>ERZ1292633.334-Hain-H41-02um-R1-334-length-59820-cov-8_pt1 | contig 59820 bp, 60 predicted proteins | sample MGYA00564406_ERZ1292633 | MGnify/ENA primary metagenome ERZ1292633 (study PRJEB36523, sample SAMEA6512639) | groundwater metagenome | collected 2019-01-08 | study: AquaDiva: Metagenomics assemblies of 32 groundwater samples | reverse complement strand
ATATCGGTGTAGTAATTTACTACCCCAAAAACGGCCCACGAAAAACATGCCTTGATCAGCAAATAAGGTGCCAAGAAAAACCAAGGTCACGACTTTGACTATATCCATACGCCCTTGTGAGGCAAGGATAGAGGCGGCAATAACGACCGACTCTCCTTCGATCATAGAGGCGAAGAACACAACCCAGTAACCATATTGAGAGATGAAGTGTTGGATTGTGTTATTCATATGATCTCCGTATTTGCCTGTCATCCTCGCGTAGGCGAGGATCCATTTGCTAACCCGCTATTCAATCTTCGAAAGTCTCAACCTTAATACAATGAATGGATCCCCGCCCTTCGCGGGGATGACGGACCTAAGCCGTTGCTGCTTCAGCCGCTTCTGCTGCAGTTGGTTCATTACCACTTGTTGGGGCCACGATGGTTGCCAAGATGCGGTTACGTGCAGCATGGACAGGCGTGACGTCCTTGCTGAGTTTCAATTTTTCAAGCAAAATCTGATCCGTCATACCGACACCTGACAGATCGTAAACCAACTCAGAAGGGATTTGGTAAGGTGAACATTTGACTTCCAGCGCGTGTACGATGATGTTTAAAACGCCGCCACGTTTAATCGCAATCGATTTGTCTTCATTAATAAAACGCACAGGGACGTGGACGCGAATACGCATTTCTTTACTGACGCGCATAAAGTCAGCATGAATAATGCGATCTGTTACAGGATCCAATTGTATATCCTTAGCCAGAACATCTTCTTTTGTTTTGCCAGTTTGTAATTGGATGATGCCCGTATAGTAGCTGACGTTCTCATACGCTTTGGATAATTCTTTGCCGTTTAATGTAATGCGTGCCGGAGCGCTGCCTCCATAAACGATACCTGGTATTTGTCCTTGTAATCTTAATTCACGTGGAGATTCATTGTTTCTTTCTTGTGCCGATAATACTGACATTTTCTTGCCTCTTGTCTTTGAAAATATTGCTGCAAGCGATAACAGTAGTGGTAGCCCACCCCATTACACCATTGATTTCATTATAGGAGACCATGTCTCCGAGGTCAAACCTGGGCTTGTTGTACAAAATCAACAACCTTGGGGTGAAAAATGATGGTCAGTGGTGAAATTAAGGATTTTTTAATAATTTGCAGCTATGATGATCTTGTAATTTAATCCAAGGAGTTATTCTCATGTTAACACTATTAGCACTAGTATCAGCTGCAGGCACAGGGTCTACAGCAGGTTTTGCTGGCGGCGCATTTGTTGGTGCGCAAGCTGGTTTTGCACACATTGAAATTAAAAGACAGGCGAAAGATAAGGCTGCTACAAAGGAAGATGCTGGAAAAGCTTATGACGCTTTAACTGCTGGTCTTGCAGATGCTAAGTCCTATACGGTTTATGATTCAAAGGCTGACGCAGACGACATTAAGAAAATAAAAGATTTTGATTCAGGTATTGCTACTGTAAAGGTTACCATCAGCGATAAAGCAGATTCTGATGCGATTGTAAAAGCTATCGGGGCTGCTCTTGACGATTACAAAAAGAACAATATTGCAGATATCAAGAGTAGTGATTTCAAAGGTGTTAATATTGCGATACTTGGTAATGCTGGTCAAAAGATTGCCGCTACAGATGATGAAAAAGCTAAGCTGGCTAAGGCTGTGAGCGATGTCGCTGCTAAGAATAAAAAAGACGATTTCGTAAAAGAGATTGTTAATCTAGATGCGGAAGGTAAGTACACATCCAACAACGGTTTTGCTGGTTTGCATGTTGGTTACCTTGGCCGCGTGAACGACAAGTTCTTAGCTGGTGCGATCGTTGAAGGCAACTGGGTGTTTGGTCAAGATATGAAATTTGATCTAACAAGCACAACAGAACCAGATACAAAAGCACGTTTCAACGTGAATGCGTACTTACGTGCGATGTTCAATTTGACAGGCAACTTCATGGCTGGTGTTGATGTTGGTGTTTCTGGTCAAGAAATTCGCACAAAGAAGAAAGATGCTGCTGCTGATAACAAGAGCAACAACGAATCAAATTGGTTCTGGGGTCCTGCCGCACGTCTAGTTCTAGGTGTTGCGTTGACAGACAATGTATTGGCAACAGCACACTTCGGTGGCGTGTTCCCAATTAAGCAAGATCACTTCAAGAGAGATTCAGGCTTCAAAGCGAAGTATACAAACTTCACTGGCGGCGTTGGCATCAGCTACGTTTTCGGCGGTTAATACTTCTTCTTTTGTCACCCTCGACAAGGTGCGTTAGCACCGCGATCGAGGATCGATTTTCTTTATTTAAATTCGACGTTTTTTATTATGCACGACCTTGTCTTAGTCGTTACTGCAATATAAATAAATGGGTCCTCGATCGTGGTGCTGACGCACCTTGTCGAGGATGACATGGCGTAATGTGATACACTTTAGTAAACATACACATGCCAAAAATCATGATACCAAAACGTATCGCCCTCATTTGTGGAGGGCCATCACCTGAACGTGGGATTTCGTTAAATTCAGCCAGGTCTGTGATGGATCATTTGATGGACACGATGACAATTGTCCCTTTTTATGTTGATCAGCAAAAACATTTTTATAAGTTAGACCCGGCTTTGCTGTATTCCAACACGCCCTCTGATTTTGATTTTAAGTTGGCGCACACGACCTGCAAGATACCAGAGCAAGAGTTGATTAAAACTTTGAAAACGTTTGATCTAGTGTTCCCCGTGATACATGGAAATTTTGGAGAAACAGGGGAATTGCAAGATTTTTTAGAAAGTCATCATATTCCGTTTGTGGGGTGCAGCGCAGAAACTTGTAGAAACATGTATTACAAAGATCGCGCTGCTGCTGCTTTGAAGGAGATAGGGTTTGACACATTGCCTAGTATCACAGGTGACGATGATATTAATGCATTTTTTGAAAAGCACAAGATTACACGCGCTATTGTGAAACCTATTGCTGGGGGGTCATCCATTGGGGTCCACTCTGTTACGTCAGTGCAGCAAGCCATTGATATAGTGTCGCAGTCGACCGTACCCATGTTGATTGAACCTTTTTGTGAAGGACGTGAATTTACGATTATCGTGCTTCAAAATCCTAAAAAAGAGCCTGTTGCGCTTGTGCCAACAGAAATTCAAATCAGTTATGCAGATGGTGCAATTTTTGATTATCGTCGCAAATATTTACCGACCAGTAATACAATGTGGGCTTGTCCCCCCAATTTTCCTGATAATGTTATTCAAAAAATTAGAACAGATGCGGAAGCTATTTTTCGTTTGCTGAATATGCGAGACTTTGCGCGTTTGGATGGTTGGGTGTTGGACGATGGTCGTATTTTGTTTACGGACATGAATCCGATTTCGGGAATGGAGCAAAATAGTTTTATTTTTCAGCAGACATCACGTATAGGGATGACGCATCAAGAAGCGCTTTGTTATGTGATTTCTAGATGACAGAGTGCTTTTCGTCAGAATGATAAGTAGAGGCGTGCTTTAAATAATATATAATCAATGTTAAAATAAAATTAGTAATTAAGATGTTAAAGACTAAATAATGTCTATTTCCTACTCTCAACTTCAAAAAATTCTAGCCAGTGACGGTCAATCTGGCGATATCTTTGGCGCGGCTGTTTCTATATCAATGTATGGTGATGTGGCATTGGTTGGGGCGCCAAATGATGTAATTGGAGGTGTGAATACCGGTAGTGCCTATATTTATGTTTATTCTGATACGACGTGGGTGCAACATCAAAAATTAATTGCTGGTGATGGTGGAGCGAATGATAGTTTTGGTACTGCCGTTGCCCTTTCATCAAATGGAAATACAGCGCTTATAGGGGCCAATGGTGACACAATTAATGGTAATCCATTTCAAGGTAGTGCGTACGTTTTTGTAAGATCGGATACAGGTGCTCCTTGGACTTTTCAGGCAAAATTGAGCGACAATTCTGGTAATCAGAACAATGGCTTTGGTTTCGCTGTTGCCTTGTCTGCTGATGGTAATATAGCTGTAGTAGGCTCACCATTTACAGGTAGCAATAGTACGACGGTTATTTTTTTTGAGCGTAATGGAGCAAGTTGGAGCCAACAATCTAAGTGGCCTCCTCAAGGAAATTTTTTAGGATTTGCGGTTGCTCTGTCGGCGCTTGGTGATGTAGCGATGGCTGGTGCGCCTGGAAATGGTAATAGTGGTCAGGTCTACGTGTTTACGCGCTCTGATAGTTTCTGGTCTGACCAAACTTCATTTACTTCTAACGATGTAACAGTAAATGATAATTTCGGAAAAAATGTGGCCTTGTCTGGAGATGGGAAGACAGTTCTTGTCGGGGCTCCACAAAAAAATAGCAACCAAGGTGCGGCGTATGCCTTTATCTACTCTGACGGAGCATGGTCACAGCAATACAAATTTTTACCTTCAGATGTTATCATTAGTGATCAGTTTGGTGCTTCAGTGGCACTGGGCATATCACCAGATGGTTACGATATTGCATTGATTTGTGCGTCTGGTGGTAAAAAATCTTACATTTTCAAACATGCTAAAAATGGAAATGTATGGACGCAAACACAAGTGATTACGGCCAGTGATAGTGCTTTGTCGGGTAATTTTGGGGATGCTGTTGCCTTAACCGGTAATGGATTAATTGGGCTGATTGGTGCATCCGCATTTAATGTTGATCAAGGGAGTGCTTATTTCTTTGGGGCGCAGTTTTCTGTCACGCCGGCCAGCGGCATCAATACCACCTTGATTAGTTTTTTTCCGGATATTCTGATCTCCGTAATTGTGCTCTACGGGGGAATTATATCGATGTTTTTATTTAATGCGTTTCAGGAATAATCTGTCATAAAACTGCGTTTCGGGGATAATGTGTCAGAGAGGAGGAGAGAATGTCGCTATATTCGATTACACCAATAACAATCTTCTCCGATGCTGTGGTGGCAAATCTGGGTACATCTGTTGCTGTATCTGCCAATGGGAAAAAAGCTGTTATTGGTGCGTCTGGAATTAGCAGTGTTTATAGTTCTCAGTTGTCTAGTGGCGTCTTTGGTCCTTTGCAGCTTATTGTTTCAGATGTAAGTGCAAATCAGTTAGGGTATGCCGTCGCTGTTTCCTCCGATGGTAGCGTTGTTCTTATCGGAGAACCTCAGGCGTTTGGAACTGCAGGGGCTTGTATCAGTGTTATTAATGGAGTTCAAAGTCAGCCTTTTGTCTCAAACGCTGTGAATCCTCCAAATTTCTTTGGTACAGCTGTCGGATTGTCATATGATGGGAAAACAGCCATTATTGGCGCACCAGGAATAACGTCACAGGCAGGAGCAGCTTATATCTTTACACGTTCAGATCTGATTTGGACGCAACAAGCAGTTTTAACGCATACCTCTGGTTTTCTTGGAGATGATTTTGGAACATCTGTCTCTATGTCTGCTGATGGAAATACAGTTGTTGTTGGAGCTCCCTCAGTGTCTTCTGCGTCAAATGCTTATGTTGTTGTTTTTTTGTATTCTGATACGACCTGGATAGAGCAATCTCCGCATTTGATTAGTGGATCAGATGGTGATAATTTTGGCTATTCTGTTTCTATGTCAGCTGATGCTAGTACGATATTGGCAGGTGCCTATCTCGGGGGGGGTAATAACAGCGGCATCGTTTATGTCTTCACAAATTTTGATGGTACATGGCCTTTGCAAAAACAATTGCAACTCGACCCGAGTGTGCAGAATGCATATTTCGGTTTTTCTACAAGTTTGTCTTGTAGTGGGAATATTGCCTTGATTGGTGCACCAGGTTATAGCGATCTTGGAGATGGGCCTGGTGCTGTCTTTTTCTTTACGCGCTCTGGTGCAAAATGGAGTTCTGCCTCTGATGCATTTCCACAGATGATTAATGATACTTCTAATAATCTCTCCGGAAATGATGCTGCGAACTCAACGGCAAGTTTTGGAGGATCTGTATCATTATCGGCAAATGGAATCATTGCCGTTGTGGGGGATCCTAGTTATCCTAATGCAAGTGATTATGGGCTTGTGGCTATTTATCAGTGTGGATATGATATTCCCAATATTCCTTGTTTTCAGTTGGCGGGACCTCCTGGTCCGCAAGGGATACAAGGTCCAACGGGGTTACAAGGGATACAAGGTCCAATGGGGGCACAAGGTGTTCAAGGTCCAATAGGACTTTCCGGTGCAGCTGGTGTCAATTTAACAGCCGGTGCCTATTTGAATCAAATTATCCTTTTCGCCCTGCTGCTGTATGGTGGATTTTTGCTAATGTTTTTTACAATTACATTTTGTTGATTTATACTGAGCATATGCCGAAATAGCTCAGTTGGTAGAGCAACTGATTTGTAATCAGTAGGTCGTGAGTTCGAGTCCCACTTTCGGCACCATCCTTTTTAAAATTGTTGATTTCCTTATCCCCCCGCGCTGTATTTGCAATCAAATTATCAGTCATGACGAATTGCTGTGTCATGATTGTTTTGGCAAGCTTGATCCCATCATTTATTTTTGTAAATCTTGCGGTATACCTTATTCAATGGCTATTGAAGATATTTGCGAACCTTGTTTTACTAATCCAAACAACAGGCTGCATGGACGATCAGCCCTTTTTTATAACGATTTTTCAAAAGAATGGTTGATGCGTCTAAAATATGGAGATCAAACCCAAATGGCCAAGAAAATGGCGTATTGGATGGTGCGATGTGATCCCGATTTTTTCAAGGACATCGATTGTATTGTTCCTGTTCCCATACATTTTTGGAGACTTCTGAAACGGCGGTACAATCAAAGCGCGCTGATTGCTACCCATATCGGTCGAATGTGGAAGAAGCCTGTTGTTCATTCTGCTTTGTATAAAATTAAATCGACGCCTTCGCAGGGAGACAAAGCCCGTAAAGAACGTCAAGAAAATATCAAAGATAGTTTTTCTGTAAAAAATAAGCAGCAGATTGCGGGCAAACATATTTTACTAATTGATGACGTACTGACGACTGGTGCCACTTTGTCTGAGTGTACCCGCGTCCTTTATGAATCTGGAGCTGCTTCCGTTAAATATTTGACTTTTGCCTATAGGGCTGAAGGCACCGTGTTCTGAAAATAGGTGTTTCGATTTGTCATCCTGACGAATGGTTTTTATATAAACTCAAAATTCAAGCGCTTGGCTTCGTAAAAAAAGTCGTCCAAGTTGCCTTCGGATAGTAGATATTTTCCTTTGTGATTAAAGCCCAGCACATGCGTGGCGATGCGATTGATAAAGCGTCTGTCATGGCTAACAAAAAGAATGGTGCCAGCATATTCACACAAGGCATCAGCCAGTTTTTCCATGGCCACCATATCCAGGTGATTCGTTGGTTCATCCATAAGCAAAACATTGGCTTGTTTGGCAATTAAACACGCTAAACCAACGCGGCTTTTTTCGCCCCCTGACATAACAGAAACGGGTTTGTTGCCTTCTTGATCTTTAAAAAGCATGCTGCCCAAAATACGTCTAATCTGATGTTCTGGTAATGTGCCATTGGCATTCAGCACATTTTGAAAAGCCGATGCTTTCATATTCAATTGATCCACTTGGCTTTGGGCATAGTAGGCCAACGTTACATGATCTCCCCATGTGAAAGATCCTGTGATCAAAGGGATTTCCTCAACAAAAGTTTTGATGGTTGTCGATTTTCCAATACCATTGGCGCCAATAATGGCGATTTTTTGTCCCCTTAAGACCTCTAAATTCAGACCTTTGATCAATGGTTTATCGTATCCAAAAGCGGCATCTTTAACCGTCAATACAATTTTGGCGCTGGCTTTTTGTATGGGCATGGCAATATGCGGTGAAGCGTTTGGTCCTTCAACTTCGATTGAATCTTGGATGGATTGCAAACGACTAATCATTTTCTTGCGACTAGAGGCTTGCTTTGCTTTGGATGCCTTGGCCCCAAATCGATCCACAAATTTTTGACTGTGTTGAATTTGTTTGTCTAAATTTTGTTTTTGCGCGGCGGCTTGGCTTTTTTCAAGGGCATACTGCTCTAGAAAATGTGAAAAATTTCCGACGTATTCAGAAATTTTGCCATTGCGTAGATATAAAACAATGCTGGCAAGGCGATCTAGCAAGTCTTGATCATGAGATACAAATAGTAATGTGCCTTTGAATTCAAGCAAATAGTCTTCTAAAAACATTAAGCTTGGCAAATCTAAATGGTTTGTAGGTTCATCCAATACAAGGACATCTGGCGCGTTCAATAAAACTTTGGCCAGTTCAAGACGCATGCGCCAGCCACCTGAAAATTCGGTTGGATTGCGTGTTAAATCTTCATGTGTGAATCCAAGACCTTTTAACAATTGGTCGGCGTCACCTTCTAATTTATAGCCCCCTAAATGCTGAAAATCATTTTCGACCTTTTCGTAGCGTTCGTGTACGCTTTCGTTATAGTCATTGGCCATGTCTTGCAAGACGTGTTCGCGCTCGATAAATAAGGGGTATAGCTGTGTGTGACCAGACAAACATTCTTCAAGGACTGTTGCCTTAGGGTTCGGATTAATTTCTTGCGGCAAATAGCCAATTTTTGTGTGTTGACGGGTGACAATTTCACCGCCTCCATCGCTTTGATCAAATCCGCAAATAATATTCAGCAATGATGTTTTTCCAGCGCCATTCGCGCCAACCAATGCAATGCGTTCACCTTCTGGCAAACTATGCGTGAGATTGTTGAATAAAACTTTATTGCCAAACGATTTTGACAAATTGACAAGTGATAGCATACTCCATTTCTCCTTAAATTAGCGCAGAATAGAGCGTCCATAATCCAAAGCCTCCTAATACGGTGGCAGAGAAGTAGCGGGTGCGGTTTAGCCATAATATAGAAAGACGCGTACGCAAGATCAACACAATAGATCCCAGCAATATCCACCATACGACTGATCCTAAAAATATGCCAATAACCATGAATAGCGATTCAGTAATACTGACTTCTTTTCCTCCGATACTGGCGAAGACGCTGATGAAGAATAAGATGGTGACAGGCCCTGTCAGGGTTAGCAAAAAAGTTTGTGTACATAAACGGAACAAATTTTCACTGGATGTGACATGGGTAGCATGTGTGCTGATCTGTTTTTGAGAATACTCTTTCCCTGCCAAATAGAGCAAAAAAACACTGCCAAGGATTTTGATGATGATGATTTTCCCCATAAGAAAATGCGTAATAGTTCTTAACCCTGCACCCGCTACAAAGCCATAGGTTGCGTCCGCTAAAGCCGCGCCCAAGCCGACTGCTGTTGCTCCACCAACACCAAGTTTTAATGTTTTTTGGACGAACAACATGGATATCGGTCCAAATATCGCTGCTACCGCCATACCAATCAAAAAGGCTTCGAAAAGGTAAGCGAGTGACATGTAGGATTTATTGAGACTCTGATCATTACGATTGTAGCAATAATCAAGGCTATTTTTTGACATTATTTCCTCTCTGTAGCAAGGGATTGCCAAACGCTAAGAAAATTGTTCACAATTAAATAAAGATTAATTTAAATGACATCAAAATATTTAGCCTCAAAAAATCGCATCGTTTGCGTGTTGTTAACATTCCTAACAGGGGTTATCTGTGTTTAATGCTAATCCTGTTGATGTTAGGTGGTACGTTTTTATTAACAGGGATGGAACAAGTCCGTCACTATGCACTGAATACCCGCAATCATTTTACGCATACCATTCATATTAATTTTCCCGATCGCAACACAGAAACCTTTGCTGATATGGATGCATACACAGATATGGTGTTAATGGGGATTCAAAAAATCCCTGGCATTGCAGAGGCGCAGCTGCAAAAAATATCCGCCCCTTTCATCGATCAATATGCTTATCAAATGGTGATTGATGTCATCATCAACGACGATCCCCATCAATTAATGGCACGTTTGGATCAGTTTTGTCATACGCATAATTTGATTTTGCAAGACTTTGGGGCGTGTCCAATTTTTGCTAAAAAAGTTAATGTCTTTATGTTGCTAGTGGGGCTTGGATTGATTGTGGGGATTTTGTATTTCTTTATGATGCTATTGAAGCTTACATTGGTGCATGAACGTCACAAAATTCACACATTGCAGTTGATGGGCGCGCCATGCAGCATGATCAGTTTACTGTTTAGACAAGAATTAAAGCGCATTATTATGGGGATGGTGGGGGCCATGATCATGGTTATGTTCCTTTTTTATGCGGCGCGCTACTATCAAACCACATCGAAAGCAGAGTTTTTTAGCCAGCAAATCCTGTATGTAAACACGCTTTTCATTCCTCTTGCTGTGGGAATTATGGCAACGTTGCTGACGCGCTTTGTCTTATATACAGGATTGAAACGGCAGTAATATCGCTAATTTCTTTCTTTTTATTCATGTGTACATCTTATTTTTTTGTTTTACACTTACCCGTTCCACATGATTTGTCTCTATATAATCTAGATAAATGGTTATAGCGCGATTGGTAGGCTTCTAACTCTGTTTTCTCTGCATTTTTCAAATCCATAAAACACAAAGCTGGTAAAAACAGAACAGCGCCAGCAGCACACGCAACATTTCTGCCTGTCTTGGAACTTTTAGTTCCTAACTTGCTAATCTTGCCCTCAAGTTCTTTCATCTCGTCTACAATTGATTCACATGACATGTCCTTGTCATAGTGTCTGACACATTCAATTGGATAAGCTTCTCTACCACCACATCCGACGATAGCAATAGAGATAAACATACATAAAGACGATTTAAACTTTTTCATTACAACAATTCTGAAACTCAATAATCAGAGAGTAGCACACCTTTACATCTCAATACAATAAGCATAAAATACAAAACAAATTCTCATCAGATTGCTAAGCGCTGCTGTAAAAAGGCGGGATAGTTGGCTAAATCAAAATCTTTATTCCGGGTAACCTTTGTCTTGATGGCTGCTTCTGCTACGCAGGTTGCCACGCGAACGTATAAACGGGGATCGAATTGGGAAGGAATGATGTAGTCTTGACCGAAAGATAAGCTGCGACCATAAAGCGCCTGGATATCTGCAGGCACTTCTTCCTTTGCCAAAGCGGAAATTGCATTAACGCAGGCAATTTTCATTTCATCATTAATACAGGATGCTTGTACATCCAATGCTGCACGGAATAGGTGCGGGAAACACAGAGAATTATTGACCTGATTCGGAAAGTCAGATCGTCCCGTAGCCACAATCGCGTCAGGGCGCGCTAGTCTGGCGTCAGGTGGTAAAATTTCAGGGGTCGGATTCGCCATGGCAAAGATGATGGGTTTATCTGCCATCAAGTGCAGCATATCGCCTGATAACAAATTACCCTTTGATAGTCCAAGAAAAACATCGCAACCGACTAAGGTATCCTGTAGGCTGACATCTCCACCAGGTTGCGCGTACGGTTCTTTAAATTCATTCAAATCTTGGCGTTGTTTTGTGATCAGACCTTTTGTATCAAAAACGTAGAAATTTTCACGTTTGGCGCCAACAAGTACCAACATATTCATTGTGGCAATGGCTCCTGCACCAGCACCTGAAACAACTATTTTACAGTTTTCTAGTTTCTTGCCTTGGATTTCGCATGCATTTTTGACACCTGCGGCTGCTACAATAGCCGTACCATGTTGATCATCATGAAATACAGGAATGTTGAGTCGTTTAATCAGCTCATTTTCAACGTAGAAGCATTCTGGCGCTTTGATGTCTTCTAGATTGATACCGCCGAACGTGGGCGCAATGGCGGTAATAATTTCTACCAATTTTTGTTGATCTTTTTCATCTACTTCGATATCAAACGCATCTACGCCTGCATATTTTTTGAATAAAGCTGATTTTCCTTCCATAACAGGTTTTGATGCTAAAGCTCCAATATCACCAAGTCCAAGTACGGCCGTTCCATTTGAAATAATAGCAACCAAATTAGATTTGTTGGTATACATGTACGCTGTTTGAGGGTTGTTTTCTATAGCCAAACACGGTTCTGCCACGCCGGGAGTATATGCCAATGATAATTCTGCCGGTGTAGAAACAGGCTTTGTAACTTTGATCGACAGCTTACCGCTAGGGAATTCTGCGTGATATTGTAGGGCTTTTTCTTTAGGCATAACGGGCGCGACGTATATTAAATAATCTGGGTTATTGTAGCAGCTTCTTAACCCTTTATCCCGTAGAAATCTTTTGCGCCTTTTATCATGATTTCAAATTCTTCCGTGTTTGGCGTCTTGTCTGTTGCATCTTCAATGAAAGTTCCTCCAAGGACGCCAATTTTGTCAGGACTTGTGTTTGGAAAATGCTTTGGAAACAGATAAAAAGACCGTTTTATCTTCTGTCCAGATTTTGTTTTTCCTTCTTTGAAATAAACTAGAATCATGTATTGCAGATCTTCTGGCTTTTGATCTTTTAGCATGATCAGGTGTCCCTGTACTGAAACCATGGCATCATCTTTGTTAAGCGTAGCTGATCCAAGACCAGTACAATCAATTACATATTTTGTTTTCACATCTGAAAATTTACTGATTTTTTGACGCAGGAATCGAACTTTTTGATCTTTTAAGTATTTTGTCAAATCGACCATCATCTCAGCAGGATCAACAAACATACCATCGTCATAGGAGACCATAGAGCGTTTTGTGCCATTACCAAAATCAAGAATCACGTCTTTCGCTTTTCTCATAACTTTGCCGACATAAGGTTCTAAACCTGATTCTTCACGATTTTCGAAATATGCGGGAATAATGCGAACGAATTTTTTAAAGTGCGGATGCGCTGATTTTGCTATAGATTCATAAAACTTGTAAGCATCTATACCAATTTGATTTACGATTTTTTGTAGTGCTGGATCATTGTCCATAGAAACAGGTGCGATCAGACCGCCACACCTGTGCGAAGCAAGATCTTTAAAGCTTTCTGCCATTATGGTGATATTGTTATAGCCTTTTTGAATCAGATCATAGGCTGTAAATATTCCCAAAACACCGCCGCCAACGATGGTAATAGGTGTATCTTTTGTTAGATCTTTTGCATGCTCGGAGTTTATGAGTAGGTCATTAACATACCTTGCTGATCCAGGTGCCAATGTTAATCCGCTGCCACCATGGCCGTAATTGTGGGCAATGACTTGCTCTCCCTGTTTTTCAACAGTCATATTGGGAGTGCCGCGACGCATGGGGCGGTGACATAAAATACGCCTTCCCATGTGCTCGGTGCTTAATTGCGGCGGATTAATATGTCTGATTTCCTTCGTTGTGGACATTTTCGCACATCCAACTATTGTTGTTGCTAACAACAGTAAAGGCAAACGCAAAATAGCAGATTTTTGATTGAAATTCATAAGCTCTCTTGAAACAGGGCATATCCTATATATGCTTTATATCCTACTCCTCTCTCTGCAACAAGAACCAAGTGGTTATAGATCCAAAAATGAGTAATAAGTTGAGATACCTCCATCGAAAACAATTGTCCAGAAAATACATTCAACAACTGATTGAGTCGTCATACTGCCCAAAACCTGAGCATTAGAAAACACGCAAAATCCTCGGAAACAACCGATTGTCCCTATTATTAATCCGAAAATAAAACTTTTAAGTATGGTTAAAAAAACGGTTTGTAATTTGATTAATTCTTGCATCGTATTCAGGAATGTAAGAGGAGAAAATTCAATCAGATAACTGGCAAAAAACATACTGCCAAACAATCCTGCGATGATGGCTAAAATTACCAGCATGGGTAGCATGATGGCTGTTGCAATGATGCGGGGGATAACTATCATGCCAATAGGGTTGACCCCAATAACACTAATGGCGTCAATTTCTTGGTTTAAAATCATCGATCCAATTTCTGACGTAAATGCACTACCACTACGACCTGCTACCAATAAGGATGTAATCAAAGCGCCTACATAACGCACGTAAACAGGTGCAATCACATTGGGGATTTTATCAAGTTGCCCATACTCTTCCAGAGTGTTGATACCTTGATGTGTTAGGACAATGCCTACCAAAAAATTCAACATCATTACAATGGGGATAGCGTTTAATCCTACCTGTGCTATTTGTCCCCAAATCACAGGCCAATAGCATTTTTGTTTTCCCAGTAAAGTAACATACAATGCATGCAAGATTTGCCCGAGAAACGTAGTGAACATAAATTCTGACCATTTGAGGTGTTTCCCCTTGTGTTTAGACTAGGTTTGGTAGTATTATTTGTAAAGAGATATCTGGAAATGCTATCAACGTGCGCAAAAATATTCACCCGAATTATCATGATATTGTCATTGAAATGACTGATGGATCTCAATTTAAGACTCGTTCGACTTGGGGCAAGCCTGATGCTGTGATGAAGCTTGAAATTGATCGTCTTAAACACGCGGCATGGACGGGTGGAAAAACGATGTTATTGGATTCTGGACAAGTTGAGAAGTTTAAAAATAAATATAGAAGTATGAGCTTTGAGGATTAATATCATATGAACCTCATGCGTGTTAGCCCCTTGCTCGAAACACTGAATCCGTCGCAAAAGCTTGCTGTTGAGCAAGCTGATGGACCTGTTTTAATTTTGGCGGGTGCTGGTACGGGAAAAACAAGAACGCTGATTGCACGGTTTGCCCATCTTATTCAAGAAAGCAAAGCTGGTTTAGGTAATATTCTGCTGGTGACATTTACCAATAAAGCGGCGCAAGAAATGAAAGAGCGTGCGCATGCTATTTTGCAAAAGCCTATGGGGGGGGCATGGATTGGAACCTTTCATGCTGTTTGTTTGCGTATACTGCGAACGCATGCTGACGCGTTGGATATGAACCAGAATTTTTCCATTATTGATATGGATGATCAGCTGAAATTGGTAAAGCAGATTATTCAGGGTGAAGGGCTTTTAGATAAGTCTATGTCAAAACAGGCGATGTATTTGATGGGGCGTTATGCGGATCGTGGTTACTTGACCGGGGCTGACGTTCCCAGTAGTGAGTCTGAAAATTTTCGCCATTTTTATGATGTGTACCGTCGGCGTTTGCGCAATATACATGCCTTTGATTTTGGCGGTATCATTTTAGGAGTGATTGAATTACTGCAAAAAAATCCAGAGATTCGTACAGCTTATCAAAATTTATTTCGCTACCTTATGGTGGACGAATATCAAGATACAAATGCAGCCCAATACCAGTTGCTAAAACTACTTGTGAATGAAAAAAACAATATTTGTTGTGTTGGCGATGAAGACCAATCGATCTATGAATGGCGCGGTGCGAACATTGAAAATATTTTACGTTTTGAAAAAGATTTTGAAGGTGCCAAGGTTATTCGACTTGAACACAATTATCGATCTTCTTCAAATATCGTAAGTACGGCCAGTCAGCTGATTGCGAATAACAGTCAGCGTTTGGGTAAAACATTGACTTCAGCACAACCTGAAGGTTCTCCTAACGGTAAAGTCACCATACAAGGTGCTTGGGATACCGATGATGAAGCGCGTCTTGTTGTCGATCAAATCGAGCGTTTGCGCAAACAGAATGTTCCTTTATCACAAATTGGAATTTTGGTGCGCGTCTCATTTCAGACACGTGAATTTGAAGAGCGTCTAACACGGTTTAATTTACCCTATAGGCTTGTTGGGGGAATGAATTTCTACGAACGTCAGGAAATTCGTGATGCTATGGCGTATTTACGTCTTGTGATACAACCTAATGATGGTATCGCTTTTGAACGTATTTTAAATTTACCAAAGCGTGGTATTGGTTTAACCAGTATTAACCGTATTCATGATTTGACGATTCAGGAAAATATACCGTTTCCTAAGGCTGCTGAAGTTTTTGCGCAACAAGAAGGTCATCCCAGCTCTAAACAAGCTATGAATGCGTTTTTGATGCAGGTTAATCAATGGCGGGCGAAAGCACAAGAGCTGAATCATGTTGAGTTGGCGCGTCATGTTCTTGAAGACTCTGGTTATATGGCCATGTGGCGCAATGATAAAAGTAAAGAGGCAGCCGCGCGCTTGGACAATTTGAAAGAATTTTTGAATGCCATGTCGGCTTACGATAATCTGATGCATTTCATGGAACATGTCAGTTTATTGATTGATAATTCTCCTGAAAAAACAGGGGAGTCTATTCGAATTATGACGTTGCACAGCGCAAAGGGGCTCGAGTTTGATTATATTTTCTTGCCAGGTTGGGAAGAAGGAATCTTTCCACATAGTCGTGCTTTGGCTGAAAATGGTGATCGTGGTCTAGAAGAAGAACGGCGCTTGGCTTACGTTGGTATTACGCGCGCACGTCATGGTGTTTATATTTCATATACGATGCAACGCAGGTTCTATCATTCTTGGCAAACCAATGTGCCTTCACGATTTATTAAGGAATTACCGCAAGAAAACATCCAACACTTCAATCCTAATGGCATTGAAATTCACAGTGCCCCGCAAGAAGGCTTTGTGATTGGAGAGCGTGTTTACCATGAAAAATATGGTAACGGTGATATCGTCGATTTGGATGAGTATGGCCTGTATATTAAGTTTGACAATGCTGGTATTAAAAAGATCTCACATAAATTCGTTGCGAAGGCTTGTTAACTTTCTCTTTACCATTTCCTCGCTAACCTGAAGATGCCTCAGATATTATCCGCCTCATATGTCACGTAAGCGTTTCGATGTGGTGCCTGCCATTCAATGGCATGAAGGCATGCTTCTTTCTTCACATCACTTACAGCAAGTCGATCTACGAGCCCATCAAATCATGGCAGAGCGTATGCAGCACGTGTTGCCATTCAACTATGGTGTGACTAGTATTTCGAAAGATGAAGTTGCCTTTGGACAAGGTCTTCTTAAAATTGTAGATCTTTCAGGTATTCTTCCCGATGGTGAGATTCTAGATTATGATATTTCCGATTCGAATACTTTAACCATCACACTGAATTTGAATGACATCAGAGAACAGTTTGAAACGCCAACATTGATTTGGTGTGGTATGCCAAAACGGCACAGTCATAAATCACCTTTTGATGCCCTAAATCCTAGATTTCGTGTGGTTCCTGGTACGGATGTGTGTGATGACTATGATCGTTCTAGTGTGCTATCCATTCCGCGATTGGCGCCGGTTCTTACCCTGTATTCCGGTTTGCCAAATCCTGATTTTGTTTCTATGCCTTTATTTAAAATCGTTTATGATAATGGTCAATTTATCTGTCAGTCTTTTGAACCTCCTTGTTTTTATCTGGATAGATCGCTTGATTGTTATAAACGTTTGCTGAACATTGCTGTGCAAATTCGGCAACATGTGACCCAACTGACTGAAAAATATAAACATCAGCGTGGAATGCCAGAAAATGTACACACCTATAATTTATTAACCACATTAAATAGCGTGCTTCCCATGATGGAGCATATTGTGGGAAATAATTTAGATCATCCTTATGATATTTATCGGTTTCTGATTTTTGTCATTGGTAAGATGGCGATACTTGATCCAGAGATGCTTTATCCTATGATGCCCAAATATCAGCATGATAATTTGCTTGAAAGTTTTACGCCGAGATTGGATTTGCTTGAGCACTATCTTTTAAATATTACGACATCGTTTGAGTTCACAAAATTACTACAAAAAGACCAGATTTTTTATTATGAATCTTTTCAAAGTGATCAAGCATTTTATATTGGTATTAAATTTCCAAGTCATATATCGAAAGAAGATCGAATACTATGGGCGCAAAACGTGATTGTTACAGATGGTAAAAATTTAGAGAAAACAGTTTTGACACGCACATTGGGATATCCCCATACTGTTGTTAGTCTGGAAAATTATCCCGGTGGATTTTATAATTACGATGATGTTTTGATTCATGTCGAGCCTACGTCAGCAGGGGATCAAAAATTAATAGTTCTCAATCCTTTAGACTCAAAAACACCGCTACCTTTAGCGGTTTATTTTGCAAAGCGTCAGGAGTTATAATTTGCGTTCTGGCAAAGGAGTGTCTGGAGACTTATTGCACATGATATGCCAATACACCCACGATCGCTTGTCCATAATTCAAGGAGGCATGTGATTCAATGTTTCTTCAAAAACAGTCATCCTCAATATTTTTTCAGTATCGAGATTTTTTACAGTTTGCGTGATTCTAGCCCTTGCTTCGTCTCTTGAATCAGCTGACTAAAAATCTCTGATTTGTCTTGCCAAGGCCAAGTACGGTAATGAAGAGAGACTATTTTCCTAGGTACCTGTCCGTATTTGTTGATTTGAAGATCAATGCCAATATTAGATTCAATAACTGGCGCAAAAAATAAGTCTTTTTTTGCACCGCAAAAATGAAATAGCCCAACTGTTTTTGCAGAATCTGGAACGCATAAAATACCATCTGTATTCACAATAGGAGGGCCTGTAAAATTCATCGAATACGCTTGTTCAAAACCCAAATACTCTAATTTTGGAATGATTTTATAAATACTATATAAACAAGATAATTCATCGGGTCCCCATGCTTGCTTAGAATGTGTAAAATCAGCGGTGAAAGCCTGTTGCCATGCTTCAAATATACCTGTTTGATTATCGATGCAAATTGCGCCGCCTGCGATAACTTTTTTGTCTTGTAAAAATGTGGCTTGCTCTGGCAAAATCCATGCACCATTTTGTGTCATGCGATCCCACCATGACCCAGCAAACAAAAAGTTTTGGGTTCCGCTGAAATGATAAGTTGCAGATACGCCTTGATGGACAGCTTGGTCGATCATCAAGTCTAAACAACGTTCATCTTGTATCCATACGTCTGTATCCAGCCAAAAGTAATAGCGATATCCGGGAAAATGTTTAGGGATGAAAGGTCTTGCTGTGCAAGCTTTTAAACCTTGGGTTAAGCGTTCTCCACCAGATGTTTGTAAATTGTTGAGAGTATCTACGTCCCATTCTGGATCTTTGATGATTACGGGGGCGAAATTTTTTTGGATGAAATCTTTGTCTTGGTCTGTTAAACCGGTATCCATAATCATAATGGGAATTTCTTTGTACAATTGGGTGGCACGAATAGACTCTAAAAGTTGTATAAAACACTCTCTGTAGGGGGTATCACTACCGCCCGCCGTCACAAAACAAAGCTGTTCTAACGTGGATATAGAAGGAATTTTTTTTGAATCGCGCGGCAACAAAAGTTGTTGCCGAGGAACAAGGCGATCAAACAATGGCAAATTGTGCCATGTAAGACGATTTCGCATATATGTGTTGTTATTATCTAATGCTAGGGCTTTATCAACGATCATTTTTTCTTTGTCATAATCATCTTGGTAACGGTATATCAAAGAAAGCCAATAGTATGCTTGGGCGTCATTTGTTTCTTTTTCTAGCATTTGCAAGGCGATATCAATTTCACTATCCTGAATAAGTTGTGCTGCAATGTTTATGCGTCCAGACATATTTGTACCTCCTTCAGAAGTTGCGACAAAATTTCTGGTTTATCTTGCCAAGGAAGATCTCGATAACGAATTGAACGAATAGCTTGGCCAACGTGTCCATCATCAAATTTTTTAGGCAAAGTGTACTGATATGCACGTGCCTTTGTTTCGCTACCAACATAATGATACAGTCCAATGATTTTATTGTAATTTGGATCAATAAGATAATTATCTTCATTTAAAAACATTGAGATATATGAATAATTATGAAAACGTTCTAGTACACTTTCTGCGTTTGATTCATAACTGTAAAATCCAGTTTGCACAGCAAGTTCTTCACAAAAATCTTGGTATCCATTCTCCATCAGAAAATTATTAATATATGTCATAGCATATTTGAAAAAGCTGCCACGATTTAAATCAATGCAATACAATCCACCGGCAATTGCCTTTTCATTCTTGATGGAAATCACAGTATTTATTTTTTCTTCAGGGAACATGTGGAAGACTCGTCCAATATTTCCACGACAGACATGTTCGATAGCGGCAGCACCGTACTTCAATGTTTTCTCAAATAACAAATTAAAAGAACGTTCATCTTGAACCCAAATATCAGGTTCTATCCACAGCATGTATCTTGTTTGAATGGATTGATTAACACCGATTTGACCAATTAAAGTACGCAATTTCCCTGATTTTATGATGTCTTGAAAAGTTTTGATTTTTGGATCAAGATGTTTTTTTAAAATTTCGTACACATCATAGAATTGACTGATATTAAATTTTGATTTTAATGTAGATTTATCTTTTTCTGTCAGACCGCTATCTAATACAGCAATCTCTACGTCTTTATAAAATTTTGTGTTTCGGATAGATTCTATGCATTCGTATATTTGTGTGAAAACATTAGAATCCCCCCCTGTTACAACTGTTAGTTGTTTTATATGTGTTGAATCGACGGCAGAAAATGAGTCCGGTAATTGAGGGCATTTTCGCGGTTCATATTTTTCAAAATAGGGTAAAGAATGCCATTTTTGTCTTTGTTGCATATATTGATCGCTATTATCTATTTTTAATGCAGAATCGACAATGAGTTTTTCTTTTGTATAATTATCGTTATAACGATGCAGTAAAGACAACCAATAAAGTGCTTGTTGGTTATCAATCTTTTTCTCAAGTACTTGCTGCGCCATTTCGAATTCTAGATCTTGTATAAGCTTTGCGGCAATTTTCATGCGTCCAGACATGCAATCTCCTTTGCCAATAATGTCTTTATTTCTGGCTTGTCTTTCCAAGGGTATACGCGATAGCGGATCGATGCCCAAGGTGTTTCCTTTGGAATTGGTATATTCTGAAATCCATCTTTTAACATTGCTTGGGAGATCTTAAGATGCTGTTCGAATTGTTGTTGATTAAAGGGTGCCTGTAGCGTTTGCATCGGAAAATAAGATGTTCCTGTTTTACGTACAAATTCACATTGGGATGCAATATGAATTGTGCTCATCGGCTGATAATAACGTACATCCATAAGCATATTGTTATAAGGTGTAATCGCAGGTAAACCCCATGAAAATAGAAAACCATTGTGTTGAATTCTGGAATCGAATACCGACGCATAAGACAGTTTCATTTGTTGATGCGCCATTTCTCCCATGCGTTCTGCTGCGAAGATATCCTGAGGATTTTGTTGTCTATATGCGTTAAATAATATCTGCCAATTTGAAAAAAAATTATTCCGTAAATGAGCACAAAACAAGCCTGTGTTGTAACATCCTTTTGCAAATCCTTGTTTTTCACACAGCCAAATATATAAGTCAATAAAACGATCATCTTGGATCCATATATCGCTTTCTATGAAAAATATATAATTAAAATCTTTGATCATGTCATTCATAAAAGGATACAGATTACTGTAAATAGAAGGATGGTAGGGATTGTCTTGTATTTTAACAGGAGATTCTTTAAGCGCATCGATAAAACAATGAATGTTGAAATTCTTCACCAAATAATCTTTTTGCGTATCTAATAATCCAACATCCAAAAAACACACCGGAAAATCACTATACTTACGGGTAGCCTTTAGTGATTCCAGCATTTCAACAACCCATTCGAAATTATCTTTGCTACCCATCGTTACGAAGCATAGTTGATCCAATGTTTCTTGACTGGGTGTGTGTGCTGAATTAAATGGTAAATATAAGGGTTGCCGCGCTACCATCTTTTCAAAATTGGGTAAAGTATGCCATTTTTGGCGTTCTTGAAAATACGTATTGACTCCAAACTGTCCTATAGCACGAATGATTAATGTATTTTCTTGGTCATAACGATCGCATAGACGATACAGATACGACAACCATTGAAAGGCTTTTTCAGAATCTTCTTCTTTTTCAAGTAAGATGGTCGCTGTTTGATAGTCGTAGTCCTGGATCAATTGTTTGGCAATGGCTAGGCGTGACATAGAATCTCCTTTGCGAATGTGTGTAGCTCATGGTTGACTGCTGACACATCCCACGGCCACACACGGAAACGGATAGATGTTGTAACTTGATTGGGAACAATTTTTTGATGGGGATGATGAAACCAATGACTGGTGAGTTGTTTGTGCTGTTGTACTTGCTGGGGATTCAAAGGTGTTACAGTTTGTTGGGTAGAGATCAAATACAGTTGTTTCGATGATCCTACAAGATGTGGAATACCAACAGGTTCTAATGTGCTTGGTCTCCTTAAAATATCATCTGCTGTGCAAACAACAGGGAAGCCTTCATGACCTGAATGAAACCCGTAGGGGAATTTAACATTTTCGGTAGCGCCATATTTATGGCACAGATAAGTGAAACAAAATTCTTGATGATGCCAATGAAAACCGTAACAACTTAATAGATCTTTGTATGTTGGAAACCAGTTCTTCGAGATTTCTGATTCCGCGTCAATACAGAATGTTCCATCTGTAATGGCATGTCTATCAAACATGTATTCCAATTGTTCAGGATGAGCGATAGGAATAGCACCACAAGTTTTCGAATTGATTCTAAACTGATTGCCAAATGTGACACTGCCATGACAGGATCCGGCGGCACCTTGACGTTCACACAATACTACGTATCGATCCAATGCTCGGCCGTCTTGAACCCACGCGTCAGCATCTATCCAAAGGTAATACCTATAACCTGGAATGATTGTGGGAAAACAAGTTTTATAAGCGCAAAATTTTATGACTTTTTTTGTATCTTCTGACTCCCACGCTGACTTTTCGAAAACTGGCTGATTTTGTTGGTTGTGTTTTATATGAATTTGATATGGGGCATCTATATCTAACTTAGGTTTAACAATTTTTGCATTAAAATTCTTCTTCAAATATGCAATATTTTGGTCTGTCAAACCAAAATCTAATATACAAATTGGTGTGTCCCTATAAAGACGTGTGATTTTAACTGATTCAAGACATTCCACAATAAAATCAAAATATTTTGCATCTCCGCCAGTGACAATACAAAGTTGATCCAATGTTTCTTGTTTGGGTAGCCACAGTGGGTCGCAAGGTAGATGTAGTGGTTGGCGAGGAACTAACTTATCAAACAAAGGTTGCTGATGCCATTGATACCGTTCTTGAATGTATATGTCATCTGAATACTCTTGCGCATACGCTTGAATCAGTGCTTGTTCCTCTTTAAACAGCCGTTGTTTCCTCAGTAGCAAAGATAAAAGCTTTACGCCTTGTGTATCAAGTTTTTCCTGTAGAGATTTAATGGCGTTTTCATTTTGGTTATCGCAAACGAATTGAGCCGCTATACAGGTTTTATGCATTGGCAATCTCCTTATTGAGTATTTGTTTGATTTGGGTTTTGTCTTGCCATGGCCACACCCTAAACCGTATCGACACACCAAATTTAGAAGCATCATAGGCAATACTTGAATCCCATAGAACTTGATTCGAATATTGAGCATGTTTTTGAATATCCTCAGAGGAAAGAGGACCTGGGATATTATGGGTATTCACATAGAATTTTTCTTTTTGGGATGATGGCAAATGCATAATACCGATGACCTGGTGATTTTGTGGATTACGTAGAACAGGATCGTCGGCAACAACGATGGGTAATCCCGGAGAAAATCTGTAATTACATTCATAGGGTAGAATTTTTTCAAAATTGTATTTGTAAAATAGATAGTTCATGGCACATTCATCTTGGGTATACCAATAGCCATATTTTTTGATGCTATCGCGCATCAGTTGTGCCCATTCTTCCATAAATCCGCTTTGGGCATCGAAACAGCAGACGCCACCCGTTATCGTAGGGCGTGAAGCGATAAGTTGTTTTTTATCTTCATCGAATAATTGTGCTTTCAAAAAACCAGTACTACCAATCGATCCGTTGCAATGAATCGCGCCGGCGCAATATTGGGTTTGACACGTGTTGAGCATCATATCGATGGCGCGTTCATCTTGTACCCAAGCATCCGCATCGATCCACATGTAATAACGGAATCCTGGAAAAAGCTGATCCATGATGGCTCTGGCCGCTATACTTTTGTTGCCAGGATTTTGCTTTAGAGGCGTAGAGAAAACTTGATCACGTGATGGGCTATAGCGATGGAACATATCAGTATCTGTGAACCACCCTGGATCCTTAATTGCGTGTACCTTTGATATTTCTGCTAAATATTGTTTTTCTTTTGTTGTTAAGCCACAGTCTAAGACACACACTGCGCAATCTTTATATGTTGGTGTGCTGCGAATGGATTCAATACATTCAACAATTAGTGTGAAATAGTTGCTGTCTCCGCCAGTGACAAAACATAGTTGTTCTACAGATGATTGCTGTGGAATGGTAAGGGGATCTTTTGGCATAATGATGCTCTGCCGTGGAACCATTTGCTCAAATAAAGACTTCTTGTGCCATAGGGATCGTTCTTTCGTATATTCAAAATCAGGGTATTTTTGCATACTAGAATCGATGACTTTTTTTTCTTCATCATACAAATCAAGTAACCTAAAAATAAGAGATCTCCAGTAAAAACTTTCTTTTGATGTGTCATCGCGTTTCAGCATGTCTAAAGCAGTTTTATACTCTTGATCTTGGATCAATTGAGCGGCGACTTTTAAACGTGACATGGTGTTTCCCCCCGTAATGATTTCGCTTCCTGTGCCAATGTGTCTTTAATCTCAGGCTTGTCTTTCCACGGCCATACCCGAAAACGGCAGCAAACCAGATGTCGATTTTGTATACCTAATTGAGATGGTTCAATATTATGTTTGAAGCAAACTTCTCGTTGATTTGCCCAACCATGCTGCTGCATGTGATATTGATACTCTTCGTTAGTGCGGATCGGTTCTGATCGTTTTTGCGAGGGGAAATAATGATACCATTTTCCAGAACTCATATGGATTGTTCCCAATATTTGACTGTTTCTTGAAGAGTGCAAAATATTGTCATTGCCGAATACAAGAGGCAGACCTTCACGGACCAAGGCCGAATGATGTTGATGTTCGACTAGATGTTTCAACCGACGCTGATGAAAAGTTAGTCCTAGAGTTTGTTCTTCAGTGTTCCACCAAAATCCTTGTTTGTTGATATTGTTGTAAAAATTTTCTCTCCATTGATCAAAAATTTTAGATTCTGCATCAATACAAAAAGCGGAGACAATTGCGGCACCTTTACCCCTTAAGAAATTTTTATTATCAGGGGTTAGTACCGGCAAAACAAAATAACAATTATGATCGTCATATGTGTCAAATGTGATGTGTCTAGACAACCCCATTCCTTGTGTTTTTGCGTATTCTAAATACAAGTCGATAGCGCGTTCATCTTGAACCCACGCGTCAGCATCAATCCACATATAATACTGGTATCCTGGAAAATGCTTGTCCATGTGGGGACGTGCAATCATGCATTTAAATCCAATAGGTGTTTGATAATGTGTAAGTTGACCTTGTTCATTACGCTGACAAGTCATGGGCACATCGATATCCCATCCTGGATCGTATACATTTTTGACGTTTAAAATATCAAGAAGATATTTTTTTTGCTCAGCTGTTAGCCCGCAATCAAATACGAATACATCGCAATCTTTGTAAGCAGCAGTCGCGCGAATTGATTCGATAGCTTCAACAATAAGGGGATAGTAGTCTACACTTCCTCCCGTGACAAAACACATTTTTTTGATATCTTCAGGATCTGGAATCTTCCAGGGATTGCGCGGCATATGCAAAGATTGTCTGGCAACTGTTTTGCTATGCATATCTAATCCATGCCAGTGTTTCCGTTTGGAAAAGTAAGGAAGCAGCTCCGGCGTATTACTGGCTAACCCAATATCAACAACGATTTTTTCTTCTTCGTATTGATCAAACAATCGATACAGTAAAGACAGCCAATATAGAGCTTGCACACTTTCTTCTTTTTTTAGCATTTCAATGGCCAATTCGTATTCGTGCCCGATGATAAGCATTGCGGCCATATCAAGGCGGTTCATCTATATTTTTATTCAATAATTACCTATATTAATAGTACATTATATTTAAAACTTAAGTACAGTGCCGATCGTCAACTTCTCGACACGTTTACACTTTGGCGATGTGGATCGCGAGGATGATGCTCTAAGTGATCATTGCTGTACAGTTGACAGTTTTATCTTCGCGACGTAACTTAGTAATACGGGATGTGGCGCAGCCTGGTAGCGCGCCTGCTTTGGGAGCAGGATGTCGGAGGTTCAAATCCTCTCGTCCCGACCATTTTTTATTTCTAAAGAAAAATTCTATTATGAAAAAATTATCTAATGATCCTTTTAATGGGACGATTACATGGTTGGAAGGGCATCCAGATCGTTACCAAGGAACAGATGTTAGACCACGATAATCAACCGTCCACCTTCAATGCCTCGATAAATACCTTCTGTGGGATATCGATATTGCCGTATTGACGCATGCGTTTTTTGCCTTCTTTTTGTTTTTCAAGCAGTTTCTTTTTACGCGAAATATCGCCTCCGTAACATTTGGCGGTGACGTCTTTACGTACCGCGCTGATACTTTCGCGTGCGATCACCTTGCCACCAATCGTGGCTTGAATGGCAACTTTAAACAGCTGTTTTGGGACAAGGTCTTTCAATTTAACACAAAGCGCGCGACCACGTCTTTCAGCACGTTCACGATGGACCATCATGGCCAATGCATCTACAGGGTCGCCATTAATTAAAATGTTGACACAAACTAAATCACCTTCTTCAAACCCAATCATTTCATAATCGAATGAAGCGTATCCCTTAGAAACGGATTTTAGGCGGTCATAAAAGTCGAAGACAATTTCGGCTAAAGGTAGTTTGTATACAACGATGGCGCGTGCTCCTGAAAAATTGAGACTGATTTGCGTGCCCCGACGATCTGTACACAATTCTAAAATAGCGCCAAGAAATTCTTCTTGCACCATGATGGTTGCACGGATCCAAGGTTCTTCCATGTTGGCAATTCTTCCAACATCTGGCAGGTCCATTGGATTATGCAATTCCATAGACGTCCCATTGGTTAAATGTACTTTGTATTGAACGCTTGGAGCGGTGGCGATTAGTTCTATACCAAACTCGCGTTCTAGGCGTTCTTGAATAATTTCAAGATGCAGCAGCCCTAAAAATCCACAACGAAAGCCTGATCCTAAAGCGGCTGAGTTTTCACCCTCGAAATGGAAGCTGGCATCATTCAGACGTAGTTTGTCTAAGCTGTCGCGTAGCATGTCAAACTCGGATGAATCTACGGGAAATAAGCCGCAGAATACAACAGGGACAGAGGGTTTAAATCCTGTAAAAGCATGCGCTGTAGGATTGCGTTCTTCGGTAATGGTATCTCCAACCTTACAGTCTGTAATATGTTTGATGCCGGCTGTAAAAAATCCAATCTCACCTGGCGTGAGTGTATCCTGGTATTCTTTTTTAGGTGTAAATATGCCAACGTGATCGATGTCGTAACTGCGACCGCTATTCATCATTCTAATTTTTGTGCCTTTGCGTAGAGTACCGTGCACGATACGAACTAAGATGATCACACCCAAATAAGAGTCGTACCAACTATCTACAAGCAATGCCTTCAAAGGTGCCGAAGCGGTTTCTTCCCCAAGCTCTAACTTCGGAGGCGGTAAATCGCTGACAATAGCCTCCAGTAGATCTTCAATACCAATACCTGTTTTGGCAGAAACCATAACAGCATTGTCGGTGCTAAGCCCTATGACGTCTTCAATTTGTTCTTTGACGCGGTCAGGATCAGCGGCTGGCAGGTCTATTTTATTCAGAACAATAATAATGGTGTGGTCATTATCAATGGCTTGGTAAACGTTGGCCAGGGTTTGCGCTTCTACACCTTGACTGGCATCAACTACCAATAATGAACCTTCACACGCGGCCAAAGACCGACTGACTTCATATGAAAAATCCACATGTCCTGGGGTGTCCATAAGGTTTAAGATATACGTTTTCCCGTCCTTGGCTTTGTAGGGTAGGCGTACAGTTTGGGCTTTAATTGTTATCCCGCGTTCTCGTTCAATATCCATTGAATCCAGGATCTGGGCTTTCATCTCATGCTTGCCCAAGGTCCCACAAAATTCGATCAGGCGATCTGACAATGTTGATTTGCCATGATCGATATGTGCAATGATGGCGAAGTTACGAATATGCTCGGTTTTCATAAGTTAGAAATTTATGCCGTATCAAAATCCTATTCTACACCATTCTGACAATGGAGTATGGATAAAGAAACTAATAAATACTGGGGGTTAGAAGTCTTGATATGCGACAACCGGATCATTGTATGATCCCTGCATGTGATGATATTATTATGTATATGGTGTGGATATAATCATATGACTTATTTTGCACAAGCATTTGTTATCGACCTGAAATCACCGGTAGTTGATACGACAATGGCTATAAGAAATAACTTTTCAGTCGAGTTGTCGCTGACACAAGTCATAGGGTGGATTGTGATCTTCTGTTTAGGTGTGTTCTTGTTTTACATAATTTTCAGCATGCAATTCATGCCAAGGATTAGATCGTTAAACTTAAAGTAATTTGATTAATATAGTCTACCATTTCTTGGGTTTGCGTCTCATAAGCTGGAAATGTGAAAAGAATCTGTGCTACGTTTCCACTGCCAAGTTCTGTCACATTGTTATTACTGAAATTTGCAAATGCACCTGTGCCAATGGCAGATCCTACTCGATAAAAAACTCCCGTTGAAGGTGTATACAGATCATTTATTGTTACAGGCAAACCATTGATTTGTAAGCTGCTGCCAACTGTACCATCCACACTAGACAGATCGGCAAAATTTGTTCCTGGATTTCTTGTTTCTATTTTCACAAGAGCATGCAAGCTTCCCATATAATCATTTAATGTAGGTGGTATCGATCCTTCAGGATCAACAAAGACATCAGAATCAGCGGTTGGGATTAAAGTAACATCGGGAACAGCCTGATTTGGAAACATAGGCACCGTAGATGTGGGACTTAAGGCTTGCTTCGTTAAAGAAAGCAGTTTGCGATTTGATGTGTTGACCTCACTTGTATCATATCCAAACCAGGTTTTACCGATTGTGTCTAAACTGGATGTATTGTTCAGTGGTACTGTGGCATTGAAAATACGGTATGCTACCAAATATAATCCCGTGTGTTGAAAATTAATGGTAAAATTTGGACTTGTAAAATAACTACCAGACATTACAATATACTTTCTAATATTTTAACTATAATAATAGTATAGCATTTTCATTGATTTTTTCTCAAATAATTTGACTCTTTTGCAGCAATTCCCGCTGCGATAAACTTTTTTTCAAAAAAATAAAATCAAAAACAAATGCGAAATCTTCTACGCAGGGGGTTGCGGACATTTTTTCAAGGGTTATCTCATATTCATTTTAAGTATTCGTCGAGCAATTGATTTACAGATTCAAATTTGTGCGTAACCTTGCCTTCAATGACCGTGTGCTCTGTTAATTTTCCGCCCTTTATCCAATCGAACAAATAGGCATGATATCCGTTTCTTTAGCGATAAGAATATATCGCATATCCAATTCTGTGAGCAGTTCAATGTGGGGTCATTTTGAATAAAGTCCATCCCCTGTCATGATCATTTTTAATCGGGGGTCTGTGTCTTTTTTTTTCACCGCAAACAACTTTCACTCTGTCCTGCTTCATTTGTGATCCTGTCCCTATCAACTTTTTTCTTTATTTTATACAAATCCAATATTATGATCTACTACCCGTTTTTTGGGTTGGTGATTACATGGTAAACTGTCTTAAGCAAAGGTATTTTGCAGATTCGCCATAGAAAACAGTTTTCAGAAAATCTTGAAGGGTTATCAAAATTTTCGCAAAAAATATGCATTAGGTGATCAATCGGTCATGCAATATCTGTCTGAATATGGTCAAAAGCCCCAGATTATGGTGGTGTCTTGTTGTGATTCGCGAGTTGATCCCGCGTTAATTTTGCAATGTGATCCGGGTGATTTGTTTGTGGTTCGCAATGTGGCGAATATCATTCCTCCTTATGAAAGAGATGGAACCTATCACGGAACCAGTGCAGCGCTTGAGTTTGGTATCTGCTTTTTAAAAGTTGAACATCTGATTTTGTTGGGACACAGTCAGTGTGGGGGGATACAGGCTTTATTGGGTAGCGATGCTTCTAATGGCAATGATTTTATCACCAATTGGGTGTCTATTATAAAAAAACAATCATTGGATGCGCAGAATGCAGATGAGTATGCGCGCTTAGCACTTCATGTGTCCCATCAAAACTGTATTACTTTTCCTTGGATTCGCGAAAAAGTAGAGCAGGGCAGTTTGGTCATTCATTTATGGTTTTTTGATATTAAGACAGGGCAGATTTTTACCTACTGTAATCAGACATCAGAATACAAACCACTTGATGACGTTAGACCATTTGGAGTTACGTGTTAAGGCAACGTATACCAACCTTTATTTTTCAATGGTTTAGATGTTTTTTTAATTCCGAACTGAGGTTACAACGTAATTGTTTGATGATTGCATTGGATTGATAGACCTTCAAAATCGAAGTGGCATTTATCTAAATCAATAACGATGCGATTTGTTTTTATGTTTCCTTTATAAGTTAATGAACAGCGGCTTGTAATATGGGACAGAATTTGAGGGCCAAACCATCCTTGTAAACATGCTTCCATTTTTTGGCAACATGACAAAATCTGAAATACATAGCAGGGATCTGTTGTTGTTGTTTGCGCTAAAGGTATGCAGGCCAAAGATTGCACATCTTCTATACAGGCGTCTTGCGCTTCTATATCCAGCAGTGGACAAGTTGACAGTATTGTATGGTTCAGACACGGCTTTGCGGTCGGTCTACAATCTTGTATAGAAAATTTCACAGAATTACAATCCATTTTATTTTTAAATAGCTCTATCTATAATACCATTATATTTTATATGAAATATGTTATTCAATATTTTATTTGTATTTTATTAATACTCTCATGTTCGCGGGGATGGCAAACGACTATAACTGTAAAGCTGGCTTCCATTCCTTGTCGGGGATGACAGTATGGTCTAACATAGAATTGTTCAGAAGGTTATCGTGTGCATCATGGGGCGTATCATCCGCATTATTCTCTATATCATCTTCCTTGTTTTTGCGGTGTGTCAGGTCCCTTTTGTTCAAAAACAAATAATGAAATGTACTTTACCTGCTTCTGTGAAAATTATACAAATGAAAAGTTATGGTGTTTTTCCTTTCTATATTCGTATGCCTATTTTAGTCTTAAGAAAAGATCAGCATGATTTTGTGACCATTAAAAACGGCGTGTTCGACTTGCGTTACTTTTTTCTGCGTAGGCAGATTGCCTTTGATGCCGAACAATTAATTATCCATAAAAAACCACTGCAATTGGGGCAACCTCAACCTAGTTTTTCTGTAGGGGCAGCCTTGCAAAAGATAGTTTTGCTGACATTTTTACATGATTTCAATGTTGGTTCGTTACAATATAAAGATGGTGATAAGGTTCAGTTTGACTATAAGATTGACTGGGATTTTAAATTAAAGCGGGTCAAGCTTTATGCGAAACGTAATGGCGAAGGTATTTATCCAGAACGGATTGAAATAGAAGGTATGACGAAAAAAGATAATGTTGAAAATGGTCTTGTAAAAGTAGTTATGAATGGTGGCCTTGGTGTAGATGGTACGTTTACTATGCAAAGTGGTGTGGTCAAAACAGATTTGTCTTTACATCGTAAAGGGGACGTTATTGCAAAAATGCAACCAACGCTTGATGTTCATCATATTGACAAAGGGCTTAGCATTGAAAGTTTGAATATTGTATCGCCATTTTTTCAATTGGCTGGCACCGGACATATATCCACTAATCCCGTTGTTGCTACCGTAAAGAATGACCGTTTTTTTTTAGGATTGGCAAAGAGGATCAAAAATGTAGTGACTGGCACATCGAATTAACAGATACCGAAAAACAGTTTCAAGTGAATGGTACCAGTCACCATGCTAGTGGAGCTTTCAGAGATATAATTTTTGACCAGTTTTTTGTAAAGCGAATAGATTTTGATTATATTCCCAATCAACTTACTATCAACATCCCTCACTTAAAGTGGAATGCGTATGAATGTAAAAATATGCGTGTTGTCTTTCATAAAAAAGGTGATGGGATACATATTGATATGGAAGGTTCATCTTTACACGTTAAAGCAGAGTATCATCTTGTTTCAGGCAAGCTGTTGTTACAATCTTGTCGTGTGGACATTGATGGTGATCGCTATCAATTATCCTATCCCAGTGAAATCTGGCCCAATGTTAAAGATGTCTTGTTTTTACAAGATAAAACAATGCGCATACATCTTCAAAATGTACAATTACAACCTCTTAAGTGCGATCGGTTGTTATTACATAAAATTCCCCTTAAATATGTTAATGCACGATTACAAGAAGTAACATTGTCTGCTGATTTAACTGATTTGAATGGTAATTTTTTGTGTGCTTTGCCGGAAAATTTATCTCTACAGGGTCATGTGAAAACGGATGATCGTCACGATGTGATTCATTTTTTTGCAGAACTAAAAAATGATCAACATGTGTTTTTGACCAGTAAAGGATCTTTGAAAGATTTCTATTTAATGCACAATGCCCAGATGGATATGGAATGCCAAGGTGATATCGATCTGAAATTTTTCGAATTTTTACTGCCAGGGCGTGTGCAAGGAGTCGTGCACGCTGCATTTAATGCGCATGGGTTTGTACGTCATTTAAATATGGCAGGCAAGGTGCAGTTAAAAAATGGTTCTTATGAAGATCCTTTGCAGGGAATCATTGTCCATAATGGGCGTGCTCATATTGATTTTCAGGATGACAAAATTATTTTGAAAGAATTTTATGTGGATGATCATTCAAAAGAAAAAGGTACAATCAATGCACATGGCTATTATGATATGGGGACAGACACAGGAACGGTAACTGTGATTGCACAAAATTTTCAACCTTTACATTATCACCCTATTTACATGAGAATCAGTGGACCGGTCACGGTGCACATGTCACCTTATTTAGAAATCACAGGCAAATTGATCGCACGCAACGTTCTTGTTAGCTATGATCAATTCAAAAAACCATATCAGAAATTTGTTGTCTTGGATGCAAAAAATCCAGAACGAAAGAAACCGCCAAAACTGACATTTATAAAGAAAGCATTGATAACCTTACCAATAGAAGGCATAGCTAATGTCAACGGAAAACTATTGAAGTCTATATGGACAGGGCAATTGAACATAAAATGTGATACCGGAAAATGGAAAATTTTTGGAGAAATGCTGGGGCAAAAAGGTGAGATTCTATTTTTTGGAAAAAAATTAAAAATGCGTTCTGGAAAAATAAAATTTGATGAAAAAAAGGACCCAAAAATTAATATAGAATTTGAAACGCGCGTTATTGATCATATGATTCTTGTCAATTTAAAGGGACGTGGACAAGATGTGAGAACGCACATCTCATCAGAACCAATGATGAATGCAGAAGATGCCTACGCCTATTTGTTGTTTGGTACAAAAAAACATGCTTTATCAAATTTTCAAACTGCAAAATTGATTTTGGCGATTGCTTCAGTGAATTCAGAGGATGGAGGTATCCTTCAAAAATTGCCTACCATGGTTGATATCAGGCAAAGACAACAAAACAATGGACAAGATGAAGAAGTGCTTAGTTTTTCTCAGCCCTTTGGAAAAACAGAAAAAACTTCTTTTGCTTTTGAAAAAAGTTTAACTACATCTTCTTCAACAAATTTAAGCGCAAAGCTTGAACGACAAATTAATAGCCATGTCAAAGCAAACATCGGTATTGTTTCTAGTAATAATAAGAAAGACAATTTTGGTGGGGAGTTTGGCGTTAGTTTTGGAAAGAATTATTAACAAGTGCTTGAGATGAAAAAGACGGGGGGTAGAATGCATAAAGCGTACCCCATATATCCCAAAAAAGTGGGCATAGGAATTTTTTGATCCAAGGCAATAGAACGAACCATTAAGTTGGGGGCATTGCCAATATAGGTTAAAGCGCCCATAAAGACAGATCCAAGCGATATAGCTTTGAGAATGTGAGGTAATTTTTGAAGCAAGTCTTGCATAGACGCCGCAGCCATATGTACAAATAGCAAATAGGTTGGTGCATTGTCCAAAAATGCAGAAAACAGACCAGTTAACCAAAAATAACGTGTGGTATTAGGTATATCCTGTGGTGCCACAAAATGTTTCAACATGATAACCAATGGGTGTGGGGATGATAAAAAACTAATTACGGGTATAAGGGTAATAAAAATTACTAGAAAAATTTTAGCAACCTCGATTACTGGGGACCAATGAACCGGGAATTTTCGCTTTTTCAGATTCCAAAAAATAATACCAAGAAGCCCAACAGAATTTAAAAAATAGATAATCCATCCGGGAATCAATGAGAACTTATTGTTGATATCATTTAATTCGCTAAGAAGAAACACCATGAAAATCGTAAGAATCAACCATGGGATTTGATATTTTTGAGCAATTGAAAAGTGTCGATGTGCCAGGTGAGGATGCTTTGGTTCTTGACGGATCAGAGAATAATCCCATAACGCAAAAATACATAGCAATAGGCCATTTGTGACAAAATAAGCTTTCCAAAGATGACGAGCAGGCCACAAAAAAGGCACGCCATTAAGATAGCCCATGGATAAGGGGGGATCTCCAAGTGGGGTTAGTACGCCACCACAATTGGATACAAGAAAGATGAAGAAAATGATGATATGTGTTTTGGACTGGCGCTGCTTAATCAGATCGATCAAAGGATTGATGAGTAGAATAGAGGCACCGGTTGTGCCAATGAAGCTTGCCAGGAAAGCGCCGCAGGCTAGATACAGTGTTAAAATTTTTGTGTTTGGGGTTGCTTTAATTGTAATTTTCAAACTTGTAGTCACCAGATATAAGGCGGTAATGGATAGGATGAATGGTGTGTATTCATAGTATAAGTGATGTGTTATCTTTTGGACGCCAGCGTCAATAGTTCCTGAGCAAAAGATCCACACAGTAGTTACACTACCTAGAAAAATAAAAATCCAATTTTGATATTTTTCCCAAAAATGTATCGATATTAATGGCAGCACGCTAATTGACAACAAGGTGCAAAAAAACGGTAGACATGTCCAGAGTGATGGCACAGCTTGATATGTGACAGGGGCTAAGGTATGCTACCATGGATAAAATGTTCATAGCTGTAACTGTATGCATATTGTTTTGTTTGTCTGTTTATTGTGCTTATCTCATTGTGATAAAAAACAAAAAGAAGTTGATGTGCGTGAAGCTCACCCTCAAGCTGCCATTGCGGGGCCGCAGGAGGAAATTGAAACAAAAGGGCAGTATTTTTTGGCCAGATTTGATGACGTGAAGTACAAAAAAGATTTTAAAAATTTATTTTATGTAAATCCCAATGCACCCAAAGGTGGAGTTTTGCGATTGGCAACAGTTGGTACTTTTGATAAGGTCAACAAATTTATACTTAAAGGGCGCGCAGCTGATGGGTTGGATAATACATTTGATAAGCTTATGTATGCTGCGAAAGATGAACCCTTTTCGAAGTATGGTCTAATTATCAAAACGTGTGAGCTTAGTCCAGACAGTTCATATATTGTTTTCCATATAAGACCACAAGCGCGGTTTCATGATGGTACACCCGTAACAGCGGAAAGAGTCAAAAGAACGGTCGAAATTCTTAAGAAAGATGGAATGCTTCCGGTGTATAAAAGAATTTACGGGCGCATTGCGCGTATTGAAACGCCCGATCAGCATACGATAGTTTTTCATTTTATGCCAGATGAGAAAGGATTGTACGACCCTTTGGTGCCTTTGGCCATTGCCAACATCCATCCCATTGCTTCCATTTCAGGAGATACTTTGGCAGACAATGTTCTCACTCCTGTGGTGGGCGCAGGGCCTTATATGGTCAAAGATTTTCAATTGGGGCAGAGGATTCACTTTAAAAAAACATCGCGGTACTGGGCTGATACTTTACCTGTTGCCAAAGGGCGTTGGAATTTTGATGAAGTACAGATTACGTATTTCAGGACAGATCGATCACACCTTGAAGCCTTTAAAAAGGGAGATTTTGATGTTTTCTTTTTCGGTGATCCCCAAGCATTTGAATCATTTAAGTGTCCTGATCACCGTTTTACAAAACTCAACTTTAAGCACAAACTGCCTGTTACCGTTCAAACGATTGTGCTCAACCAAAGTAATCCTGTTTTACAAGATCAGCGTGTGCGAGATGCCTTGAATTTCATCATGTCTTTTAAAGATATTAATCGCGTTTGCTTTGGTGATACAGCCTTGTATGCACGGAGCTTGTTTGAAAATACGGGGCTTGGTCATAAGGGTCTACCTAATGCTGAAGAACAGAAAATTTGGGAACACTTGAAAAACAAATTCGAGTCAGCGTTCTATGATCGATTGATACAGCATGACATTAACTATTTCACAAAGGGTGGAAAAGAAGCGCGATTCAAAATGGCAGAAAAACTGTTGGATGCTGCTGGATACAAATATAATAAAAAATTAACTTGCCGCGTCAACGAGAAAGGGCAAAAGCTTGAATTTGATTTTATTATTCGGCAGTCCCGCGCTAAATTCTCACGTTTCCTCAGCGTATTCAAAAATGATTTAGAAAAAATGGGTATTGCCCTTAACATCGTCATGCTTGAAGAAACGATTTATCGTCAAAGAGAAGATGTTGGGGCTTACGATATGATGATTTTCCCATACACTATGGACAAATCACCTGGAGTTGAACTGATGGGCTATTTTGGTAAAACAGCGGGTTTACAAAAAGGTTCTTCTAATTATATGAATCTTGTTGATGATACGGTTGAAACTTTAGCAAATGGCGTTATTCATGCTGCCAATAAAATTGATATGGAAACCCACGTTAAAGCATTGGATCGTTATTTGTGTTTGCGCGGGTACCTGATTTTGCTTGATTATAATAATAGTTTGCAACTAGCCTATCGTAACGATCGCATTGATTTCCCGAAAAATCCTCTGGCAGGGATAGACGTTTGGGAGCAGGGATGGAGTGTGTGTCAGTAGCGACTGAAAACAAGAGACGCATTAGCACCGCCAAATCCAAATGAATTTGATAAGGCGTATTCGCATGACAAATCTTGGGCATGCCAAGGGACAAAGTTCATTGTATCGTCTTCAGGATCTTCCAGATTAATCGTGGGCGGAGCAATTTGGTGTTTCAACGCTAGCAAACTAATAATGGCCTCTAGACTTCCAGCAGCTCCTAGCAAATGTCCCGTCGTTGATTTGGTTGATGAAATTTTAACTTGCTGACTATATCCATTGAACACACTTTTGATGGCGGAAATTTCAGCATCATCTCCTTTTTGAGTCGATGTGGCATGGGCATTAATATACCCAATATCATGATAATCGACTTCTGCATCTGCTAAAGCTTTGCGCATGGCTAACTGTGCTCCTCGTCCTTCTGGATGGGGCAGGGTCATATGATGAGCATCAGAAGACGCACCATATCCTAATAAATACCCATGTATACGAGCATCGCGTTTTTTTGCATGTTCTTCTGATTCTAAAATCAAAATAGCGGCGCCGTCGCTCATTACAAAACCATCCCTACTTTTATCAAAAGGACGTGAGGCTTCTTGTGGAATGTCATTATAATGGGTCGACAAAGCACCGCAGGCCAAAAAACCAGACAGGCCAATAGGGTGAATAGCGGCTTCAGAACCACCGCAGATAACAACATCAGCATCACCTTGTTGAATCATACGCATAGCTCCGCCAATGGCGTGAGTGCCTGTTGCACAAGCAGAAACAACGGCGTTTGAATGTCCATAAATCTTAAAGGCACATGCGATATGTCCAGCAAGCATATTCGATAAGGCTTTAGGAATAAAGAATGGAGATACTCGATGCATGCCGTGCTCTACTGTACGGATAGCATTAGCATAAAATTCTTGAAGACCTCCAACACCAGAACCCACAATAATGGCACATGATTCAGGATCGATTTCTGCATGATCTAATCCCGCGTCAATCCAAGCTTGGTGCGCTGCACATAAACCATAAATGGTGTAAGGATCCATTTTTCGTTGATCAACTTTAGTTATGTATCTTTCTGCATCAAAGTCATCACAAACCAGACCGCCGATGCGACAATCAAGTTTATGATTTCCAACGTCTACGGAACGTATTCCTGATTGTCCTTTAAGCAGGGCATCAAAAATGGTGTTATAATCATCTCCATGACTGGTAATGGCTCCCATGCCTGTGACGGCAATGCGTGGCATTATGCAGTTGTTTTTTGATGAAGATACGTCACCATGTCTTGTATGGTTTTAAAATGTGCTGCGTCTTCTAAGGGAATATCAATTTTATACGTATCTTCACAATCCATGAGTAGCTCTGCATAGCTAAGACTGTCCAAAATGACGTCGACATTCAGTTGACTGTGTAATGCGATTTGAGACGTATTCATCCCTGATTTTTCAGCGATTAAATTTATAAGTTTTTGCTCCAATTGATCCACAGGTGATCACGCGTATGAGATGTTTAGATTATTCTATAGGTCTTTTCTTTAAAAAAAAGTTAATTGAGGATTGTAGATAGTCTGTTTTTGTTTTTTTAACTTAATTCACGTATCCTGAGGCAAAGAAGATGAATCTGTGATTATGCTTTCGCAGCAGGATGCCGGTTGTTTAGACAGCTATTTGCGTACTTTACCTTTGTTTACGACATTGGGTGAGACAAAGGTTTGGGTTGAGGCTGCACACAGATTAAAACAGCGTTACAAAAAATTCTTGATATGCGGGCTGGGAGGATCAATCTTGACAGCCCAGGCGTTATTCCCGCTAATTTCCCAAGGGAATACTGTCATGATTTTGGATAGCATTGATCCTTTAACGCTCTACCGTTTACAGCAACAAGACCTGTCAGATACGGGGATTATTTTTATTTCTAAATCTGGCTCAACTTCTGAAATACTGTGTCAGGTGCAGGCTTTGCAACCGCAAGAAGCAGTTGTGATTACGGAAAACAAGAGTAGTCCTCTTTTTAATATTGCACAAGAAAATGGCTGGACCATTATTCCACATCCCTCTGATATAGGGGGGCGGTTTTCGGCATTTACCGCTGTTGGATGTTTGCCGTGTATGTTGATGGGATTGGATCCCATGAAATTTATTAAGGGAGCAAAAGACGCCATCCAGAACCGTGAGGCATTTGACGGTCAAGTATTATTTGATGCTTACCAAGCAGGTCATAAATTGCACGTGCTCTGGGGCTATAGTGATTACTTGAATGGTTTATTATTGTGGTGCTGTCAGCTGATTGCAGAATCTTTGGGCAAAAAAGATGTGTATCAACAGCCATTCGGTTTCCAGCCTATTATAAATAAAGGACCTCTTGATCAGCATTCACAGTTGCAGTTGTACTTGGATGGGCCTCATAAATATATATTTACCTTGCTGCGTGTGAATTGTGATACTATACCTTTACCAAGGAAGCATAACATCGTACCTGATCCCAGCATGATGCTGTATCAAGAGCATGCCCCCCATGATTTTCTAAAAGCGCATTTCGAAAATACAAAATCTGTTTTACAAGAAGCCGGGCATTACGTCCGTGAAATTGTTTTGCCAGATCTGTCTGAAGAAGCATTTGGGTTTGTGATGATGCGCTTTATTTTAGAGACATTATCTCTGGCCCATCTTGCCAACGTTAACCCATTTGATCAACCTGCCGTTGAGGCATCAAAACAATTTATGGAGCGTTTTCTATGAAACTTTTAGTACGGTCTTTTTTGTTTTATATCTCTTTTGCGTTGTTTTTTATATTGCTATTACCGTTTCTGGTGATTGCTTTGTATGTTGTGCGTGACCGGCGATTAGCTCAATGTGTATCAAAGGTTTGGACGCAAACGACTTGCGTCATGATGGAGCGATGTGTTGGGTTACACTCCCGTTTAGAGGGTTTTGAGAAAATTCATCAAAGCTCTGTTCCTATGATTATTGCATCAAAACACCAATCAATTTGGGATGTAGGTGCACTAGAGTTAGAGTTTGGTGAAAAAGCAGTATTTGTTATAAAGAAAGAATTAAAACGTATTCCTTTTTTTGGTCGCATGATGACGTTGATTGGTGCTATTGCTATTGATCGCAAGAAACCTGTGCACGCTATTCAGGAAATGATCAAGAAAGCAAAGGAAGAGGTCTCAAAAAATCATTCCCATATTATTATTTTTCCAGAAGGACGTCGTACAGCTGTGGGTGAAAAAGCCGATTATACGGATGGGGTATATCTTTTGTATAAAAATTTAAATATGCCTGTTGCGGCTGTGGCGCTGAATTCTGGACTTTATTGGCCAAGACGTCGATTCTTAAAGTATCCAGGAACTATCGAAGCAAAGGTTATGGAAATCATTCCACCTGGGCTGGATCGGGATAGTTTTAGAGATCGCTTGGTCAATGCGATTGAAAGTGGCAGTCTAGAATTAATCAATAGTCATACGCGTCATGAATATCGAGAAAGTTATATTGGTAAAAAGCATGAAGTGGCGTTGTAAAAAATTATGACACACATCGTTACAGAAGCCTGTATTAGCTGTAAATACACGTCTTGTGTTGAGGTATGCCCCGTTGCCTGTTTCTTCGAAGGGCCGAATATGTTGGTGATTGATCCTGATATGTGTATCGATTGCGGTGTGTGTGTGGGAGAATGTCCTGCAGGTGCGATCGTGACAGATGATACTGAAGAAGGACAGAAATGGCTTGGGTTGAATCGTGAATTCTCGAAGATATGGCCCAATATTCAATTTCAGAAGAATCCTTTACCAAAAGCTGATGAGTACGCAAAGGAATCTGATAAATATAGTCGTTTTTTTGAAGCAGGTGGATAAATGTCTTTTGCTTTAGATGGTATACCCAAAGGTGCGCGGGTTGCTGTTGCTATGTCTGGTGGTGTTGATTCTTCAGTGGCAGCGGCACTAATGCATCAAGAAGGATACCAGGTCATTGGCATCACTTTGCAACTTTACGATCATGGGAAAATGATCCAAAAAGCTAAAGCCTGTTGCGCAGGGCAGGATATTTATGATGCGCGGCGTGTTTCTGAAAAAATAGGATTCCATCATTATGTCCTCGATTACGAAAGCGTTTTCAAAGAAGAAGTAATTGATGATTTTGCAGATAGTTATTTGCGAGGAGAAACACCAATTCCGTGTGTCCGGTGTAATCAGAAGGTAAAGTTTCGGGATTTGTTGCATACAGCTCGAGATCTTGATTGCGCGGCACTTGTGACAGGGCATTATGTTCAGAATATCAAGGGAGAACTGCATCAAGCCCACGATCCAAACCGTGACCAAAGTTATTTTTTATTTTCAACAAAGCAGGTAGATTTAGATTATTTGCGTTTTCCTTTGGGGGGAATTCCTAAATCTCAAACCCGCACGTTGGCGGTAGATTTTGGGCTGGAGATTGCTGACAAGCCAGACAGTCAGGATATTTGTTTTGTGCCTAATGGAAACTATGCGCAAACGGTAGCGAAGCTTAGACCTGAGGCTTTGATTGAAGGTGATATCGTAGATTGTAATGGTACTACACTTGGGAAGCATCAAGGCATTATTCATTATACAATTGGTCAACGACGTGGGCTTGGTATTGCTTCTTCTGATCCTTTATATGTGGTCGCTTTAGATCCTGTTCATCACCGCGTTATTGTTGGGCCCAAAGCTGCGTTGGCAGTTACTCATATCCCCGTGCAAGATGTGAATTGGCTGTTTGATTTTTCAGAGTATCCAGAGGGTTTACACTGTAGTGTTAAGATAAGATCCACAGGAATAACTCTGCCTGCAACTGTCCAGATGATCGATGCAGATCATGCTCTGGTCACATTAGATGTGCCGGAATATGGTGTTTCTTCTGGTCAAGCCTGTGTTTTTTATGTTGGCACCCGAGTGCTTGGTGGTGGGTGGATTAAGAGATAAGCTTTCTGATGATTTTTTGTCCTATACGGCAAGCGTTGGCTCCCCATCCTCCATTCTCTAGTATTACTGTGATTATGAAGCGTGGATTTTCTGCAGGAGCAAAACCTACAAATAAAGCGTGATCACGTAAAAATTCGGCCTTGTTATTTATACGATCTGTTTCTCTGTCTTTCATAGATATAGAACTAACTTGTGTTGTGCCTGTTTTTCCTCCAAATCCGTTTTTTCCTTCTGAGGTTTCGCATCTAAATCCATAACCTGTACCGTCTTTAGAATTAATGACGTCAATAAGAGTCTGATGTAAAACCGATAAATTAGCAGTATCTTTGATATGTTGCGCGGGTTGCGTGAAAAACTTACAGTTCAGGTGTGGCGTTATGTGTTTTCCTCCATTGACAATGGTAGCTACCATTACAGCCAATTGCATGGGGGTTGTTAATAAACGTCCCTGACCAATCGATAGGTTTAACATTTCGCCAAATTGTCTGCGTTTAAACCATGTTGGCTTGGGTAATAATCCTGATTTTTCATATAGTAAATCTACACCTGTTGGTGTTCCCAACCCTAAATCTGCTGCGGTTCGCAGAACATCGTGAATTTTCATTTTTTTTGCCATCTGATAAAAGAAAACGTCGCATGATCCTGCCATGGCTTTACGAAAATCAACATGTCCATGCCCTCCCTTGCGCCATGCCCAGCAATGGAAACGGCGTCCTCCGCAGTCAATATATCCCGGACAAAATGCTGTCGTTTTTTCAGTGATCACACCAGATCTTAACCCTGCTAAAGCCATCACAATTTTAAAAACAGAACCTGGTGCATATTGGCCTTGAACAACTTTGTTGAATAAAGGGCGATAAGAATTGCACACAAGGCTTTTCCATAAGGGGGTGGATATCCCTTGAACAAAGGCATTGGTATCATAGGATGGTTGCGAAACAAGTGTTCGAATTGCTCCGTTTTGGGCGTCCATTACGACGATGCCGGCACTTTTGATTCCTTCTTCTTGAAGTAAGTTATATGTAAATTCTTGTAAGCCTTTATCTAAAGTTGTCACCAGATCTTGGCCTTCTTCCGGTTGTGTTGTGCCTAAAATACGTACCAAACGTCTTTTCGAATCCATTTCTTCTTCAACAAATCCCATGGTTCCTCGAAGCATTTCATCATAAATTTGTTCAAGTCCGCCTCCATGGCCAACTAATAAGAAAGGGTGTTGTAATGCGGGATCGTCCTTCTCTGTAGGAGGAGAAACATATCCAAGGACATGACTGAAGACTTCTGGAACAAGATAGGATCGCTTTGAAGATGGTGTGATAAATACGCCAGGGACTTTGTTGGTTTCTAGTTTTGCCATTTCCTCCCATGATAAATTTTCTTTTAAAGGTAATATTCGTCTTTGTACAAAAGAGCCTTGTAAGTGGACAGGGCGCTTAATGATTTTGGTGATTTGATCTAAACGTTTGCCCAAATCCTTTTTTGTGTCTGAAAAGACATAGCCATAATATGTTTGCTCTGTTTCTGCGAGAATTTTCCCTTTATGATCCAAAATTCTACCTCTTTGCGCGGGTAGGATGCGGCTGTGGATACGATTGCCTTTTGCCAAAACACTGTATTCAGGATTGTTGATGATGGCTAATTGTGCAAGCCGTCCCACTAGTAGAACCAGTAGGCAAGTTTTCACCCCCAGCAAAAACCAGATGCGTGTTAAGGAATAAGATTGCAGGCGCATTGATAGAGCAGATTTTCTTCTAAGATATCACACATTGTCCAGTGTTTTTTGTCTAATCTGATAGTTAACAACTGTTTTGGTCTAGATTTGCTTGAATGGCTCATATCATATTCTCAATTTTTATTACATAATAAGCACGACACATAATCAATAAAACGTTATGAAACTACTTTTCCTAGGGGATGTGTTTGGCAAGCCGGGCAGAAATGCGGTTCGAGATTTTTTAGATGCGCATAAACAGATGACCGATATCGTCATTGTGAATGGTGAAAATATGACCCATGGTCATGGAATCAGCGCGAAGCATGTGGATGAGATTTTTCGTTTAGGCGTCGATGTGATTACAACGGGCAATCATGTGTGGGATCAAGATAATACAGCGCAGTTACTACGCACGAATCCTCGTATTCTGCGTCCTATTAATTTTGATAGTAAAGCCGCGGGACAGGGGATGTTTCTGCTTGAACGAAATAATCTAAAGTGTCTAGTGGTCAATGTTCAAGGACGGTTATTCATGCCGCAACTGTTGGACGATCCTTTTGCGGCTATGGATCAGGTGCTTTCACGGTATAGTTTGAAACGTAATGTGGATGCTATCTTTGTGGATTTTCATGCTGAAACAACGGCTGAAAAGCAGGCCATGGGGCATTATTTAGACGGACGTGTGTCAGCTGTGATTGGAACGCATACGCATGTGCCTACAGCGGACGAACGCATTTTAGAGCATGGAACAGCCTATCAAACTGACGCGGGCATGTGTGGTGACTACAATTCAATTATCGGTAATGAAAAAACGTTAGCTATCAAACGCTTTACCCATGTGCATGAAAAATCATCCTTAAATCCGACGTATGGGAAGGGAGAAGTTCGTGGTGTATTAATTGATATCAGTGATCAAACGGGATTGGCACGATCAATTGTGCGGATATGAAATTCGCTCTCGTTCGTATAAAGCTTTAGCAATATTGGTATGACCAGATGCGACAAGATAATTTGTGATATTTTCTAGCACGCGAATGACATAAGAACGTGTCTCAAAAAAAGGAATGCATTCGATCCATTCGATTACATCAACATTTTTGTCGCGTGGATCTCCATAAGCTTGTAACCATGTGCGAACCGCAGACGGGTCAGCATTATAACTGCACAACGCTATGACATAAGAACATTTATTCATTTTTAGAACATGTTTAATATTGTGAAAACCAAGTCGTATATTATTTTCGGGGTGCAAGATGTCACAATTATTTCTAATTTTAATGCCGAGCATCTTGGCCATGCTGCATGCTGTTTTCGGAATCAGTTGCATCAAACCAAGCGCACCTTTATCACTTTTTGCACCATGATCGCATTCGCTTTCTCTATAAATGATGGCGCGGATAGTGGCTTGTTCTAGTGCTGTTTTTTTCAAGTCTTGTGGTAATTTTAATAACGGCAGTGTATCGTGTCCCATTGGGTTTTGACCGAATTTCATATTTACTTTTTTACAGGTTTTTACATAAATTGTTGGGTTAAATCTTTTGTGGATAAAATGACAAACAGCTGCGGCTTCAGTAAAGTTTTTACTGGCCTCAACAGCAGAAAAACAAAAATCTTCTATAAGACCGCGCGATGTTGTGCGATCAAATGTTTTTAACACTTCTGCTACGTTGTTATGTGAGGACCATGTTCCGTGCGGGGCTTTTATAACTATCAATGGTTTTTTAAGGCGTAAGCAGGCGACTTGCCCATAAAATGTCATGGAAAATTGTGCCGCTTTTCCAAACCAGAGATTGGCATTGCCATTTTTAGCTTTGGTTGCTGCTAAACCTGCCCAATAGCAAGCACGTGATTTGCTCATCGAAGTTTTGACCTGATCGTTCAGGGCTGCAAAAATTTTATAGGCACTGCCGTAATTTTTCATTTTGTATTGCAAGAATCCACGTAAAAAACAGGCATCGGCGAATTTTTCACCAGATTTTAAACTATGTTGCGCGGTAACATCGAATGCTTTTTTAAAGTACAGCATACGTTTGTGTGGGTGTTCAAAAGCATAATCTATGAATCTTCTGGCCATCCAATTGCGTTCGGTCCACCATTGTTCTGCAAAAATAGGATCATCTTTGACAGATTGAACAAGCCACAGATAGGCTTCATCATCCTTACGATTGATGCGGCAAAAACGCACCCACTGATAACGGAGGCCATCTGATAGTGTGGATAAAGGTTTTTGTGTATAAATAATCTGACTTTTTACAATTCCTAAACGCAAATGGATTTCTTTGCGTGCTTTTTTGCTTTTAACAAGTGGAAAAACAAAGGTAATTTCATCATAGTTCCCGGTGAAAAACAAATAATTAATACGCTTGATATGGTCGTCCTCGGTTAAAAATTTTCCACATGTTTTCAAAAAACATGTACGTTCTTGGGCTGTTAAATCGCTGGCTGCCCAGTATTGTTTCGCTATTTTTTGTGCTTGTTCTGGATCTGTATGCGACAAGGCTTGGATATATAAAATTTTTCCAAAGATAGAAAGTGGAGGGAAATCATCAAACCATAGCAGCTGCTTTGTGATAGGATACTTCTCCAGTAGCTTTTCTGTTTTTTTGCGAATTTTTGATTCTTGCGGCCAGTATTTATGTTCTTTCAAATAAGAAAAAATTTCGTTAGGAGGATAATCAGTTTTTGGATCCGTTACGTGCAAAAAATCACGATATAGGTTTTGAGAACCTGCTAGTAATACAAAAAATAGCATGTTCCGATAACTATCGTGAGGCGGGTCTATAAAAAGTATAGCTGAATTGTTTTTTATAGGTATATACCCTTTTTTCATATCTTTCTGCATAATGTGGGATATGTTGAAAAAAAAGAAAACTATGACGATACTTTTCGAGCATGACCTGCCAGATCATCTGGCTATTGCAGGATCAGTTGCTATTGATACAGAAACTATGGGCTTAAAGCCAGCGCGAGATAGATTATGTTTGGTCCAGTTGGCCACAGCAGATGAGCAAATCTATTTAGTTCAATTCAAAAATGTATTTGATGCACCTAATTTGTGTAAAGTGCTGCAAGATCCATCCATTTGTAAAATTTTTCATTATGCACGTTTTGACATGGCAACGCTTTATCACTACTTAAACGTTATGCCAGAGAATGTATTTTGCACGAAAATTGCATCTATGTTGGTACGGACCTATACCGACAAGCATGGTCTTAAAAATCTAATTCGTGAAATCTTAGAGGTTGAGCTAGATAAGAAAGAGCAGTCTTCAGATTGGGGGGCTGATGTGTTGACAGACAAGCAAAAAGATTATGCTGCAACGGATGTAAAATATTTGCACAAATTATGGAAAATCCTATTGATGCGATTAGAGCGTGAAAATCGTATGGAGACAGCAAAAAAATGCTTTGCCTTTTTGCCTGTACGTGTACAATTGGATTTACAATTTGGAGAAGAATTTGATATTTTTGCTCATATCATGGGAAGACGGGGTGATTAATGTTTCTATTGTGGGCAGGATATTTGGTTATAAACAATGTGCAATTTAAATATGTTGTGCCACATCATCATATGTTGGTATTAACAGCAAAAAAAGTTACGGGAAACAAATCATTAGAGATTCAAGATGTCAGGGCACAGTACGCTGACTGGCTGTTTACTGCAAAAGATATGACGTTAAACACTTTAGACCATGTTGTGCAACTAGGTAAGATGACGATGAATTGTAAGAATCAGAGCGTTCAGATTCTGGCGCAATCAGGAATCTTATATTTACAGGTCTATACAGCTATGATTCAACATGCTCGCTTAACGCACCACAATATGGTGTTTACGTGTCCGAAGACGGTTTATGATCATCAAAATCAGAAGATTACGTGTTGGAATGGAAAAATGGTAACTAAGAGTTACAAACATTCATATCAGAGCAAGGGACTTTAAAGTTCGAGAAAATTAATTCGCAATGTTCTAAATCTACAGTGACGACTTTAGCTGTCACAGGGCCCGTGTAAAGAACATGGCATGCATGATCGATGTTGTCTGGATAGTCTGAAGGAAAATGTTCTTGTAAGTAATTCCCCAATTTTATAGCCGATGCTTCAAAGAAACAGACTTGTTGCGGGTCACTGGTTGGGGTATGGCAAAGTGGCGTACATTCAATCAACTCCACATCTGTAATATCCCCGTTTGCATCGATGACCAGTAAAGGATGGCTAAATACATTTGTGAAAACGTTAAGAGGATCGCTGAAGCAAGGATCAATCCATAAGAAGTTTTCGTTACTGATTTGTAGGCTGTAGCCACCTCCAACTAAGTTCATATCATCGCTGAGCCAGCCGCAATCTGAATCGAAATAGGTCATGGTGACAGCATCCGACATGAAATTTGTAATGCTGAAAATAAAATCTCCGTCGGCATCATCCATGTGGATAATATTGTCAGAACAGTACACAAAAACGACTTCTGATTGCTTTGTAATTAACGCATCGCTACAGAATATGTCAGATTGATTTTCTATCGTCAATCCCGCCAAAAAGCGTTGACAATACTGTGTGTTTGCGAAAGCACAGATATCGCTGTAAATTTCAAAAATATCGCTTGTTATAGGTAATGTTACAGCTAATTCTGGGGGAAGGGCTAATGTAAAATCAAGCAAAGAGCCAACATATTGTGCACCGAAAATACCTTGTGTAAGTGGCAAGAGATAAGATGGAACAATCCGAACATCAGAGGTGCAATCGCTATCATAGGCTGTAACTGTTAAAGGGCTGCCATCAGATATCGGTGTGTCTATGAAAGCAAATTGAAAGAATCCATCTGCGTTAAAGGTTTGAGTTTGTGTAGGTGTGCCAAAGTATTCTGTTGATACAAAGCGTATTCCTGGTTCACCTGCAAATTGATAGCCTGTAACGGAAAAGATGCTGGAAGAGAATGCATGAAACTGTACGTCTGATAGCAGAAGCTTGCAGACATCAATGGTGACGCTATCACTGGCTACGCAATCAGACACATCTGTTCTTTGAGCAATAACAGTGTAGGTTGTATCTGATGTAGGTGTGACCATAGTAGGAAACGCATTCACATCGCTGATACCATCTGTTGGAAACCACGTGTACATCACATTAAGTAAAGCTGGTCCCACACCAATTTCTGCAGAACTTCCCAATGGAATTCTTTGGTCAGATCCTGCATCAACAGTCGGAGGAGACTGAATCGTGATGAAAATACTTGTAGAATCTGAACAGGTATAAGACAAGTTATATCCGATAACGCTATAATCGCTAGATTGGTTTGGTGTAAAAGTATGAGGATTATCACTAGATCCATCAAACCATACGTAGGAAAATGCGTCACCAGAAGCCGTTAACGTCACCGATTGACCTTGACAGACAGTTGTAGCGCTAGAATTGATATTTATGTTACTTACAGAGGTGTCAACTGTGATTGTGATTTGTTGCGTATCGCTGCAACTCCAACAACAACAGCAACAATCGCTAGCAATGGCTGTTATTGTGCACGTATAATCGCTGGCCATTGATGGTGCTTGGAGATTAAGCGTAAGATTTAATCCTGCATTAAAATCAGATATGTAATCGGATCCGTCGAAGGATATGGTGATTTGTGCCGCAGTGTTTAAATCAAAAAACACGTCAAAAAATGAATTGGTGCAAACCGCAGAAAGCACATGTAGGTCTGATAAGATGGGGCAGGTAAAGCAAGTCATTTACAGATCCTAAACAATTAATATACTTATATTAATAATAATTATATCATTTATTATATTTTAAATCAAAATTTGTTTAAGGTGGTGATTGGCCAAAAATTTGGATACAATAACAGGAGGTATCAACATCGTTGGCGTAATCAATGCGTAGTTCTAGTTGGCATGCTGTTGTATTTTTTTGTACATTGATCGGTTGCGGTTTTAGGCCTATGCAAGATTCTGTAGAAAACACATTCTATGCGGGTGATTTGATACTTAATATTCACTCATCTGATGTGACCCTGAACAATAGGTTGCAACGTGAATTTAAGGTGCTTGCAAAGCCTGTAGTCAAAAAATCATATTGCATTGATGTGCAGTTGAATCCACAGCAGTCTCCTATTTTGTATGATAATTATGGAAGTGCGAAGCGATGGCATTCTTCCGTTAATGCTGATTTGATGATTATGGACAAATCGGGACATGTTATTGCTCATAAGCAAATAGAAGCGCGTCAATCTTTTGATCATGGAGGTGAACGTGATCGTTTACTTGCTACAGAAAACATTGAAGATTTTCTCTCAAAAGATTTAGCCCAGCAAATTGTTAGTATTATTGCGTGCTTGCCATGATTGCGCGTCTTTTGATTGGGGTGATCATTTTGTATCAGCGCACAATATCTCCTTATATGAATTGTTGTTTATTTTTTGAGACATGTTCACATTTTGGGATCCAAGTACTTAAAAAATATGGCGCGATTTATGGATCTTATTTTATTATCTTGCGCTTATTGGCTTGTCAATCATGGATCAAAGTGCCTTGGTTTGATGATGTCGCGAGTTCTGATATTGGTTTCAAAAAATGTAATGTTGTAGGCTTCTCTGTTTTTGTGTCCAAAAAGAGAGAAGAAGAAGATGTGTGATAATAGGGAAGTAATTTTTTGATGATGTGTTGAGATCTTGTTTATAACGCAAGTGATTAATCTAATGGATATGGATTAAGTTTATTGATTAGTGTGATTAAAAAAGAATCATCTTCATCTGTGTATAAGCATTCTTCATCACATTCTAAATATTCATTAATGATATTATCAGAATCTATTTCAAAATTATTTTGTAGCATCTCATTTTTATTACTCATAAAAACATATCCTTATTTTTTCAGTATGCTTTCAGCTATTTCCATAGCAGCCTCAATGAGTGCAGGACCATTGTCTTTGATTGCTGTTCCGATTTGGTCTACAACTTGATTTTTAATCTCATCAATCAGTGCATTGTCGGTGTTCTTTTTTTTCTTGTGTTTATTCTTCATAAGAAATCCTCCGGAATGTTGATCTGCTATTTTTACTTTGTACGCTTAATAATATCATTAATTCAAAATTATTTCAACTATTTTTTCTTGGCGGCTATTTTGCTGGCTTTATCCTGAGCCTTTTGTGCGGCATCAGCAGCTTTAGCAGCATCACTAGCAGCTTTTTGTGCGGCGTCAGCAGCAGCAGCAGCAGCTTTTTGTTTAGTTGTGTCTGATGCTGCTGCTTTGGCAGCGATGGCGGCGTCGCTAGCAGCTTTTTGTGCAGCCGTAGCTTGCGCTGCTATCGTTGCTGCTTGTGCGGCCGCATCTGTGGCAGTTTGGATAGCAACAAGTATATCGTTTGCATTCACTGTAGAACTGGTTGTCAGATATTTTTTTAGTTCTTGTTCACTGGGATCTGTAGGATTTGTTTTAAGAATTGTTTCTAATGCACCAATGTCAGTTAATAGTGAAGATGTTGCTTGCCCATTAAGGGAAAGATTCTGATTATTTACCAATTTAATAGTGCGACCTAATAAGGCTTTATCAGACGCATCTTTAAAATTTGCAATTGGTTTTGTTTGTTTGTGTAATTCTGCTGCAATAAAAAACATGGAGTCATTAATAGTCATTATATATTTCTCCTTTTTATAACTGTGATAAATAGTCGAGCAGCCGTTGCTCGTCAGAACCTTGTGGTGTTTGATTGTATATACGTTCTAATCTGTCTAAACCGATACACACACTGGATGAAACATTACCGTCAATCGTCATATTTGTATTGTTACTAATATCAAGAGCGCGCCCCAATATTGTGCGATCATCTGCATTTTCAAAAAAAATAACAGGTGTGGTTGTCTGATATAGTTCTTGGAATACAACTCTTACATCATTAATACTCATTTCAAAATCCTTTTATTTGAATATATTTGATCAAGTACATTATACCATAAATAAATAAAAATGCAAATATATTTCAATAATAAAAAAAATTGCATTAATTTAAAAATAATTATATAATATATTTGTACACAATTAAAATTGTAAATATTTAAGGAGAATTATTATGTGTGATAACAGTAGTGGACCTAAATTACAGCTCGTATTCGACGAACTATATCGTAAAACAGTACCATGTGTAAGAATCAACAACGAATCACTTGTCAAGGTGTTAAAGCTTGCAAAAGAACACTGTTTGGCTTTGGATGGATGCTGTTCTTCTCGCGTTAAAGTGAGTGTCTGTGATTTTGAAAGAATTTTGACAAAACCATGTAATGAAGGTGAACAAGCCATCAGTGCTTATTTCCAATGTTCAGAAAACACACGTGGTTGCTGTGATTGTCTAGATGCAGACGGTCATTGTGACGATGCAAAATGTGATGATAACAAAGATGATAAGGGCGGCAAGGACAACAAGGATGATAAGGGAAATACGGACAATAAAGATGGTAACGATAACAAAGACGACAAGGGTGATAAAAAAGATAAGAAAGATAAAAAAGACAATTAATAGTTCAAGACATGTTCACTTTTCTCTCTCCAGAGTCTCTCCTTCTTTTTAGGCGTAAACTTCGTTAGACTAATGCGTAATTCATTTGATTGTAATCCTATGGTTCGTTTAGACCGCATCTATACAAAATCAGGCGATAAAGGCAAAACCAGCGTGGGTTCTGGGCAGCGGTTTCTTAAGTCTCATCCGCGGATACAAGCTATTGGAGATGTAGATGAAGTCAATTCTTTTTTGGGCTTGGTTATTCAATTTGCGACCGATGTGGCTGTGATCGATTTACTCCAGAAAATTCAAAACGATCTTTTTGATGTGGGCGCTGATTTATGTATGCCGGATACGAAAAAAATTGCTATTACAGCAGATTATGTAACGCGTTTAGAATGCGCCATTGATCATTACAATCAAGATCTTAAGCCGCTTATCTCCTTTGTTTTGCCTGGAGGCACAGTTGTTTCAACGTATATGCATTTGGTAAGGACAGTGTGCCGCCGGGCTGAAAGATCCATTGCAGCTTTGGCACAGGAAGACATAGTCAACCCACATCTGCTATCCTACATCAATCGATTATCAGATCTATTTTTTGTCCTCGCCCGTTTTACGAACGCAGGACAAGATATATTGTGGGAGCCGCAAAAATGGAAAACGACATAACAAAATTATCATTTGAAGATGCTTTGAAAGAATTAGAAGCCTTAAAAATCAAGATGGAATCGGGGAATATCCCCTTAGACGATGCGTTGATGCTTTTTGAGAGAGGCAATGCTTTAAAAAGCCACTGTGAACGTATTTTGGCGAATGCCAAAATGAAGGTGGAAAAAATTATTGATAACAAAGATGGCAGCGTTGATGTGGTGGCGTTTTAAATCTTTTGCAACACTTTGTGGTGTGTAATGTTCTTATACAGATGCATGCGGCATTTAGATGAATCCGTTTTTTAGAATCAAACATGATCTGACTTTATTAGATATTGTTGATATTTGTAATTTGCCTTTTTTGCATTTAAAAAATCATACTGTATCTGGATTTGCGCCTTTAAAAACTGCTAGTTCATCCGAGATTTCTTTTTTTCATAATCCAAAATACCGGGATGCCTTGAAAAATACGCAGGCTTTGGCGTGTTTTGTTTCAGAAGAATATGCCGGACTATTGCCTGAAACCACGATTCCCTTGATCACAAAAACGCCTTATCGCGCGCTGGCACAGGCATTGCATTGCGCCTATGTTTCTGTTTATGAACGCTTTGATGGTGTATGGACAAAGCAGGGGTACGTCTTAGGCAAAGATGCGTATATTGGCACCGATGTGAAAATTGGTCCCTACAGTGTTATTGGTCCTGGCGTGCATATCGGTGATGGTAGCCATATTGGGGCCCATGTCACCATCGAAAATGCATTGATTGGCGCGCACTGTCAAATTCATTCTGGGGCGGTTATTGGGGATGAAAGTCTTAGTTTTGATCGGGATCATGCGGGTAAAATTGATGTGCCGCAGCTAGGTTGCGTGCGTATTGGTGAGTGCGTTTGTATTGGTCCAAAAACAATTATCGATAGAGGTAGTTTACAAGACACAACGATTGGAGCTCATTCTGCCATTGGAGGCTTGGTACACATCGGACACAACGTTCAAATAGGGAAGGGGGTGACGATCATTAGTCAAACCGGTGTTGCAGGAAGTACTGTAATTGATGATTTTGTGATTGTTGGTGGGCAAACTGGTATTGCAGGGCATTTGCATATTGGTAAAGGTGTGCAAATTGCAGGGCAAAGCGGCGTTGCGTATGACGTGCCTGCTTATATGCAGATTGCTGGATCTCCTGCTGTTGATGCCAATATCTTCAAAAGACAGATGTATAATTTACAAAAACTGGGAAAGGGACGCCTTGATGTTTAATAGTGAAACCATTCAGAAATTTATCCCGCATCGACCGCCATTTTTGTTCGTTGATCAGATAACAGCCTGCACACCCTTTGAATCTGTGCAATCGATCTTAACGCTACAGTCAGAGGCTTGGTATTTTCAAGGTCATTTTCCGCACAATCCTGTTTTTCCAGGAGTTCTTAGCCTAGAATGTATGGGGCAAACCGGGGCATTTTTGATGACGTATTCTTGCAATCAGCCATGGGATAGTAAGAATATTTATTTGATGTCGATCGATAATGCCAAGTTTCGTCATGCTGCAAAGCCTGGGGATACATTGAATTGCACGATCAAATTGGTACGCCAAAAAGGGAATATTTTTAAATTGTATGGGGAAGTTTTTGTAGACACAGTGTTAGTGTGCTCCGCCTATTGCATGATGATGATGAGCGAGTAACTGGCGCCCATCATGGTTACCAAAGGAATGGGGGTCTTTTTGAAACACGTCCAAAGAATGCCAAGTCCTCCGGCAAGCAAACAAAAATGTCCAATCAGTGTGATGTCAGAAAGTAGTCCTGAATAGACCCCCATAAAAATCACATCAATGAAGCCGATCATGTGTTTGATTGCAGCAGGTATCAGTAAACATACGAAAAGAATGCTGAACAAAAGAACAGCTGCGCCACCTTGAAAAAATGCGCAGCCAATGGCAGCTGTACATAAAAGGGGAGATACAGAACGAAACTTCAAATCTTCCCACATCAAAAACCCTTGGAGTAATTCGAATAGCATTTTTCACATTTGCAGTTTTTATCTATTTAGAATGGCATAGCCGCATGAAGAATTGGTTACCTGATAAAGAGAGGTATTCATGCAAGTATCAGCCTATGGATATCTGTTTTTTAGTAATGCGATCATGAATTTTTTGTCCCGATAGACTGCAGGAAAAACACAACTAACTTTAATCTGATGTTCTTTATGAAAGTTGCAGTTGTTTTAGATTGACGCATATAATATACGTTCCAATAGCTACAATAAAAATAAAGAAAAAAATACTGTTTTTTACTTGTAAAAAGGGAATGTTGGAAAAATTCATACTAAAAAAGCTCATGATGAGGGCTGGCAAGAAAAATGTTGCAGAGAAAATATTAAATGAAGATTGAAGATTGTATTGAGTAACAGCCAGATAATCGAAAACTGTATTGTGTAAGTAAGCAATCTTGTTATTCAAAAACTCTGTGTGATCGATCAATACGTCGATACTTTGTCCTATTTGTTCTGGAATTTGTACGATACATTTTTTTGAAAAATTAATAAGTAATCTCAAATTGATTAAACTGTTATGATTATTCACAATCAATTCACGTATGTCATTAAGTTCTGACGCTGTTATTTTTTGTTCTATGGTTTGCCGTGTTCTTTTTATGACCTCATTTTTTGCATATTGTTTAATTGTTTTTGATAATCGTAGGATCATTTGTTCTGATGTTTCCAGTGCTTCTGCTATATTTTGAATAAATATTTCGACAACGGATACAAACGCATCCGATACTGTTGCGATGTTATTTTTGAATGGATCTAAGAATGTTTTCTTGAAGTTGTTGATGGTAATCAGAGTATCTTCTTTCAAAATGAGTACAACATTTTTATTTTCGTTAGTTAGTAATGTCATGAAACATGTATGACCATCTTGAAAAAAACGGTTTATGACATTGCCTATTTGCATATGTGTCGTAGGAAACTTAACCCCATAATAGTTTTCAACGGACTCAATTTCATCTTTTGTTGGTTGATATAAATCAATCCAAAAAAAAGCCAAATCTTTCTTATTTCTCTGAAAAGAATCTGGTGTGACTGATTGAACCCCTTTTGCCATGTACGCATTCATCATGACAAATAATTAATAAAATTCGTCTAAATACAGTATAACATATATATTGTTTTTCTTTATTTTTTGTTTTTGCGTGTGTGATGTTTTTTTATACCATGGGCTTTACATGCTTTACAGCAATGTTTTCCATGCTTCGCATAGTAAGCGGCGCTTTTTTTTGCGCAGCAGGCGTCTGATGTGAAAGCAAACAGCAAGGATAAGATCATGTTGATGCTCCAAGAGATTGACGATGAAATATATTCTATAAGGTCTTTGGTTTATATAAAGTTAATCTGGTTCCTAAAAACAAAATAATTCCACCTGAGACAAATCCTCCGGCAATATCAAACCATGTGTGATATCCATAGTGGACAATAGCGGTGACAGCATAGGCAAGGATGCTCATAGTTAGCGCAGCGTATATAATGCGTAAATAGCGTGGCGCTGCCAGACTGAGTTGAGAGTAGATCCAGCCATAAAATACAGTTGCAAATTGTGTATGACCACTAGGAAAGCCGTAGCGTTTATGATCGAAGATAAGTGGCACCTTGAAAATTGATTTTAAAACTTCCCCCATAACAACCGAAGTTACCAATAACAATAGGAACCATACTATCGGCTTCCATTGCCTACGATAAAAACCTTCAATAAAGCCATAGCTGATACCTACAGGCAGCATAGCTTGCTCATTAGCAAGTGCAAGTCCAATCATCCACAGTAAATCTGGCATATTGACAAAAAAACAAATAATCCTTCATCATGATAATGAAAAAGCCTCATGTATGGGAAGTACCAATGCAGAGGATGGGTTATGCCTGGACAAGATACCACGGTGATGCCTCAAATTTTAATCCCTCAGATCTTGGATGCTTATGAGCAGACAGGAACTAATGTCAGTCTCACCCCTGACGATCGTCAACAATTAACGACTGTATTACAGACCATTGCCAAATTTGCTGCAGCTGTGGGTATGTATGATGTGCTTAAGCGTTATAATCTACGTATAGCGTTTATGCTTTCTCACAGTCCTTCTTTGATGGAATGGCTTGGTCCAACAAGTCGTTATAGTCCATACATTCAAAATGCATTGATGTTGGTTGTGCTGATCGAAGCCATTGCCAACGATGATCCTACTCAACAACGGATAGATACACTTGAGGCTATTGTACAAAAATATGTTTCTCGTGATCGTACGCTACCCACGGCATTGATTTTTATGGCCAATATATTGAATGATTTACATGATGATGATGTGGCGGTGAATTTTCAACCGTCACAATTTGATATTGATGAGCCGCTTATTCCAGAAACAGCTTTGCTTTCCACATTAGCCACTTTCCGTATTTTGCAAACTGTTATCCCAAAACAGCCTACCGCTGTTGATAGCACAAAAAATATTTTCAAACTTTTTTATGGGTACTATGTAGATCTCCAGGCTACGCTGAACTATACAGACTTCTTGAATCAGCAAATTCAATTTTTATCGGCAAATGCTGGAGATGCACGCCTGACAAAATTCTATTTTGGATTATATGCGCGCTTGTGCGATCAGATTAAAATCTTGCCTTTGTTTGATCCTCAAAGTTTTTACACAGTCTATGCTATTCATCCTTTTACACTTATTGAAAATTTACCAGATAAAATTTGTGCATTTTGTCAGACACTGCAAAATAAAAGTACAGATTATGCAACGAATCTTGATCAATATGTAAAAGATTATCGCGATATCGTGAGTTATGTGTGGAACGAAATCAATGAAGCGTATTTATTAGCACATTACTACGATCCCGATACTGTTGTTGATGCACAGTCAATCAAAAGTTTAGCAAACGATATGCTGGATGCTGTTTGTGGATGTTATTTTGATTCGCGAACGATTCCACAAAAATCAATTTTGGCATTTTTTAGACCAGGACAAGCCATGTCTGGTGTTGGCGCTGGGATGATGGATAAATTCTTGGATCAAGCTTTTGGATTTGCGCAGCAATTTTCGACGCAAATGAGTAATCCAGTTCTGGATATGCTTAACAATCCTAGCACTCAAAATATGATTCGTATGGGCGCACGCAATTTGAATTTTGGAAAAGTTTTAGATAACGGATTTGTCAAAAAATACGTGTCTTTGAATTTTGATTTTATTGCCAAGGGATTACTTTACTTTTGGCGGACTTTTGCAAAATCTACAGATTTTAAAAATTTGGCAACAGCAGGTGATTCTAATGCAATTCTAAAGAAATTTTTGGATACGATTCATGATCCTGCTGTGAATTATATGCGCGGTTGGTTGGATAAAACAACTTATGGATCTATGATCAACTTGCCAAGTGTTGGGAAAATAGTTGATGTGTTTCTAGGGCAAGCTCGTAATGCATTGACGCGGTCGGGGGCAGGGGCAAGTCCTATTTTTTCAACAGGAACTCAAGTTGTAAACGACTTTGCGCGAAGTATTACCACAAATTAACATTTCGTTAACTATTTATTATTACTTTATTTTTGAAGTTAATCAAAAAAGAGGATCTTATGGAACGCGAAAAGCATCATCAAGAAAAACATGGTAACGGTCCCAACCATCAACATTACAAAGAAGGTGCTTTCAATAAACATGCTGGTAGCCACCGTTATCAAGAAGAAAAGGCTGGCCAACACATGAAAAAAGAACATGGATATGAACATGAAAAAAAGGATGAGTATAAAAAGTATGAACTCTAGTATAAGTTAATTGGTTTGGCGTGGCGTAGAATATCTTCAGCTTCTTGGGAATAATTTCCATTGGGTTCATGTAGAATAAGACCTGGTAATATTCTTGCCGGTGTTTTTACGCTTTTTTGTCCAGAGATAATAACCCGTTTGGCTGCTTTGTTTTTTTGTGGCCAGATGGGATAAATCACAATGTTTCCCATTTTTTCAGCTATGGGGCCAAGAATTTTGTGGATTTGATCGGCGGGATAAATCAGTGTTAAAAATCCTCCTGACTTTGCCATCATCAAGCAAAATCTAAGCCAGTCCTCAAAGGTTGATTCTTGGAAATGGTTGGCCGTTTTTTTTTGTTCTGTTTCGGATACATGTCCAGAATCATAATAAGGCGGATTGGTAATGACATGTTGGTATATACCAGGTGCCAACCGTGGAGGGGGCGCCGATAAAGAGCCACATAAAATTTCTACCCGGCCTTGCATATTATTCAATTTGATATTTTCTGTCGCCAAAGAAACATTTTCACGCAGTAGTTCTATACCGTGAACAATCACATCGGGACAGCGCACGGAGACAGTTAGGGCCGCGCCACCCACACCAGCGCCCACATCAAGGACGTGTTCACCAGGTTCAGGATTAATACTAGCCGCAAGCAAAATTGTGTCCGTGCAGACACGAAACCCCTGCTTGGGTTGATACAGCTTCACCCGTTTGCCGTAGATTTCATCAAGCACACATTCTGCCAGTAAAGCTATAACGCACAATCGAGAATGAAACTATCCGATTATAGCGCAGCAGCGGCTGCTGGCATAGAAAATCTAGCATAATACCCTGCCGTTTCAAGTGCAAACTTGAGTTGTTTTTTAAATCCAGGATTTATAACGTTGCCGTATTCCTTCTCTTGTCTTGCATGCGGTCGATCTGTGAAAACACATGGGGGAAGATTATATCCAGGTAGTGGAGGGATCCTAAGACAGCGCCCGTGTTTTGTGCTGTAGACAACATTTTCGCCAAATCGATCAATCAAAACACCTATTATGTTGTCTTCGTTTTGCGTACATCTTGTTGCAAGCTGTTCTAATAAATCATGAAATATCTTTGCTGGAGTAGACGCTGCTGATACTCCATCTGGAAGACAGGGCACTTCTTCCGTAATGTGTCTTTGATCCTTCTGTTCCTGTGTAGCACTAGCAACGCAAACGTCAGGGGGAGGAGATGCAGCAGCAGATGGTAGGGCAGCCTCAGGTGAAGGTATAGTAGTTGTTGATTTCTGGGTGTATGGTATTTCATCAGTAATGGCTCTGCTCTCATC
>ERZ1292633.332-Hain-H41-02um-R1-332-length-59841-cov-11_pt1 | contig 59841 bp, 52 predicted proteins | sample MGYA00564406_ERZ1292633 | MGnify/ENA primary metagenome ERZ1292633 (study PRJEB36523, sample SAMEA6512639) | groundwater metagenome | collected 2019-01-08 | study: AquaDiva: Metagenomics assemblies of 32 groundwater samples | reverse complement strand
ACAAGGTCCATAAGCTCATTACCATTGGAAGTCCGCATCAGGGGGTTTGGGTTTTGTCGGCGGATCAAGCTGTCGAAAACATTCCTTTGGCGGGTGACTGGTTGGAACAGAGAATCTCCAAAAAAATTGTAGACGCCGTTAACTATGGTAAGAATCAAAAGCTTGATCTAACAGCAACAGCGGTCAAACAAATATATCCCGGTTCCGAATTCCTCAATGGGTATTACGGAATCAATAACCGTGTCCCTCAAGATGTGGAATACGCTACGTTCTACGGAGATATCCATGCAGAAGTGCAGAGAAAACTTTTTGCAAGTGTCATTAAGACAAAAGTGAGTATAGGTGATGGTTTGATTATGCCCGAGAGCGCTTCTGGAATCCCTGGTGTTTCACCGGAAAAACACGCATATAGCGAAGATACCGTGTTTAATCTAAAATTAGAAAAGATAGGAACCGGATACGCACTAAATCTAGAGATTCCGAATATGAGTCTTTTAAATGCTTTTCACACTTATTTGCCGGATCGTGAGGACTTACGGAAGGACCTAGCTTGCTCGGTCAAAGGAACAAGTTCTACCAATGACTGTAAATAAACAAAAATTTTTACTAACTGTTTTAGCCACTACACTGTTTTGGTCTATTTCGTTGTTGGGATACAAAATTGGAGAAGATTTTGGTTTTGAGCAAATGCTGTTTAACTTCGGAGAGCCGCGAGATCTTTACCCCGTTTTATTTGCCTTAGTTTCAGTATTTACCGGATTACTTTTTTCCGTAATGGGGGTTGTTATTACACTGTTAGCCATGCATCAAGTCGGGCGGAGATTCAAGGTGGCGGTGGGGAAGCCGACCTTTTATGGCTTTCTCCTTTATCTCCTCACCCTCCTAATCATAATCCTCAACTTCAACCGAACTCACTAAAAGGTGGAAAAGATGGAGCCGCCTCTCGGAATCGAACCGAGGACCTACTGTTTACGAAACAGTTGCTCTACCAACTGAGCTAAGGCGGCAGCAAGAAAATATTAGCAGAATCTGTGGACGGCGGCAAAGGGTTAAGGAGGCGGAGAGGGACTGGGTGGGGGATTTTTCACGATATTAGTACAGGCGTCGTAAACCCCGCGGTCAACAGTGGTGCTGGTTTTCCCGGCGTTATCAAGCAGTGACTGCAGAAGCTTCGCGGTAATATCCTGGGCAATTTTATCCTGGTTAATCGAGACGTTGCTGAGAACGGCCTGCTTCACCGAGTCGGCGATACTGCCGGCCGCATCCTTCACGGCCTTTTGCACCTGTTCGGAAAGTCCGTCCATAGCGCCACCGAGAAGATTGGGCGAGGCGCTTTCGGTACTGATTAAACTTCTCGTGATCACGTCGGGAAGGATGTCGCTTTCGGTCAGTGCGCCTAAAACTTCCGCCGGAGTCGTCCAAACGGCGCTTTTTCCGGTTTTGCCAACGCTTTTTTCGCTCGAAAGGAATCGTTTAATCTTCGGCATTGCGAAAACACCGGCGACACCGAATATGAAGATGAGCAGGAGAGCCAGGAGCAGGGCTCGGCGGGTTTTTTTCTTCACCTTAGACCTATTTTAACGCTTCTGGGCAATATTGCCAAAGCCTTCCGCCAGGGGTTAAAATCCCCCTTGACACTCCTATATCTTGGGTATATCATCGGTCGGCACCACAATATATAGTGATTATTGGAGAATGATGAAATGTCCTTATTGCGCCACTTTAGAGTCAAAAGTTGTTGATAGCCGGGATACGGAGGAAGGTTCGGTCCGCCGCCGCCGGGAGTGCGAAAAATGCGGCAAACGCTTTACGACTTACGAAAAAGTGGAGAATATTAAGCTCTCGGTGATAAAAAAAGACGGCCGGAGTGAGGAGTACGCCCGGGAAAAGCTGAAAAAAGGAATGATGCTGGCGATTGAGAAGCGCCCCGTCACGGAAGAGCAGATTGAATCGGTCATCGACGATATTGAATCGAAGCTTCTTAACCGGAAAACAACCGAAGTTTCGTCCGCCAACATCGGCCAGATGGCTTTAACCCGACTAAAAAAGCTGGATAAAGTTGCTTACTTGCGCTACGCGTCGGTCTTTCTTGAGTTCCAAGGCCTCGAGGACTTTAAAAAAGAAATCGGTCAGTTTTAAGGAAAAACTTATGCCCAAGCTCCTGTCCTTATTTAAAAAAGCCAAGAAAAGAGACGGCCGGATTGTTCCGTTCCGCCGCGAAAAAATAACCAACGCCCTTTTTAAAGCCGGGCGGGCGACCGGGGAATTCGGAATTAAAGAAGCGAAAAGATTGACGAAAATTGCCCTCCTTCAGCTGAAAAAGAAAGTGGACGGGGAAATCCCCAGCGTTGAGCAAATCCAGGACGCCGTTGAAGACATGCTCCTAACCACCAAGTGGCTGAAAACCGCCAAAGCCTACATCCTCTACCGCGACCTCCACAATAAAATCCGCAATATTAACTCCGTCGTCATCGCCGAAGATTTACTGGGCGACTATTTAGAGAAGAAAGACTGGCGGGTGAAGGAAAACAGCAATATGGCCTACTCGCTGCAGGGCCTAAACAACCACGTCGCCTCTGCGATTTCCGCCGGCTACTGGCTGAATAAAATTTATCCCGAACCCATCCGGGAAGCGCACATCAACGGCGATATCCACGTCCACGATTTACAGCTTCTTGGCCCGTACTGCGTCGGTTGGGATCTGCAGGACCTTCTTCGGCGCGGGTTTGGTGGCGTGGCTGGAAAAGTCGAATGCCGGGCGCCAAAACACTTCGGGGCGGCGCTGGGCCAAATCGTTAACTTTTTTTACACCCTGCAGGGCGAGTCCGCCGGCGCGCAGGCTTTCTCCAGTTTCGATACCCTGCTGGCCCCGTTTATCAGTTTCGATAAGCTGACCCAAAAAGAAGTGAAGCAAAATCTGCAGGAATTCGTTTTCAATATGAATATTCCGACCCGCGTTGGTTTTCAAACGCCGTTTACCAACATTACTCTGGATCTCCACGCCCCGAAAACATTGGGGGAGGAAGCGGTGATTATCGGCGGCAAGCCGCAAACAGTCAAGTACAACGAGTTCCAAAAAGAGATGGATATGTTTAACCGGGCGTTGGCCGAAGTAATGATGGAAGGCGACGCGAACGGCCGGGTCTTTACGTTTCCGATTCCGACTTACAATATTACCCGCGACTTTGACTGGGAAAACCCGGTCCTGGAGCCGCTGTGGGAGATGACAGCGAAATACGGCATTCCGTACTTTTCTAATTTTGTAAACTCCGATATGAATCCGGAGGATGCCCGCTCGATGTGTTGCCGGCTGCGGCTCGACAACCGCGAATTGCGGAAAAGAGGCGGAGGATTTTTCGGGGCCAATCCGCTGACGGGAAGTATCGGGGTCGTTACGATAAATTTGCCGCGGATCGGATACCTATCCAAGAGTAAGAAGGAATATAAAGAACGGCTGATGAAATTGATGGACTTAGCTAAAGAAAGTTTGGAAATTAAGCGCCGGATTATTGAGAAGTTTACCGACGAAGGCCTCTACCCGTATTCCCGGCATTACCTGCAGACCGTAAAAGACCGGTTCGGTCAGTACTGGAAAAATCACTTCGGGACAATCGGGATTAACGGGATGAATGAGTCTTTGGTTAATTTTATGGGCGTTAACATTACCGATCCGAAAGGGCACCAATTCGCTGAAGACATTTTGGACATGATGCGGGAGCACATCGGCTCTTATCAACAGGAAACAAATAATCTTTACAACCTCGAGGCCACGCCGGCGGAAGGAACAGCTTATCGGTTGGCGAAGGCGGATAAGAAAAGATACCCGGAGATTAAAGTGGCGAATGAGGAGGCTTATCATAATAGTGGCGCGGCGCCTTATTACACGAATTCCAGCCACCTCCCGGTCGGGCACACGGAGGATCCATTTACCGCTCTTGATCTCCAGGATTCGCTGCAGACGAAGTACACCGGGGGAACGGTCTTTCATACCTTCCTCGGCGAGCGGATGCCGGATACCCAGGCGACGAAGAGACTGGTCCGGAAAATTGCCGAAAATTACCATCTGCCTTACTACACTCTGACTCCGACCTTCAGCGTCTGTCCCCAGGACGGCTACTTATCGGGGGAACATTTCGCCTGTCCGAAGTGTGGTCAGCCCAGCGAGGTCTATTCCCGGATCGTCGGTTATTTACGCCCCGTTCAGCAATGGAATGACGGCAAACGGTCGGAGTTCGCCGACCGGCTGGAATACAAACATTGATTATTAAAGGTTTAGTCAAACTATCGTTAATAGATTATCCGCCCCGCCCGTCGGCGGTTATTTTTACCGCCGGCTGTAATTTCCGCTGTCCTTTTTGCCACAACCCCGAGTTGGTTTTAACCAGCGAAAAGGTGGAGGAAATTTCCCGCGAATATGTTTTTTCTTATTTGAAACAGAGGGCCGGTCTGCTTGACGGGGTTTGCGTCACCGGAGGCGAGCCGACCCTTCACACTGACTTACCTGAATTTCTACGGCAAATTAAGGCGATGGGATACGCGGTGAAGCTGGATACCAACGGGACCAATCCGGAGATGCTGGCCGAGTTGATTCGGGATAATTTAGTGGATTATCTGGCGATGGATTTAAAGACGGCACTGGGCGCGGAGTACCAGTCCCTCAGCAGTGGCGGGACGGGGATTGTAGAAACAATTATCCGGAGTATTAAGTTGCTGGTTACCAGCGGAAAAGAGTATGAGTTCCGGACCACGGTGGTGCCCTCGTTGCATACTAAAGCTTCCCTTTTAACCTTGGCCGCGCAACTGAAAGGAGTAATTGAGGAGTTTTCGGGGGGAAAAAACTTACGCTGGTTTTTACAGTCCTTCCGGCCGGGAACATGTTTAGATCCGATGTTTAACACCCTAACGCCATTTTCTGATGATCAGCTACAGGAACTCCAACAGGAGGCAGCCACTTTAGTCCCCTCGGTAGTTTTAAGAAGTTAAACCTCGAAAAGAAAACTCTCAATCCCGATTGCCGGGTTTTTATGCAAACTACCCTCGACAAATTCCCGGTAACTATTTTCCCGCTTTGGGCTGGTTCCCAGAATTTTTCCGATTTCGGGTCCGTCGCACAAACTGTTATTTTCGGGTTGGACCCACTCGCTGTAGGAGCTGTACGGGTAGTCTTCGGGTTTCCTAATCTTTCCGTCCGGGTTGGTGTAGTAGGATCTGATCGGGTTGAGGTGGATATAGCGGCTCACCTGCAAAAATGATTCTCCGCTGTCAACCTCCGTGGCTTTAAACGTGCCCTGCAGGAGGGACCCAATTCGGTTGTATTTTAAATTAAAGTACCGGGTGTAGCTATTGGAAACATCGGCGACGAAGGCGGCGACTCCTTCAGAGCGAACCGGTTTGATTAAAAGATGGAAGTGGTTGGGCATCAGACAGTAGGCAATAATTTTGACTCTAGCGCTCCGTTCTTGGGTAATTTCGTTGGCGAGAATATACAACGATTTATCTTCGGGTTTAAGTAAGAGGAAATGGGCGTAGCCGAGGCGTTGGTCCCGTGTGTAATAACTTAAGGTCTCAAGAAACCGATTGTAATCATAGCGGCTTAAATAGACTGTTCTCTTTTCGACCCCGCAATTGAACACGTGATAATATAGGTTGGTGTTTATATGCCTCGGCTTGCTGCTCATATACCTATTTTACACCTTAAAGGTGTATTAATAAAGCTAGTATAGAATAGGTAGTCGAAAAAACCTGTAGTGTTGTGTAGGGTGACTATTAATATAAGATAATTTAGTGGCAAACTGTGGAGCGGGATACGGAAGTCGGCTAACCGTCGAAATCTGCTGATTTTGCGCTCAGCCCGGGCTCGGCACCGGTCGTGCCTCCGCCATTCGACTCCTTTTGGAGCGGGATACGGGAGTCGAACCCGTCTTTCTGCCTTGGGAAGGCAGCGTTGAACCGCTCAACTAATCCCGCCGGAACACCATTTATTCTATGTTAAATCTGAACACGTAGCAACCGTATATTTACGGTTGTGGACCTGTTTTCGCATGACTCAGGGCTATTTCTACGTTTTTAGGGGAGGTTGAGAACCTGCCCGGGAACGATTAGCGCCTGTTGGCCATTCGCTAAGAAACCGACTGTTCCTTTGTTGGCTTCCAGGATCTTCGACCATTGGAATCCGGTTCCGTACCGGCCGACGGCGATTTCCCATAACGTATCGCCGGAAACAACGGTATAACTGTTTCCGGAAATGGAGTTAGCGGGTATTTGCCGCGGCTGCCAGACGTTTGATTCTCCGCCGGTTCCAAAAATGTTAACGGTTTCCGCTCCGGCAACAACGCCGGTATCTCCGGTTTCTGCCGGTTTTCTAAAATCGGATACCTCTTCCGCTTTTGGGCTGATACTGGTGCTTAGATCAGCTTCTTTACGGCTTATTTCCTGTTCTACCTTGGTAAAATTGCGATAAACTAAATAACCCGCGGCAATAACAAGAACGGCGGCCAAAAGAGCGCTAGCTTTGGTTTTATTTTCTTCGCTGAGAGTTGTTATATATTTTCACCTCCTTTTTTTCTATTTTGGGCAGGATTAATGGCGGGTCCGACCGGAATTGGTCACGCGTTGAAACCTGCTGATTTCACGCTCGACCCCGCCTCGCCGCCGCCGCGGCTCCGGCATTCAAATCCGGGCTATCGTAATCGCATCTGATTCGCCCTTTGGCGAATCATCACGCGATGGCGGGTCCGACCGGATTTGAACCGGCGATCTTCAGCTTGACAAGCCGACGTGCTAACCAGGCTGCACCACGGACCCAGAAATTCTTAATCAGTATAGGGATTGTGGATAATAGGTGTCAATGCGATTGCTTCCTTGTTCCGGTTGTCCTTCCGTGCTAAATTGGGAATAAGAAATAATGTTGACCGAAAAAGAAGTTCAGCACATTGCCAAACTCGCTAAACTGCCGTTAACGAAAGAGGAGGCAGTCCTTTTCAGCCACCAGCTTTCAGAAGTCATTAGCTACATCAATATTCTGAGTGAGGTGAATACGGATACGGTGGCTCCGACTTTTCAGGTCACCGGACAAAAAAGTGTGATCAATTCCACTCCGTCACTAACGTGCACAACGCTGACGACTGAAATGGTCTTAAAAAACGCACTGCGGACTGAAGGAAACCAATTCCTGGTTCCCCCGGTTTTTACCAATGTCTAATCTAAACGATCTCACGATTAAAGAGGTTAAAGAAGGGCTTGCCCGGAGCGCGTTTTCGGTGACGGAACTGGTCCGCACCTGTTTATCAAGAATCGAAAACACGGACGGCCAGTTGCACGCCTTTTTAACCACTGAACCCGAAAATGCTTTAGCATCCGCCGCGGCGTGCGATAGTAACTTGAGTAAAATCGGCAAAGACCTCCTTAATGAGTATCCGCTGTTCGGTATCCCTTTAAGTTTAAAAGATTTATTTACGACAAAGGACTTACGGACAACCGCAGGTTCTAAAATTATCGAAAATTATATCCCGCCTTACGACGCGACCGTTACGGCTAAATTAAAGACGGCGGGCGCAATAATTATCGGGAAAACAAATGAGGATGCCTGGGGCCACGGGTCGTCAGGTGAAAATACCGACTATACTCCAACCAAAAATCCTTATGACCTGAATCGGGTTCCCGGCGGCTCCAGCAGCGGCGCGGCGGCCTCGGTAGCGGCGGGGCAATGCTTGGCGGCGACCGGAACGGATACCGGCAGCTCCGTCCGGCTTCCGGCGGCTTTTTGCGATCTGGTTGGGCTTAAGCCGACTTACGGCCGGGTTTCCCGTTACGGGATTATTCCCATGGCCTCTTCTTTTGATACCATCGGTCACCTTACCCGGACTGTTTACGATAACGCTTTAATGCTCGGAGTTACGGCCGGGGTAGACCCTCTTGACGCAACCACTGTCGCGAAAACAGTTCCTGATTATACGAAAGATATTGCCGCCGGGGTTAAAGGCAAAAAAATCGGAATTCCCAAGGAGTATTTCGTTTCCGGCATCGAGACTGACATTACAGAAAAAACCAACCAGGCCATTGAAGTTTTTAAAAAATTGGGCGCGAAAATTACCGAGATTTCTTTGCCGCATACGAAATACGCGATGGCGTGTTACTACATTCTTGTTCCTTCCGAGGTCAGTTCTAATCTCGCCCGCTTTGACGGAATCCGTTTTGGATTGGGGCGGGAAACTTTTGGACCAGAGGCAAAAAGAAGAATTATGCTCGGAACTTATACCCTTTCCTCAGGCTATTACGATGCTTATTATCTTAAGGCCGCGAAAGTCAGAACGAAAATAATTGCTGATTTTGAAACCGCTTTTTCGGAGGTAGATCTTATCTTAGCTCCGTCTTCGCCCGGGCTGCCGTTTAAACTCGGTGAGAAAACTGCCGATCCGCTGCAGATGTACCTCTCCGACGTTTTTATGTGTCCGGCTAATCTCGCGGGGATCCCATCTTTGAACGTTCCGGCCGGTTTTAGTGGGGATCTTCCGGTAGGATTTCAGTTGATGGGTCCGCAATTTGCTGAAGAACGACTTTATCAGGCGGCCTACGCTTTTGAACAGGCGACAGGGTATTATAAAAGGCGTCCGAAAATATGGGAATCCTAGATTTTTTTATTAAAAAGAACAAAAACCGAAATGGGTGGAAGAGCCCTGGAGTAACTTATGGCTCGGTGCTTAAACCCTACGACATCAAAACGGTTTCTGACCGGTGGGGCAGAATTGAAGAACTGTTGACGGCCGGTAAACCTAGTGCGCTAAAGCAGGCGGTGATGGAGGCGGATAAGCTGTTGGATTACGCTTTAACACAGCTGTGTTCGGGCGCCTCGATGGGCGAGCGGTTAAAAACTGCGAATTCAATATTTAGTCCCGAAACCTATCAAAACCTCTGGTCCGCGCATAAATTCCGCAACGCGTTGGTCCACGAAACCAATTTCGAACCCAACCCGAAAAGCTGTCGGGAGGCGGCAATGCAAATCAAAGACGGCCTGAAAGAGATCGGAGCGCGAGTATGACCTTTGAACCCATCATTGGTCTTGAAGTCCACGTTGAGCCGAATACAAAACAGAAAATGTTTTGCGGTTGCGCCAACGATCCTTTTGGCAGTGAGCCGAATACAAAAGTCTGTCCGACCTGTTTAGGTCTTCCCGGAGCGCTACCGGTGCCTAATGGTGAGGGCGTCAAGAGTTGTTTAACAATTGGCCTGGCCTTAAATTGCCGGGTAAACAATGATGCTTATTTCGAACGGAAGAATTATTTCTATCCCGATTTGCCGAAGGGCTACCAAATCTCCCAATACCAGAAACCTTTCTGTGTCGGCGGAAATCTTCGCGTCGGGGAAAAAACTATCCGGATCAACCGGGTCCATCTCGAAGAGGATACCGGAAAATTAACCCACATTGGCAGCGGCAATACCGCCTATTCGCTGGTCAATTTCAACCGTTCCGGCGTGCCCTTAGTGGAGATTGTCACTGAGCCGGATTTTACTTCGGTTGATTCGGTAATTGCTTATGTCCAGGAGCTGCAGAGAATTATCCGTTATCTGACCGTTTCCGGCGCCGATATGGAAAAAGGTTCGATGCGGCTCGAGCCGACGGTGAATTTAAAAATAACGGAAGAAGGCAAGGAATATTTTACGCCCCTGGTCGAGATAAAAAATATCAACTCTTTCCGTTTCGTCCGCAAAGCGCTTGAATACGAAATTGCCCGTCAATGGAAGGATTTTTCGGACAGTCGCGAAGAAAAAGCGCCGGGAAATAAAACTACAGTCGGCTTTAACGAGAGTACGCAAAAGACTTATTTACAGCGGGAAAAAGAAGAAGCCAATGACTACCGCTATTATCCCGAGCCGGATATTCCGCCGTATGCGTTGCCGGAAAGCCTGATCACGGAAATTAAAGACAAGCTTCCGGAATTGCCGGAAGCGAAAAGAGCCCGCCTCGTCCGGGATTTTTCGCTGACGGAGTATCAAGCGAACATTATTTGCGATTCGATAGAGCGGGCGCTATATTTTGACAGTCTGGTTTCGGCCGGATTCACGGGGGTAAAGGCCGCCAATCTTTTAATTAATAAGCCCGAAATAATTACCCGCGATCCGCGGGATGTCTTTTCGGAAAACCAACAAGCAGAGGCCGAAATTGTTTCAGACGAGTCGAGCCTTTCCTCAATCGTTAATGAGGTTATCCAGGAAAACCCGAAAGCAGCAATACAATGGCGGGAGGGAAAGAAAGAGGTATTGGGTTTCCTGATCGGCTCGGCAATGAAAAAGACAAAGGGGAAAGGCGATCCGAAAATTCTTACCTCTCTTTTCGAAAAAATTATCTGAAATATGGACTATAAAAAACCGCCCTTTGAATATATATCCAAACAGAGCCGTCTTACGGAAGTGGTTAACGCTGAGCTGGCAAAACAGTCGATCCTGGCGGTAGACGTCGAGAGCGACGGGCTGGACCCGCATACCTTAAAATTGCTTCTGGTCCAAATCGGCATCCCGGGCCAGGCGTTTGTCATTAACGCCAAACTCGACTTAGCCCCGCTAAAAACGTTACTGGAAAATCCGGAAATCCTTAAGCTGGTGCAAAACGGTAAATTCGATTACAGCGCTTTAAAAGTTACCCGCTCAATTGAGATGCGAAATATGTACGACACGATGCTTTCAGAACGGCTGTTAACAGTCGGGATGGAGCGCGAAAATTCCCTGCTGAGTTTAGCCGCGAAATACACCGGGGTGCAGTTGGATAAAGATTGGGAATCGTTGAATTGGTATGCGGCCGCAAAAAGCGGGAAGTTTTCTGAGGCTCAGCTCCGGTACGCGGCTGTCGACGTTGTTATTCTTTTCCCGATTTACGCAAAGCAGAAAGAGGGCTTGGCAAAGGAGAAGTTGGAAACAGTGGCTAAGCTAGAATTTAATTTAATGCCGGTCGTCGCGGAGATTGAAATTAAAGGGTCGAAAATTGACGTCAATAAATGGCGGGAAAATTTAGCCGTTTTAAGCCAGCGCCGCGACGAGATTGCACGGCAAATCCAGGAGGAGCTCCGGCCGTATTTTGTCGTTAAACAGATGGGACTGTTCGGGCAAAATACCGATGTCCTTAATCTTAATAGTCCGATGCAGGTGATGGAGGCCTTCCGGAAGCTAGGGATCGATATTCCTTCAACCGGTGAAGCGATTTTAGCTAAGGTCGACCACCCTGTGGCCAAATTGTTGCTTAAATACCGGGAGAATGAAAAATTGCTGACCGCCTTCGGGGAAAACTTATTGGAGAAAATTCATCCAAAAACCGGCCGGATTCATCCGGATTTTCAACAGATTGGGGCGGACACCGGGCGCTTCGCCTGTTCCAACCCGAACCTTCAGCAAATTCCGACCGATTCGGCTTTTCGGTCCTGTTTTATCCCCGAGCCGGGTTATAAATTTATCGTCGGGGATTACTCCCAAATCGAACTCCGGATTATGGCGGAGTTGTCGCAGGATCCGGTTTTCCTTAACGCTTTTCGGAATAATGATGACCTCCACACTTTAACAGCTTCCCAGATGTACAACATTCCCCGGGAACAGGTGGATAAAAAAATGCGATTTAACGCCAAGTCAATTAACTTCGGCTTAATGTACGGGCGGGGCGCCAACTCCCTGTCGATTCAATTGGGGGTCAGTTTCGAAGAGGCGGAGAAGCTGCTGGCGAAATACTTTGCCACCTATAAAAAAGTGAAATCGTGGTTGGATAAAGTGGGACGGGAAGCCGTTAGAAAAGGTTACAGTACGACTTTGTCCGGACGGAAAAGGTGGTACCGCGAGTCGGATCCGGGCGATCCCGGCTATTTGCGCGCGGTTTCCCACATCGAACGACAAGGAAAAAATACGCCGATTCAGGGAACGTCAGCGGACATGACGAAGTTTGCTTTGGTCGGGATTTACAATGCATTAAAAGACGGAAAATACGACGCGTTTCCGATTCATACCGTCCACGATGAAATTGTCGTTGAGGTTCGAGAGGACCAGGCGGAAGAGGTGAAGGAAATCGTCGAGCGGGAGATGGTTAAGTCAGGCCAGATGCTTCTAAAGAGTGTTCCGGTCCTGGCGGAAGTTAAGGTTTCAAACGTCTGGGAGCATTGACGAACTCATAGTAATATGGTATAATGATAGGGTAGGGTAAAGAAATAATCATCGCTCATTGGAGCCTTGATACGGCACAGGTGAACCAAACACCTAAAAACGCCAATCCATTTTGGACCTTTTTCCGGAAGGATGGATTTGGTAATTTGCGGAGGTTAGCGTGAAGGCTTTATGGAGTTTTATCCGCACGTTATTGGGTTGCCCTGATGTGCAGGAAAAGGGATCCCATGCGTGTGACGTCTGTCGGAGAAAATGCCCCTATTACAAACGATAGGGCTCCGGCAGCAAAACAGAGGTGTGGAAAGATCACTTCCCACCTCTGTATTTTTTTGCGTATGTTTCACACCTTAAAGGTCGGGGAGCCTTGACCTTTAAGGTGTATTATACTGCATACATCTTGCTTCATGCCTGCTTATTTGATATAATATAGACAATCATCTATGGTTATTTGTCAACGCTGTGGCCGGCGTCCGGCCGTTATCCAATCCCAACAAATCGGTCCCGACGGACGGCCTATTTTCGTCAATTTGTGTGAAGTCTGTTTCCGCGAGATCCAGGAAAAAGCGACCCAAACTTCTTATTTAGACAAGTACGGCCGCGACTTAACTTTAGCCGCGCGGGAAGGAAAGCTTGATCCCGTTATCGGCCGGAAAAAAGAGATCGAGCGGATTATCCATATCCTTTCCCGCCGGACAAAAAATAACCCCGTTCTTGTCGGGGATCCCGGCGTCGGAAAAACCGCAATCGCTGAAGGCTTGGCGCAAAGAATTATTGAAGGAAAAGTTCCCGAAACGCTGATGGGTAAGCGGGTTGTTTCTCTCGACTTGGCGTTAATGGTAGCCGGGGCGTCGCATCGGGGGCAGTTTGAACAGCGGCTTAAAAACACCATCGACGAAGTGGTTAAATCGAAGGGTCAAATCATTCTTTTTATCGACGAAGTCCACACCATCGTCGGGGCCGGAGCGGCGGAAGGCGCGATTGACGCGGCCAATATGTTAAAACCGACTCTCGCCCGGGGCGAAATTCAGGTGGTGGGCGCGACCACGCTAGACGACTACCGCCAGCGGATTGAACGCGATCCGGCCCTCGAGCGGCGGTTCCAGCCGGTTTTAGTTCCGGAAAGTACGATTGATGAAACTTTTGAAATTCTCAAAGGTTTACGCCCCAATTACGAAAAACACCACCACGTCCGAATTTCCGATGACGCCATCCACGCGGCGGCGGAACTTTCCGATCGATATATTTCCGAGCGTTTTTTGCCCGACAAGGCAATCGACCTGATGGACGAAGCTTCGGCTAAAGTGCGTCTGGCCGCTGTCCGAGAACCTGAGAATTTAAAACAAATTGAAGAGGAGTTGTCGCAACTAAAGAAAACACTGCCGGTGGAAGACAGCCGGGTGGCGGAGCTGGAGCGGATTCGGAAGGAAATTACGGAATTGTGGACAAAAACAAAAATGGAAGAAGTGCCGAGCGTCGAGCGGGCCGATATTGCCGAAGTAGTTTCCCAGATGACTGGTATTCCCTTATCGGAATTATCCGAAGAGGAAAAAGTGAAGTTGATGAAATTGGAAGAGAGGCTGCACCAGCGGATTGTCGGTCAGGACGAAGCGGTTAAGGCCGTTTCTGAAGCGATCCGCCGGTCTCGGGTCGGTCTTAAGGATCCAAAGCGTCCGATCGGCTCATTTATTTTTTTAGGCCCGACCGGCGTCGGGAAAACGGAATTGTCGAAAGCGCTGGCGGAAATTCTCTACGGCAACGAAGATTTAATTATTCGCCTCGATATGAGTGAATATATGGAAAAGCACACGGTCTCCCGGTTGATCGGCGCGCCTCCCGGGTACATTGGTTACGAGCGCGGCGGCCAACTAACGGAGATTGTCCGACGGAAGCCTTTCTCCATAATTCTGATGGACGAGATTGAAAAAGCCCACCCTGAGGTTTTTAATATCTTACTCCAGATAATGGAAGACGGGAGGCTGACCGACGGGCACGGGCGGACGGTTGACTTTAAAAATACAATTATAATTATGACCTCCAATATCGGCAGTGATGTTATTTACAATAAGACTTTAGGATTCGAGGAGCCGGGGAGTAACCCCGAAAACTCGGCTTACGAAGAACTCAAAACCAACTTAACGGGATCACTTAAAAAAACTTTCCGGCCGGAGTTTTTAAACCGGGTTGATGACGTTGTAGTTTTTCACGCTTTAACTCGCGAGGATGTCCGGAAAATAGCCGATCTGCTGATTATCCAAACCGAAAAATTATTATTATCGCAGGGGATAAAAGTGACATTGACGGAAGCTGTTCGCGAGTGGCTGGTGAAGAAAGGCTACGATCCTCAGATGGGCGCGCGGCCGATGCGCCGCCAAATTCAGCACGAAGTCGAGAACCGGATTTCGGACCTGATTATCTCGGGCGGGTTTGCCAGTGGCGATGTAGTTGAGATTTCCGTAGAAAATGATAAACTATCCTTTGGACAACCGGTCAAGGTTGAAAACCGAGTAGCCCGAAAGACTAAATAATGGCTATCGAAATGAACGAAAACATAAAAGATTTCAATCCCGGAGATACCGTCCGGGTTCACTATAAAATCAGCGAGGGTGAGAAAACCCGGATTCAGCCTTTCGAAGGCGTGGTTTTGGCACGCAAAGGCCGGGGAATCGGAAAAACTTTTACCGTCCGGAAATTGGGTGCTGACGGAGTAGGTCTCGAGCGGATCTTTCCTTTATTCTCTCCGAACCTGGTTAAACTCGAAGTTGTCAAAGCGGGCAAGGTCCGCCGGGCCAAACTATACTATCTTCGCGACCGGATCGGGCACGCCGCGCTTAAGGTCGAAGCCGCCACAGAAAGCAAGTAACCATTCCCACGCTAAATCAGGAAAAAGCCAAAAAGAAAATAACCGTCGGGAAGATCGGCGAAGAAATAGCCGTCCGGTACGTTAAGGATAAAGGATTAACGGTACTGGAGAGAAATTTCCGGACCAAACGCTGGGGGGAACTCGATATCGTCGCCTTGGAGGGCGGCGTTTTTGTTTTTATTGAAGTTAAAACCAGAACCAGCCTAAAGTACGGGGCGCCGGAGGAGGCTATTAACTATTACAAACGGCGCTCACTAAAGCGGGCGTGCGAATATTACTGCCTCCTTAGGGGTGACGGAAATGCGGCCCGGCGGCTTGACGCCATCTCGATCTTATTGGATCCGGTGACTTACAGAGTCGTCAAGTTTGAGTATTACCGCAATGTCCCCGTCTGAATTATTGACGGAAAAGGAGGGAAAGTTTAATCTTAAATGGCAAATGTTTTGTTCAACTGCAGAAATTTTGGCCAAAGCTGAACGCGGACATTACGCCATCGGATCCTTCAATACTTCCAATGTCGACGTGATGCGCGCGATTTTTTCCGCCGCGCAATCATTAAATTCTCCGGTGATGATTGAGACCAGTGAAAAGGAAATGGCTTTTGACGGCGCGAATGTAATGGCCGCCGCGTTTAAACAACTGGCGGCAGAATTTTCCATTCCGGCTTCTCTTCATCTCGATCACGGAAAGAGTTTGTCTGTTGTCCAAACCGCGATTAGCGCGGGCTATAAATCGGTGCACATCGACGCTTCTCTTCTTCCTTATGAGGAAAACGCCGCCTTGACCGAAAAGGTGGTTGAGCTTGCTCATTCTCAGGAAATATTTGTTGAGGGTGAACTTGGACACGTTCCGGGCTCATCCGAATCTCATCAGCAGAGTATTACTGAGGTTATCGGTACTATTGTAAAAACTGATCCTGACCTCGCCCGGAAGTTTTATTCGCGGACGAAGGTTGATTGCCTGGCTGCGTCTGTCGGCAACGTCCACGGCCTCTACCAGGACGCTAAAGTACTCGATTTCGGGCTGATCCGTAAATTAAAAGAAGGTTTGCCCTGTTTCCTTTCTCTGCACGGCTCCTCCGGGATACCTGAGGCTGACTTAAAGTCGGCAATCGAAGCGGGGATTACGAAAATTAATGTTAACACTGAGTTGCGGGTAGCCTACATTAAAAACATTAAAACTGAATTAGCAAAAAACCCTGATGAAGTAAAGCCGTACGAAGTTTTTCCACCGGCACTTTTAGCGGTTGAGGAAGTCGTCAAGAGAAAGATTAGTATTTTCGGGAGCGAAAACAAGGCTTTTTAATATGTCTTTACGGTCGATTCGGACAATGGATGTTGCCCTCCAGCGTGTCCTTCTCCGCGCGGATTTGGACGTGCCGATGGAATCCGGAAAGGTTGGGGACGACTCCCGCCTTAAGGCCGCCTTACCGACTATAAATTATTTGCTTGAACATAAGGCGGAGATTATTATTATTGGCCACCTCGGCCGCCCGGAAGGTAAACCCGTGCCCGAACTCCGCTTGGCCCCCGTCGTTCGACGACTCTCGGAACTGGGAAATTTAACTAATTTAGTCAGCGCCGGCAGTTTTTTAGATCCCGCCGCCAAGGAAGCGATTAACAGTTTAACCCCCGGAAGAATAATAATTTTTGAGAACATCCGGTTTTATCCGGGTGAGGATAGCAACGATCCGAAGTTCGCTGCTCAATTAGCCTCATTAGGTCAGCTTTACGTCAATGACTGTTTTTCCACCGCTCACCGCTCCAGCGCCTCTTTAGTCGGTGTCGCCCAGCTACTGCCCTCGTTTGCCGGGATTGATCTTGAGAATGAAGTTAATAGCCTTAGCAAACTTCTTAGTCACGAACAGCCCCCGCTGGGAGTAATCTTAGGCGGAAAAAAGAAAGATAAGTTAGAATATCTGCCTGAATTTATTGAGAAGGCTGATTTTGTTCTCCTCGGGAGCGCCTTAGCCGCACACTTAACTGATGCTGAGAAAAACGGGCTGGGACAAAAAGTAATTATCGGTTCCGGCGAGAAGGATTTGGATACGGATTCGCAACAAAAGTTTGCAGATGCCTTAAAGACGGCCAAAACGGTTATATGGGGCGGGCCTTTGGGTAAGTTCGAAGAGGGTTTTACCGAGGGCTCAAAAGCGGTTGCTGAGGCTATTATTGCCAGTGGGGCGGTTAGCATCGTCGGTGGCGGAGATACACTGGCTGTTTTGGATAAGCTAGATCTGACACAAAGGATGACTTACGCGTCAGAGGCCGGCGGAGCGATGCTGGTCTTTATGTCCGGTCGGAAACTCCCCGCTCTCGCGGCTTTGGGTTATTACGATTAGGTAGTAGTATATTCTGTGTGAATACCGACGCCTTTGAAAAAATCTTTTCCGATCAGCCCCCCTTTCGACTTAAAGCGGCCAAACAGCTAATATATAAAAATTTAATTGAAAATTGGAATGAGGCGAGTTCCATTCCCCAGCCCCTCCGCCGGCAGTTAGCTGAAAAGTGTCCGCTGAACATTGATGCTGTGGCAGTTACCTCAGCGGACCGGAAAACAATTAAAGCCTTAATTACACTGGATGACGGTTTAAAAATAGAAAGCGTTTTAATGCAACCGCCGGGTGGGCGGTTTACCGTTTGTGTTTCGTCACAGGCCGGATGTCCGCTGAATTGCGTCTTTTGTGCGACCGGCGAGATGGGCTTTAAGCGGAATCTGACCGTGACCGAAATTGTTGCGCAGGTACTATATTTCGCAAGGTATTTAAAAAAACACAACCACAAGGTTACCAATGTTGTATTTATGGGAATGGGGGAGCCGTTTTTGAACTATGACAATGTGGCGCTGTCTTTAAGAATATTAAATGACAACCAGGGTTTAAACATCGGTGCTAGGCACTTGGCGGTTTCCACTTCGGGTATCGTTGCCGGTATTGTCCGGTTCGCTCAAGAGCCGTTGCAGGTTAATTTGGCTGTTTCTCTTCACGCCCCCACTGATGACCTTCGATCAGCACTAATGCCAGTTAACGATACCTACCCGCTCGAGGCGCTAATCGGAGCCGTTTCGGATTATATTGACTCGAGTAATCGCAAGGTGATGTTTGAGTACCTAATGCTGGAGGGAATTAATGACCGGGAGGAACACGCCTATCAGTTGATTGATTTGCTGAAGACAATTAAGAAGCCTTTGTACATGGTCAACTTAATCAGGTATAACACTACCGGAATCTTTAAGCCGTCGAAAGAGGCGTCGATCAAAGCCTTTAAGGATTTATTGCAGACAGCCGGGATTGAAACTACCCGGCGCTACAGCTTCGGTGAAGATATTGAGGCCGCCTGCGGCCAATTAGCCGCCAAGCCATCATAAACTATGTCCTAAATTATATATAAACTACTAATGAATGTTGGAACCTAACAGACATCACAATTTGTTTGCGGTCGTGTGTAAATTGTGATGTCAGGAAGATAATATGACGGGGAAGGAATATATTTTGCTTTCTTTAGCATTAGCTTCAGACTTTTTGGAATCTTTTCCTAAGCGGCGGGATGCTTACCGGCTCTCTTATCACTCTTCATTTCCGGTAAAAAGTTCTACATATTTTATGTCCCTTGGCCGGTTGTTAGCTGATAAGCAGATTGAAAAAGTAGTAAAAGACGGAAAAAACTGCTATCGGATAACCTCAGTAGGGTGGAAAGGGATCGAGGAGGTAATTCCGATAGAGAGGCTGCGGTTGAAATGGGATGGTAAACTTCGGCTGGTAATTTTTGATGTCCAGGAAAAGTGGAAGAAGGATAGAGAGCGGCTCCGATACTTACTAAAAAACCTAGGTTTTGGGATGCTCCAAGAATCGGTTTGGATTACGCCGTTTGCGATCGAAAAGGGTCTAGTTCCGATGCTCGCCCGGGAGAGAATCGCCGGTGAAGTGCTTGTTTTAAGATCCGAACTGCTTTCCGGGAAAATAAAGGATATTATAGCCAGAGCTTTTGATTTAGAGCCTCTCGAGAATGCTTACACGGAATTAATTGATCAATGGGAATTGGGGGAGATAAAGGCTATTTCAGATGTCCGTAAATGGGAGCAGAATTATTTCGACCTCCTTTCAAACGACCCTTGTTTACCTGATGCTCTCTTATCTTCTACATGGGCTGGGACCCAGGCTAAGAATGTTTATATGAAGTACATAAGAAGGTTAATTAATAATATGAGTCACCCGTCATGAGTTATCGGTCTCCAGTTTTCAGTCTTCAGTTTTCAGTAAAGTCAGGGAGGGTCATCTTTTTGATGACATCACTTTTCTCAAGCGACCGCAGGTAAAATGTGATGTTTTAGTACTTGGTAGATTTGGGAGGAGGTGCTGGGATTGAATAAACAGGCTAAAGAAGAAGGGTTGAGGATCTAGGCAAAAGAAATGGAAGGATTTTTTGGAAAAATTCTTTATCTTTTGGGTGGGTTAGAAGAGCGGCTACTCTTTCTTTTTCAACCCAGACGGCTTCGGGTTTCCCGGATCGATGGGTTTTAGATTTTCTTCTTCCGTCCGAAATAAAAATAAGGTTATTGTTTTTAGTTCCGTTTTGGTCTCTTGTCCATCTAACCCGATTCGGAATCGGTCGTAACTGCCTAGCTCTCTAATTAATACTAGCCGGGTAATCCCTGATTCTTCAGTAATTTCTCTCTTCGCGGCCGTTAAAGCATCCTCACCATCATCAATATGGCCTTTTGGTAAAGACCAGGAGCTCCCGTGCTGGTTAACGACTAAAACCAGACCCTTTTTGTTCAGAACTACTCCTCCGGCGCTATGCGTGTGTTTCATAAGTTATACTTAGTAATTCTAGCAGAGAATAGGGCGCTGTTGAAGGAAGGATGTGTTTTTGGTAAGATAATACCGGTTCTTAGTGATCGTGGGTTCGTAGCTCAGTGGTAGAGCAATCGCCTTTTAAGCGATTGGTCGTGGGTCCGATCCCCACCGAACCCACCATTTATTCCCTAAACTTATGATCAATAAAAGGCCATTGGGGTTGTTCACCACCTTTGATAATGGCAAATTGTTTCTACCCCGATATCTAGATTATTCTTTCGGCAATATTGCCCCGACGATTGAGTATCTTTTGACCGGCGTAAAGAGCGGATATCTTTTACCGAAAGATTGTTTTGGTGGGAAGTACCCGAAACCGAAGAGGGTAGTCTTAATTCTTATCGACTCCTTTGGCTTTAAAAGTTGGGAAAGGTTTGGGAAGAAGCTAAAACCGTTAGCGAAAATTATGAACCAGGGCTTGGTAACCCCGCTTTCAGCCCTTTTTCCGCCGACAACCGCCTCGTCTATCACTTCCTTATGCCTCGGTAGGCTGCCGTCGCGACACTCTCTTTTCGCCTGGAATTTATTTATCGAACAATATGGGGAAATTATTCAACCGCTACTGTTTTCTCCCCTCGGCACAAAAAAAGCCGGAGCATGTATAGATCTAGGATTTAATCCTCACTGTTTGGCAAGCTGTCACGAGACAGTCTATCAGCGTTTGAAAAAGCGAGGATTAGCTTCCTACTGCTTTGTTCCTGGTTCAGTCGCGGACAGCATCTACAATCAAGAAGTTTATAAGGGCGCGAAGAGCGTTCCTTTTCGAACGGTGAGTGAAGGCTTGTTACACTTGAAAACACAATTAATGCAGGAAGAGACTGGATATTTCCAGTTTTATTAGGACCATCTGGACTCCATCGGCCACGTTTATGGTCCTAACTCGCCGGAGTACGAAGCCGAGGCGGCTAGCTTCTGGCTGACTTTCGAGTACGTGTTTAAGAATTATAAAAAGGATAAAGACACTCTGTTCCTTTTTACCGCCGATCACGGCCAAGACACTTGTTCGGAAATGCATTACTTGAATATCGAGTATCCCGGAATCGAGGGCTATTTAAAAAAAGGGGGGAGAGGCCAGGTACTTATTCCCTATGGCGAGTCACGGGCTGCCTTCATCCAGGTTAAAGAGGATAAGATTGAAAAGATGCTGGGAGTACTGAAGGACGGGTTGCGGGGTAAAGCCGGAGTATTTAGAACTGACGAGGTACTACGTCTAGGCGTTTTCGGCCCACCTCCATACCATTCCAGTTTTCTTAAAAGAATAGGTCAAGTTGTGGTTTTACCTTACGCGGGGCAGAGTGTTGGCTGGTACGTGGATGAAAACACAAAGGTTAAGGCAGGGTATCACGGTGGTTTGACAGAAGAAGAGGCATTAACGCAGTTGGTGGTGTGGTGAGTGATCATAGTTCTGATTCATTGTTAAGAGTCATATTCGTTTATAAAACACCGAAGCTCCGTCGCGGAAATCTTCATTCCAGCCGTATTTTTCCGGATTTTCTTTCAGCAGAAGATCCATAAAAGTCCCCGGGCTGATTAGAATATAGTCCGTTTTTGTTTCGGTCAACTTTTCGTTCCAGCCCGGCCTTGTTTGCAGGATAGCGAGAAGAACTTGGTATGTACTGGCGCCGGTATTGTCCAGCCAGGCCGGGGTCCGGCCGTCGGCGAAAACTTTTGCCTTAGGCAACTGCCAGATTAAAAATCCTCCCCATTCGTACATCGCGTAGATGTTGCCTGTTAAATCAGGATACTTCTTTGTAAAGACGCACGGATAGGAGACGGGACTTTTAGTGCAGTAATTTTCCCAACTGGTATCGAATGCGACAGTTTTTTCGATATGTCCCTGGTTCAGGGTGATAAATAATAAGGGAATAAGACAGATTAACAACTGGATTCCGGATCGTAGTCCGGAATGACGCAAAGATATCTGTGAGAAGAAGGTAGGGATTACATAGCCGCTATAAATAAAGAATAGAGTTGCAAAGAAGATCAAGTTCCTGATTCCGGTAAATGCGAGCACTGTAAAGATGACTAATGAAAAAAGATTAAATATAGAAATTTTTCGACGGAAGTAGAGGAGGAAAAGAAGTTGGCTGGACAAAATAATCACCAGTATTTTTAACCACCCCGGCGGGGCAACCCATTCGGCGATGGTCGCGCCCAAGGGAGCCTGTGCGTGGCGGATGATCTCAAGATAGACTTTTACCCCGAAAGGATTAAGAAGAGTGGCGAAACCGGATAAAAAGACGATTAAAGTGACTAATTTAAAGCGGGGAGTCGGGAAATCTTTTTCCTTCGCTAAATCTTTTAAGAATTCATCAATAAATAATCCCGGCAGCAGTAATAGACCTGAGATGAAACCAATGTGCGTATTGACCCAAAGGATGAATAGCGGTGGTAGAAGGAATAAGTAACAAACGTCATTGCGAGCCCTGCGAAGCAATCTTGAGGAGATTGCCACGTCGGATGCCTCCTCGCAATGACGGGGTTCGGATCTCTTAATAATGTATAAAGTCAGGAGAAAAAAAAGAAAGGAAAACTCCTGCGGCCGGAGGCCGATAACTAATGAGGGACCGGGAGTGAGGAGGATAAGCAGCGGACTTAGGACTTTAAACCAAAGCGGACCCGGGACGAGTTTAAAGATTAGGAGGGCGGCAACGCCTAGGATAAGCCCGGAAAGAATACTGAGACCGAGAAACCCCGTGACGTTGTAAATAACCGCAGTTAGGCCGTCGTAGAGGAAGCTCGGGTAATACGCTTTGTAGTCAGGAAGAAAATAGGAGTAGTCGTTTTGTAGGCAGGGGTGTCCGGAGAGCAACTCTATCCCACAACGATAATGCCAGCCAAAATCGGTATCTTTAACCGGCTGAAAGCCGAATATGAAAGCGGAAATAAAGACTAGGACGGGAAGAAGGATTTTCGTCAGTGAGTTTTTGGATAGCATTGAGGGTTTTTTGGGATTTTGGTAAGATGCATTTGGGCCGAAATTGTGGCGCGTTCGTCTAGTGGTTAGGACACTGGGCCTTCAACCCGGTAACACGAGTTCGATTCTCGTACGCGCTACCACCAACTACTTTACGAAATCTAGATTCACGCACAGCTGGTCTTTCCAAATCATTTCCGGAAAGCCGTGCAACATATTTTTAACGTATTGCCGTCTCTCTTCAAAAACACTTTGTTCTTTTGCTTCAAACTTAATGGTCAGATACGGGCCATTTTGGGAATATCGAAAAACCATCATCCCATCCTCGAAATCCGCTCTAACCCCGTCGTCTCCCGGAATAACGCTGTCGTCGGTAATTTTGGCGCCCTTAAAGTCGCTTTTAAACTTCACAGCCAAGTTTTTTACGACCTGAATCTTCTCTTCATCCGGACAGCCGATTTTAATTTCCGGCGAGGATATATATTTCGGAAATTGGTCGATAAGGTCGCTTAATTTTATTCCCTTTTCGGAAAGATACTCCAGTATCCGAAGTGAGGCGTAAGTTCCGTCGTCGTGGCCAAAAGCGTTATCGGCAAAGAAAAAGTGCCCGGACAGCTCGCCGCCAAATAATGCCCTTTCTTCCGCGATTTTAGCCTTTATAAACGCATGACCAACCCGCCAGATTATTGGCACCCCGCCGTTTTCCTCGATAACTTTTCGGACAACCTGCGTACAAAGAGTATTGTAGATAATTTTTGAGCCCGGAAATCTTTCCAGTATTTCCCTCGCAAAGATTGCAACGGCGATGTCATTCCACAAAACGCGGCCCCGATCATCAACAAATCCCATCCGGTCACCGTCGCCGTCGTAAGTAAAACCGATATCCGCGTTATTTTCCAGCACCTTTTTAGCTAAATCTTCCATCACCCTGGCATCGGTCGGGTCCGGCGTTCCGGCTGGAAAACTACCGTCGACATTAGTCCGGACTTCAATTACCTCGCATCCCGCCCGGCGCAATATTTCCGGATTATAGAGCCCGGTTGTGCCGTGATGGCTGTCAACCACAACTTTATATTTCCTTTTTAGTCGGATTCTTTTTAAAACGTCACGGATATAATCTTCCTTAATATCCGCATTAGAAATCTTTCCAAGTGTCTTCCCAACGAAGAAATATTCATTTTCAACCAGTTGTTTAATTTCTTGGACTTCTTCGGGGCCGGTTGTCTGGGAAAAACCGATTCCAAGTTTAAAACCGTTAAAATTCCACGGGTTGTGCGACGCCGTAACCATTACGCCCCCGTTGGTTTGAAAGCGGTATTGGCCGAAGTACATCATTTGGGTCATCGCCTCGCCGATATTTACAATATCAATCCCACAAGAGGCTACCCCGCGGTTAAATGCCTCCTGGAAGGAGAGGCTGCTAAGACGGCTGTCGCGGGCGGAAACAATGTCGTGGATTTTTCTTTTTTCGAGAAAGGTACCGTAGGCTTTTCCGATTGCCTCAACTTTAGCGCAGTCAAGGTCCGTATCGACAATGCCTCTAATATCATAGTTGCGGAAAATATAAGGATTAATTTTCATACAGCTTAATAATTATACTCGTTAATTAACCGGCGGGGCACCGGCGACTTTGGAAATTGAGGTAAGTGCATTCCATTGCGGAAATTTACTGCCGTCGGGGGCGACAAAAGCAAAGTTATCGAAATCGTCGCGTTTCAGCTGAAACGGTGTTACCGCAACAATGGAAGGATCTTTTAGCCAGACTTCACTGAAGGCAATTCGGTAGTAATCAGCGACCGTGTTTTGGTCCAGCCACTCGTTGTGGGCGGTGTTACCCTCTTTGTGCGGCCAGCCGGTTTCAGTTATAAACACCGGTAGAGAAACGCCGTATTGGGCCAGGAGTCGGAGATCATATTTGTATGCCCGGATTGTCAGCCGGCCCTGGTCGGAAGTGGAATCGTAAGGCGAACCGCGATAGCCGGGGTGGGGATAAGAGTGGTTGGCCCAAGCGTCCAGTTTTTTAAAGATCCCGGGAACAGCAGCATTCATCCGCCGCATATATTCATCCAACCCGAGATAACAGGTATCGACGCCTAGATCGGTTTTAACGCAGACGGTATGCGCGGAGCTGTTGAAAGCCCCATTCATTACAACAAATTCGCCACTTAGGCTGTGAAACTTGTCGACGGCGTGGTTAAGGATCCGGGCATAGCCTTCCGGATCAACTTTTCCGCCCCAATACTCGGCGGCATTGACTTCATTGAATAAAGTAACGGGACGGATTTTTACCGGCCAGCCCAGTCCGCCTAAAAAATCGGCAATGCCGTCAATTTCATTTTCCGACGGAATGTGGTTGTCGTTGGTCGAAACCTGCAGTATCGGAATCAGATGTTTTTCCCGCGCTTTGTTGAAAATACTATTCCAGTTTTCACTATTACGCTCAGTCAGTTGAATAGGCATTAGGATCCAGCCCCAGTCACCCCCGTTACTGTTGACCAGTTCTGCGGCGAGGTCCACGTAGTCTCCGCCGGCGTACGTGTAGATCCCGAACTTATTGTTGGGAAAATTAATCCGGCCGCGGCTGGCGGTGTAATTGGCGGGGGGAGCAACAGAAGGAGTCGGTGAAGATGTGAGTGAAGGAGTGGAGGTTGGTGGGGGCGTAGCCGTCAGGGGGAGCGAAATGTCCTGATCGATAATCGATTCGGCCGTTTCGTCTGTTTCCGGTACCGCTGATTCGGTGGCTATTCCGGCCACTTCCTGGTGCCCGGAAATATTTGCAGCCAACGGACTGACAATTTCCTTTTGGCCAAAAAGTCCGGATGGAGAAAGTGCCTCGGAGAGGGCAACACCGGAAAAAAGAATTATTAAAGCGATAACGGGAATCAGCAGATATACCCGATTAGTTCTCAACTCTTTGATAAATAAATTAACTTTATTTAAATGCGGCGGCGGGACTTGCAACGGCTCATTCTCGGATAAAAGCATCTCTTCCCAATTATGCCACAATTATTAGGTCTTTCAAATAGCCGGCAAGGGTGATAAATTATTATCAGATGCCAAACTTGCCCCTGAAAGATAAAAAAATCCTGTGGTTTTCGGAAATTAGGAAAGAAGATATCCCGTTGGTGGGCGGAAAAGGCGCCAATTTAGGGGAGTTAGCTTCTATTAAAGCCCCCGTTCCTCCCGGTTTCTGCGTTACCGCAAAAGCTTATTATGATTTTCTGGATTCCGGAAGTCTGCGCGAAAAGATTAAAACTACCTTATCGGATCTGGATACTAATGATAATCACCGTTTAACAGAAGCCGCTACAAAGCTTCATACCGCTATTTTACGCGCCGCTCTCGACCCACTTCTAGTCGCCGAAATTAGCAAGGCTTACCTTAAATTATCCGGAACCCACGATGTTTTTGTCGCCGTCCGTTCCTCAGCCACCGCTGAAGACCTCCCCGAAGCCTCTTTTGCCGGACAGCAGGAATCCTATCTCAATGTGAAGGGCGCCGAGGCGGTTATTACCGCGGTGCATAAATGTTGGGCTTCTTTATTTTCTCCCCGGGCCATCTTTTACCGCGCTCACGGCGGCTTCGATCATCTTAAAGTCGGAATTTGCGCTGTTGTTCAGTTAATGGTCGAATCGGAAGTCTCGGGCATTATGTTTACGGTTGATCCGATGACTAACGACCGGAATAAGATTGCGATTGAAGCCGCCTTCGGCCTTGGTCAGCCGATCGTATCGGGAGAAATCACTCCCGACCAGTATTTAATTGATAAAGCGGACATGAAAATACTTAGTAAAAAGATAGTCGGCCAGACTTGGCAGTTTACCCGCTCGGGGCGTCTTAACGTCTCGAAAGAATATCAGAAAAAACAGAAATTGCCCGACAAAGAGATTCTCAGTTTGGCGGAGATGGGTCGGATGGTTGAGGCTCACTATAATTTTCCGCAGGATATGGAGTGGGCCTTTGAAAATAAAAAACTTTGGCTGGTTCAGGCACGACCGGTTACAACGCTAAATACTAAATCAATGAATACTAAGGAAGAAGATATAGATGAAAAGCCGCTTCTTGAGGGAATCGGGGCCGCCCCGGGAATTGTAACCGGTCCCGTCCGTTTAATTAATTCTCCAAAAGAAATTGGCGCCGTTTTAGCGGGGGAAATACTGGTTACGAAAATGACCAACCCGGATTTTGTGCCCGCGATGAAAAAAGTTGTCGCGGTAGTAACAGATGAAGGCGGCCGGACATCCCACGCGGCTATTGTTTCCCGGGAGCTGGGAATCACCTGCGTCGTCGGCACGGAACACGCAACGAAAATGCTGAAAACCGGAGAAATAATTATGGTCGACGGCGGAGCGGGAAAAATTTACCTTGGCGCAGTAGGAATAACAATACCGGCGGGGTCTACGCAGCAGGATGTTCTTACTAAGACGGCAACTAAATTGTACGTTAACCTGGCTGAACCGGAGGCGGCGGAGAAAGTGGCGGCACTACATGTGGACGGCATCGGACTGCTCCGGGCCGAGTTTATGATGGCCGAAATCGGGCGCCACCCCAAGTCTTTTATTGAAGCCAACGAGCAGGAACTTTTCATCAGTAAATTAACCGAAGGGTTGCTTACCTTTGCCCGCGCTTTTAAACCCCGTCCCATTATTTACCGGACTTCTGATTTTAAGACTAACGAATACCGGGGTCTTTTGGGCGGAGATAAATTCGAGGCGGAGGAAAGCAATCCGCTGATCGGCTACCGCGGTGCCCTAAGATACGTTACTGATCCGGAGGTTTTTAAAATGGAGTTGGCGGCCGTTTTACGGGTCCGGAATAAGTATCACTGTAAAAATGTTCACGTAATGCTCCCGTTTGTCCGGACGGTGGAAGAATTACAGATTACTAAAAATATAATCTCCGCCGAAGGACTTCACCGCGGAGGAGGTTTCCGTTTATATTTAATGGTGGAAATTCCGGCCAACGTTATTCTCTTGGAGGAGTTTGCGAAAGTTGGCATTGACGGAATTTCTATAGGAAGCAACGATCTCGCGATGCTGGTGTTAGGCGCTGACCGGGATAATTCGCGGTTATCAAAAGCCTACAACGAGATGAATCCGGCCGTTTTAAAGTTTATTGAAGAGGCAGTCAAGAAAGCCAAGAAATTGGGGCTGACCTCTTCTATTTGCGGCCAGGCTCCCTCCACTTACCCGGAGATGGCAAAGAAACTGGTATCGTGGGGAATTTCTTCAGTCTCAGTAAATCCGGACGTGATTGGAGTTACCAGAAATAATATTGCGGTTGCCGAGGCCGAGCTATGCCAAAAATAAGCGGAATCAAAGCTAAAAGGATACTAGATTCGACCGGAAATTGGACGATCGAAACAACCGTCTTTGCTGGCGACGGCGTCTACGGGATTGCCTCCGTTCCCAGCGGGGAATCGGCCGGAAAGTATGAGGCTAAAAAAGTTCCGACCGATAAGGCGGTGGAGTTAGTCAACGGATCCTTGAACGAAGCACTCGTTGGCCAGGAAGTCAGTGACCAGCTTGGTATTGATAATTGCCTGATTACTTTGGACGGAACAGCCGACAAGTCGAAATTAGGCGCGAATACGGTTTTATCCGTCTCCGAAGCCGTGGCGGAGGCCGGTGCCAGAAGCCGAAAACTCCCACTCTTCCGTTTTTTAGCCGAAGCCTTTAATATTGACGGGCCCTTTTCCATCCCGACGCCGCTTTTTAATATTCTCGAGGGCGGGTGCCACGCCAACAACGAACTCGATTTCCAGGAATTTCTTTTTATCCCGTCCCGGACCCTGCCTTTTTCCCGGCAACTGGAAATAGGAATTTCCTTCTCTCACCAAACAAAAATGCTGGCGCTAAAGGAAGGAAAACGGACCGGGGTCGGGGACGAGGGCGGCCTTTCAGTTCATGGTTTGCATAACGAGGAAGCGTTGCTACTGATGAATGAGGTGGCCAAATCGCTGAGTTTGGATGCCGGAAAAGATGTTTTTTTCGGAATTGATGCCGCGGCCGGACAGTTTTACCGCGAAGGACAATATTTTCTAAAAGAAAATACTCAGGGTATAAGCCCGGATTTGCTCCGGAAAACATACGATAAATTACTGCAGACATACCAGTTGTCCTATCTCGAGGATTCTTTTGGCGAAGATGACACGGGTAGTTGGGCGAAGCTGGTAATCAACCATGGGGAAAAGACCGAGGTTACTGGGGACGACCTGACGACGAGTAATCTTTTACGGATGGAGGCGGCGGCAAGGGATAAGCTGATTACGGCGATTATCATTAAGCCCAATCAGGTCGGTACCGTTTCCGAGGCGGTGAAAACGGCGTTAAGAGCGAAGGAGCTTGGGCTTACGGTCGTGGCTTCTCACCGCGGTGCCGAGACAAATTCATCCTTCATTGCGGATTTAGCCGTTGCCATTGGCGCTCAATACGCCAAATTAGGCGGGCTATCTCGTGGGGAACGCATTGCCAAATTTAACCGAATGCTGGAAATTGAACAGGAAATAGGGGAATTAGGAATTAGGAATTAGGAATTACTTTATTTATGTATATTTATATTTTTAGACATGGGGAATCGACAGATAACCGGGGGCATATATTCTCCGGCTGGAGAAACCCCGATCTTTCCGAAAAAGGTCTAGTTGATACCCAGGAACTGGCCGAACTTTTAAAGGATAAAGAATTCTCCTTTGTCTATACCCCGAATTTAACCCGTAATCTTAAAACTGTGCAGGAAATTCTTAAATACCACCCCGAAACTAAGACTATTCAGGATGATCGAATCCGCGAGCGCAGTTACGGTGATCTGCAGGGAAACCTGCATCTGGAATTAATGAAAAAGGATCTTAAAACATATTTAGGCTATCACCGATCTTACGAAACCCCGCCTCCCGGAGGCGAGAGCATCGCCGATGTCGAAAAGAGAGTTTTGCCTTTTCTCGATATGTTGGTGAAGAAAATCAGTCTTGAGGGAGTCAGCGTTGCTGTTTGCGGCGGGAATAATTCTTTGCGGGTAATCCGGCGCCATTTCGAAAAGTTATCGGTGGAGCAGATGATGAAACTGGAGAATCCTTTTGATAATTATTTTCAATACGAAGTATGAAAAGATTTGATGTTATCGCGGTCGGCGGATCTACCCGGGACTTTTTCATGTACAGCGGCAATTACGACGTTTCGGGCAACATCTTAAAACTTCCTTGGGGGGAGAAAGTTGTGGCCGAAAACTTAATTAAGGAGGTTGGCGGCGGAGGTTGTAACGGAGCTGTATCCTTTGCCCGGGCGGGACTTAAAACCAGTTTGCTGACTAAAGTTGGCAACGACAGCTCCGGGGAAAACGTCGCCCATCGTTTGAAAGACGAAGGTATCGACCTGGGTTTACTGAAAGTTATCCCGGGAGGGACTACTTCGACCTCTTTTATCCTATGCAATAGAACGGGGGAACACGCGATTGTTATGTACCGGGGAAAAAACGATGAATTCACCAGTTCGGAGATTAACTGGAATGAGCTTAGTAATACCGGCTGGATTTACCTGGCAGATATAACCGCGGAGCAGGGTGACCTCTCAACCGAAATCACCCAATTCGCCAAAGAGAATGATATCCGACTGGCGTTTATTCCCGGACAACACCAGTTAAAACTTGGTGTGGAAAAGCTAAAACCGGTCCTTGCCGGCGTTGATGTTATGATTCTTAATGCTTTTGAAGCCGCGACTTTGCTGGAAAAAACCTCCGCCGACGAGACATTGGGGGGTGAGTTAGAGATGCTAGACTACCTTCTTCAACAATTCAGCGCCTTGGGCGTTAAAACAACGGTTATTACCGCCGATATCCACGGAGCCCGAGCGTTTGATGCCGGTAAATACTATTTTCAGCCAGCCCCAAGGGTTGAAAAAACTGTAAATACTACCGGAGCGGGGGATGCTTTTGCTTCGGCCTTTGTCGCTTCGAGAATTAAAGAGATAGAGCCAGAAGATGGGCTTAAGAAGGCTGCTGAAAATGCCGGTGCTGTTCTTGGCCATCTTGGGGCCCAAACCGGTCTTACCCACTGGCGGTAATAGAGATTAAGCAAATCGGAATAGGAGGGTGATTTCTCCTCTCGGCTCGTTCGCCGTAAAATGGTCCAGAGCATCTTTGGCCGTTAAACGGATAAACTCCTCGTGAATTTTAGTCAGTTCCCTGGCCACCACGACACGGCACTCCGGCGATAACTCACTTAAAAGTCGTAATGTTTTTTGTAAACGATAAGGCGACTCGAAGCAGATGAAGGTCGTTGGAAAACCGGCAAACCGGATTAATAAATCCGAAAACAGATTATTTTTCTGCGATTCTTTGTGAGATAAGAAACCCAGGTAGCAAAAACGGTCGGTAGGAAAGCCTGAAGCGGCAAGGGCGGTAAGAATTGCGGACGGTCCGGGAATAGAAATTACGTTAAAGTTATTAGCCAGACATTCCCGGACAAGTTTATAGCCGGGATCGGAAATGGTCGGGGTTCCGGCGTCGGAAACAAGAGCAGCCGATTTTCCGGCCAGTAAACTACGAACAATTTCCGGAATCCGTTGCACCTCGTTATGCTCAAAATAGGATAGGAGGGGCTTATTGATTCCTAAATTGTTTAATAATAGTCCGGTCCGGCGGGTGTCTTCGCAGAGGATCAGATCAACACTTTTTAGGGTCGAGATGGCCCGGGGCGAAAGATCATTCAGGTTTCCGATAGGGGTGGCGATAAGATAAAGGGTCGGCATTTAGAGGGCTAGTTCCTTCAGCGGAAAAGCTTCCCGGATATCTTTATAAAATATGCCGGTGGGGATTTTTATTACTTCAGAGGTTTCATTTCCGGGCAGCCACTCCCCGGCTTTTTCTATTGCTTCCCCGATCGTTTTTGGCTGATAATTGCTCTCCTCTAATTTATAAACCCGCTCTTTATAATATTCGGAAGTCTGTTCCCGGTTGAAGGTGACGCAAGGTTGGAGGATATCAACGAGCGCGAAGCCGGGATGTAGGATTGCCGCTTTAATAATTGAACTTAGATATTGAATATCTCCGGCGAAACCTCTCGCGACGAATGAAGCCCCGCTTACCAGTGCCAGTTGGAGAGGATTAATCGGGGATTCAAAACTTCCCTCCGGCGAGGCCTTGGTTTTAAAGCCCCGGCGCGAAGTCGGGGAATACTGGCCGGTGGTCAGGCCGTAAACGAAATTATTGTGGACGATAACCGTAATATCAATGTTTCTCCGGGCGGCAGAGATCAGGTGGTTAATCCCTTCCCCGTAGATACCACCGTCTCCGCCACTGGCCAGGACGGTCAGTTTCGGGTTTCCCATTTTTATTCCTTGGGCTAAAGCGATTACCCGGCCGTGGAGGCCGGTAAATCCGTTGGTATTTATCCAAAAAGGAAGTTTTCCGCTGCAACCCACGTCTCCGGCTAAAACAACACAGCGCGGGTCAAGCTCTAATTCGCTGATACTTGTCTTTATCGCGGCGAGAATTCCGAAGTTCCCGCAACCGGGGCACCAAGTGGGTGCTTGAGGTGTATTTAATCCGGATATTTCCATAGTTACATTTTTGAGCTTATATATTCCACGATTTCCTCAATTTCGAAAGGGCGGCCGTCATATTTTAAAAGCTTATTTAGAATTTCAAAACCGGTTTTTTCCCTAATAACGGAGGCCGCTTGTCCAGAGTAATTATTCTCAATAATTATTATATTTTTATAATTTTTTAGAATTAAAGAAATCGCCTCACCGGGAAATGGCGAAAAGGAATTCAGGAATAGGCAATTGATTTTATTACCCCGTTCACCGAGTATATGTACCGCTTCCAAAACGGCTTCCTTTGGACTCCCCCAGGAGATCACTAAAGTTTTGGCACCCCGGAGGGGGTATTCGGAAAAGCCGGTTATCTCCTTGGCCACAGATTCCAATTTACCCATCCGCTGTTCCATCATCTGCTTTCGGTTTTCGGCTTCTTCACAAATAAACCCGTCTTTATCGTGTTCTTCGCCGCTGGTTTTAGTTATCAATTCGGTTTTACCTTGATGTTGGGAAATAGGTGACTCTAACGATTGAAGCTGCTCAAGAGTTATTGCGGACAAACTTTCGCACAAGAATTTATCAACTAATACGATTGCGGGAACCCCGTATTTGTTAGCTAATTTAAATGCCTGTTGAGTAGCCGTTATTATTTCCTGCAAGTTTCCCGGGGCCAATACCAGCCGGGGAAAATCACCGTGGCCGGCGTGAAGAGCAAAGCGCAAATCACCCTGCTCCGTCCCCGTCGGTAGTCCCGTAGCCGGACCCGGACGGGAGCCTAAAATAATTACCAGAGGGATCTCAGCCTGGGCGGAAAGTCCCAAGGCTTCCGTCATCAAACAAAAACCGCCCCCGGAAGTTGCCACCATCGCGCTTTTCCCAACGTAGGCCGCGCCGATGGCCATATTAATTCCTTCTATTTCGTCGGCGGGCTGAATTATCTGGAGATTACTTTCTTTCTCCAAGGCTTTAAGTATTGTCAATAAAGATTGGATTGGGGTCATCGGATAAATGGCTGAAAAAGTCATTCCGGAGGCTAGAGCCGCCTTTGCCAAAGCCTCATTTCCGCTAAGAACTGATATCTTAAGACCCTTTGAATGTTCGGGTGGCAAAGTGGGCAGGAGATGCGCATATTTAAACATCGTTTGCCGGGTGAACCGGTAGCCGGCCAGCATTGCCCGTAAATTCCGCCCCGGAACCCTGGGATCCTTATCGGCGAATTCTTTTGATATTTCGGCTTCTAAGAAAGAGACGGGTAAATCAAAGACGGCAAAAATAGAACCCAAACCGACGGTATTGCGCATAATTTCGTCCCCGCCGATTTCTTTGGTAAGTTTTGCCAGGGGAACTCCGATTGCCTTTCTTGGCCGGGGAAGGGAAACCGGAGCTGACTCCTCGTCATCGTAAATTAAGACGCCGCGTTCAGAAAGAAAGGGTGCGTCGGCGGCGACTGTCTTAGAATCCAGAGCGAGCAGAACATCCACCGATTGTTTTTGGCAATATATCGGTTTTTCGGAAACCCGCAGGAGAAAAGTATTGTGTCCGCCGCGAACGAGTGAGGGGTATTCCGGATAGCCAAAGACGTAATAACCGGCGGCGGCTAAGGTTTTCGCGAGAATTTGTCCGGTACTGTTGATGCCATGGCCGGCTTCACCCCCGATTTTAATCGTCAAATCGATCATAGTGGTTGGGGCCAAACCTGATTGCCGTTCTCGTTAAAGAGCAAGATAGCGTTGACCGGGCAACTTTGCGCCGCTTCCATTATGGTTTTAAAGTCGTGCTCGCTCCAAGTCCCTAAAAGAACCGCCTTGTTTTCCGCGTCGATAGAAAAAGCTTTTGGGGCGATAGCGTAGCAGGTGGCCGCGCCAATACAGATACTGCGGTCAATAACAATTTTGCTAATCGTCATTTCATATTAATACTAGTTCTTCAGTCCGGGTATTGGCAAGATATGCCATAAAGCGTTAAGATTTATTAAAAGATGACGACTGCCACGTTACCAAAAGATTATTCTTTTTATTTTACCGGCTTTTCGCGCAGGGGAGTCAGAACCGCTACTCAAATCCTCGTTGAGGCCGCGCTTGTCGAGGGGTGTTACATCCAGCTTTTCGACGATAATTACGTTAATAAAAATGATAACGAGGAGGTTATCTGGGCAAAGATAAGTTCCAGCCCTTTTAAAGACCGCTCTCGGCCTGGAAAGTTTAATGGGGCTGTTTTTTTGGAGCCTTCTCTTTTGGGAAATCCGCAAATAATAAACCCCCTGAGTTCGGCTGACTGGTTGCTGCTGAATACGAAAATAAGCCGCCGCGAATTAGCCAAGACCTTTAAAAGTCCGCTCGTTACTTACCCTTTTGACGCTTCCGAAATTGCCCGTTATTTTATGGAAGATAACTTTCCGGGGCTTGTCCTTTTAGGCGGTCTGTTAAAAATTATTCCGGTGGTGGAATTGTCAACAATTGAGACTGTTATCCGAGGAATATTCAAAGACCGCTGGGAAACGGAGCTTCTGGAAAAAAACATTATTGCTTTAAGAATGGGGTTTAATGAATTTAGTTTATGAAAACCGCTAAAATTTCTGCTCTTTCAGGAGCCCAGGCCTGCAGTTTGGCGTTGCGGCAACTCCGTCCGGCCGCGGTCGTGTCCTATCGCTTTAGGACCCAAGATAATCCGGTTGAGTTTCTTGCCCGTCAAGCCGCCATCCCTCACGCAGAACCTTTGATTAGGTTTGCTTCCGGTCCCACCTCAGCGCTTTCTTTTTCCATTGGCGCCGCGAGAACTGGGGGCCGTGTCATTCTTATTCTTGATAGCGGGGGATTGTCGCCAGTTTCCGGGCTTTTAGGGGAGGCGTCGCGTCTCCGCTTGCCGCTAATTATTAACGTAATTAGTAACACTACCTCTTCGGCGACCGATCTTTTAATCGGTGGGGATTGCCTGCAATTTCACTGTACAAGCGTCCAGGAGGTTTACGACGCGAATCTGGTCCTTTCCCGGTTAGTTGAAGACGGCAGTGTCCGGCTACCGGTAATTATATTCCAAGATGAGTCTAAGATTAGCCGTTTTGTTGAAAATGCCGCAATATTGCCTGATTCTACTACGGATAAATTTATAACCACTATTAAGTATGAACATATCTCACCCGCGCCCCCATTATCCGCCGTTCCTAATCAAGTGGAGCAGAAAATACTCGAAAAGTTTAATTCCTATTCTTCGCTATTTGCCGGTATTTCCGGACGTACCTTAAGGATGGTTGAGGCGGAGGGACCAACTGAATCCAAAACCGCGTTAGTTGCCGTTGGACCGTATGCTGAAATATTTGGCGGCGTCCGGGAATACTTTAAGACCCGCAGTACTCCCTTGAAAACCCTTCTGCTTAAGCTTTATCACCCCTTGCCCGAAAATCAAATTAAGGAATTTCTGGTCGGCATCAGTAATGTAATTATTATTGAACCTTTAATCACCAGTTTCGGACACAGTAACCTTTACAATATAATTGCGGGGCTGCTTTCCGGGTCGGGCTATAATCCAAATTTTGTCAGTCTTAACTTAAGCCGGGGAAACCAAGAGATAAATACTGAATTACTGGTTAAATTACTGACAAATATCGAATAAATGAAAAACGAAATAAAAGACATCGGAATAAATTCTGTAATTAAGATAATAACTGAGGAATGCCCCGGGAAGCGGGTAATTATTCAAAAGAGTTTTCTTTCCGCAATTCCCGGGGAAAACCTGTATCTGCCGAACACTGATTCTTTTGTCTCGGGATTACACTTCGCCCTAAATTTGCTTGAAACTGATAAAAGAATAACTAAAGGAGAGTCAAGCGTTCCTCCGGATCCGCTTACCGTTGTTTCTGCCGAATCGGCTTATGATGATGATACCCAGGACCTGGTAGAAAACGCCGTTGCAAATACCAACCGACTCGTTGTCTGTTTTAACCATCAAGTATCGCTATCTGGCTGGGCCTGCACGGCAACCCCGAAAGGGGCGCGGACGAAAAACTTCCCTGTATCCGGGGCTAAAAAAGGCTACCCATTTCCGGAAAAACCCTTGTGTCGGATCTTAGCCGCCGCGGGAGCCGGCTACGTTGCCCAAACCAGCGCTTTTATTGAGGACGATTTCCGGAATAAACTCCACAAAGCGCTGAGCTTCAAGGGGTTCCGTTTTCTTAATGTTTTAACTCCCTCGCCCTTTTGGGGCTATTCTCCCGAGGTGGGTGAGGAAATCGGGAAGCTGGCCTTAAGCACCGGCCACTTTCCTCACTTTGAAATCGAGAAAGGGACTTTGTCGGTTCCTTTAAAATCTGATAAACTGCGTCCTCTGACTGAATATTTCGCTTTGCAAAAAAGATTCCGTCACCTTAACCTTGCCGCGAACCGGAAACTCCTGGACGAAATCCAACACAGCGTCCAAAAAAATTGGGAACAGTTAAGTCGGTAAATATATGACTTCGGATATTTTAGGCCAACTAGCCAATCTAATTATTAATTTTATTTCCGGAACCGGCTATTTTGGGATATTTACTTTAATGACTGTTGAGTCGGCGCTGATTCCAATTCCTTCGGAAATTACAATGCCGTTTGCCGGCTTTTTAGTTTCGCGGGGGCAAATGGATCTTCTGACCGTAAGTTTGGTGGGCGCGTTTGGGAATCTTATCGGTTCTTTGCTTGCCTACGGCCTCGGTTACTGGGGACAGGAAAAAGTGGTTCGCGTTTTAATCCGAAAATACGGACGGTCATTTCCCTGCCGGCCGGAATTGCCAAAATTGGTCTGCCTAAATTCATTTTCTACACGACCTTGGGCTCGTTTATCTGGTCCTATTTATTGACTTACATCGGCTTTAAGCTGGGAGAGAATTGGAATAGTCTCGGACCGCTCTTCCATAAATTTGATCTCGCTTTAGTAATTATTGGAATTGCGGGGGCGGTACTCTACGTCTACCACAAACGAGGAAATTTTAAGACCGGAACTGAAAACCCCGCCCCCTGATCGTCAGTAGCTTTTGGGGATTGTGCCGGTCTTTTTCAATTTTCCCCCGCAGCCGAACAACCACCTGATCGAGTGCTTCATCGGAAACAGGTTCCCCCGGTTTTCGTTTCAGCAGTAACGATTTGACTTCTTCCCGGGTTAAAACCCGGCTTTGGTTCTTTATGAATATCTCCAAAAGATAATACTCGTTCGGGGAGAGAAGATGGGTTATTTCTTCGCCATCCCGAAAGCAACGGCGGCTCTTTTCCTCAATAATAATACCATCGGGAATAATTTTCATCTCGCCGTATTTCCGGATGTAATTGCCGAACAATTTCGCGAAAACCTGAAAGTTGCCGGCGTGACGGCGGATAATTCCCTTCTTTTCCAGGCTCTCGAGTAAAAAAATGTCCTGCTTTTTAACGTCAATTCCTCTAAAGGCTCCAAGTAACAGTGTGCGTTCTTCCTCGGAAAGGCTTTTCCAGATTTGCTTGCTGACTTCCAATAAATTAGGAAAATTTAACGACTGCTCCTTAAAGCTTTCCCAATTTAAGCCACGCGAATGCTGAAGGGCGTTTTGGATAAACAGGTTTGTAAAGACGGGGTGGCCGCCGCATAAAGAATACGTCTCGTCAATCTGGAATTTAGTTAAAGTAAAGACGGTTCCGGTAATCAGGTTATCTAAATACTGGCGGTGTTCAACAAACGAAAGAGGCGGCAGATAATAAACATTTTTCAGGAGAGGTAACCAGTCAGGGAAATTATCGAAATATTCGGTTTTATAGATTTCTCGGGTTGAGATGATAAAGGACGCCTCGGGATTTTTTGCTCGGAGTTGTTCAAGTTTCTCTAAAGGAAATAGGGGATCATCAACAATCACGACGGTTTTCCGACTTTGGTCACTATTAACCGTGGAATAGTCCAGGGAGTTTAAAAAAACCGGAAAAAGTCGGGAATTAGCATTAGACGCTTCGTCTAGCCACTGTTTAAGAAAGTGGGTTTTTCCGACCCCGGGAATGCCGAAAAGGCTGACGGTACCGGACTTTAGAACAATATTGGTTAGGCCGGACAGAGCCTCTTTTCTGATTGTTGTATCCTTCGAAAACCCGTTCATATTTAGGGCAACCTCAGGCATTATTTGTATATTGCTATTGATTTGTCAAATTACGGTGAGAGACTAGAGGGTTATATGATTCTAATATCGGCGGAGGACGCCGCGGACTTTTCCTTGAATTTTAACTTCGCGGGCATAAATCGGTTGCATCTTTGCATTAGCCGGCTCCAGGCGGATTCGGGTTTTCTCTTTAAAATATCTCTTTAGAGTTGCGAAGCCATTCTCCAGCAAAGCGACAACGATATCGCCGTTATCCGCCGTTTCCTGCTGTTCAATGACGACATAGTCACCGTCCAAAATTCCGTCTTCTATCATACTTTCGCCCCTAACCTGCAAAACGAAGGACCGTTTCCGCCCCGTTACCATTGAGGAGGGGACCGTTATTGATTCCGATCTGTTTTCAATCGCCTCAATTGGAGAGCCGGCCGCGATGTAACCGAGTAAGGGAAGCTGAAGATTAGTAATCAGCCCGGAAACCGCCGCGGATATTTTTTGCGGGATAACTTCAACTCCCCGGACGGCGCCGTGGTATATCTTTATCAATCTTTTTTTAGCCAGCTGGAGAAGGTGGTCGTGGACTGTCGCTACTGAAGAAACGTCAAGGGCGTCGCACATCTCGTCGTGGGTCGGGGAATAGCCGTGTTTTTGGATATACTGGCTCAGGTAGTCCAGTAATTGCTTTTGTTTTTTCGTTGGTAACTGCGTCACTCTATTATTATACCACAAAAAAACCGAATAGTCAACGCCACGAATTCTCTCCACGAATAATCCACCAATACTAATTGTTAGTAGTGGTAAACTACGAATATGGATAAATTTAAACTAATTTCACCTTTTAAGCCGATGGGTGATCAGCCCCAAGCAATAAATAGTCTGGTTGCGGGACTGTCAAATAACCAGAAGCACCAGGTGCTTTTAGGCGTGACTGGCAGCGGAAAAACTTTTACGATGGCCAATGTCATTGCGAGGACGAGCCGGCCGACCCTGATTATTTCCCACAATAAAACTCTCGCCGCGCAACTCACCCAGGAATTCCGGGAATTTTTTCCGGAAAACGCAGTTGAATATTTTGTTTCCTATTACGATTACTACCAGCCGGAAGCTTACGTCCCTTCCCGGGACCAATACATCGCTAAAGAGGCGGACATTAACGACGAAATTGACAAATTACGGTTATCGGCCACGGCGAGTCTGCTCACCCGAAAAGACGTCATCGTGGTCGCTTCCGTTTCGTGTATCTATAATATCGGGTCGCCGCTGGAGTACGGCAAAGCGGTTCTGTCCCTAAAAACGGGCGAACACTTAACCCAATCCGGAGTTTTGCATCAACTGGTCGATCTGTATTATGAACGGAACGACGTTGATTTTCACCGTTCAACTTTCCGGGTCAGGGGCGAATCAATTGATATCTGGCCCTCCTACAAAGATACGGTTCTAAGGCTGGTATTTTCACCGGATAATAAACTGACTGCTCTTCTCCATTTAAATCCTCTAACCGGTACGACGATTGAAGAATTAGCCACCGAGGTACTTTATCCGGCCAAACATTACGTGGCACCGAAGGAAACTTACACGGCCGCCCTTCAACAAATAAAGAGTGAGTTGAAATCGAGACTTACGGATTTACGCAAGAGGAATAAATTAGTCGAAGCCCAGAGGCTGGAAGAGCGGACGAAATACGATCTCGAAATGATGACCTCTGTCGGCTATTGTTCCGGAATCGAAAATTACAGCCGGTATTTTGACGGCCGGGCCCCGGGAAAAGCGCCGTTTTCACTGCTTGATTATTTTCCGAAGGATTTTCTGGTTTTCATCGACGAGAGCCACATCACTGTCCCGCAAATTAGAGGAATGTATAACGGCGACCGGTCCCGGAAGGAAACTTTAATTGAGTACGGCTTTCGCCTGCCCTCCGCTCTCGATAATCGGCCGCTGCGGTTTACCGAATTTCAACAAAAGGTTAACCAGACAATCTATTTTTCGGCAACACCTGATTCGTGGGAAATTAGTCTTAGCGGCGGGAAAGTTTGCGAACAATTAATCCGTCCCACAGGGTTGCTCGATCCCGAAATTGAGGTCCGGAAAACCACCGGCCAGATTGGTGATCTTCTCCGGGAAATTAATAAAAGGGTACTGCTTAAAGAGCGGGTTCTAGTTACCACCTTAACTAAGCGGATGGGCGAGGATTTAGCCGATTATCTCAAAGAAAAGGGAATAAAGGTTCAGTATCTTCACGCGGACATCCAAACAATGGAAAGAAGCGACATTCTTGACGATCTCCGGCGGGGAAATTACGACGTGATTGTTGGAATAAACTTACTTCGCGAAGGGCTAGACCTTCCGGAGGTGTCTTTAGTCATAATTTTAGACGCCGATAAGGAGGGCTTTCTTCGCTCCGAAACCAGCTTAATCCAGCTAATGGGCCGGGCTTCCCGCCATCTTAATGGACGGGTAATTATGTACGCGGATAAAACAACCGGTTCGATGCAGAGGGCGATTACTGAAATCAACCGCCGGCGGGAAATCCAGGCGAAGTGGAATAAAAAATATAAGATTAAGCCACTTAGCATTATAAAACCTATCCGGGAGCGGTTGATTGAAAAGAAAGAGGAAGCGAACGAGCTAGATTCAGAATTGCGGATCACCGAAAACAATTTTCTAAAAATGAACTCGGAGGAAAGATTGGGAGTAGTTAAAATTCTGGAGCGGGAAATGCGCTCGGCGGCTGAAAATCTCGATTTCGAAACGGCAGGCAAGTACCGGGATCAGATTAAGGAGCTGAAGAAAAACCTGTAGTGCTCAGACTATCCTATAACAGCTGTTGACAAAAGCCTATATTTGTGCTATTAAATTAACGGGACTTTAAAACCTAATAAGTTGACTCTTCTGCCCGCACCAAGGACGTACTTTGCCCTTAGTAGCGGGATTTTTATTACCTCACAGACGTCTGTTCATTGCTTCATTACTTCATTGCTTCTGATTAACAAGGAAACAATGAAGCAATGGAACAATGATATTCCATGCACTTTGACTTATGGCTACAACGTTTCGTCATTTAGGCGAAGCGTGAGGCATATTCACATTTTGTCTGGTGTTTAGCCAGCAAAAAGGAGGCACAATGAGTAATCTCTTTTTTTGGATTGGTGCTTTTTTGCTCGGGGTCTCGGCGATTATTCTTTTCATCCGCCTGATCCAAAAGCAAAATGAACCGAAGGCCGCAAACCTCGATTTCTTTTCGATAGGGCTCGGCGGGTTCATTATCTTCCTGATTGCGTTTCTGGTTTTCACATGGCTCGGCGAATTCAACACCGGTTCTCAATCCGGAATGCTTGGCTCTGGAAAGAGCTTGATTCAGGCAGTCCTCGACAAGATGACTGCTGAAATCAAAGCTCCATCGGCGAATCCATTCACCGGTAAATGAGCGAAATTGGAGGGACCATGAAGGTTTTGCGTGCGATCGCCCTGATTTTAGTGGCGGTTATGCTTGTCGGTTGCGGAGCTACAGGTTGCGGCGGTCAAGAACAGACGCCAACGCAAATGGCTACGAAACCGACAGTTACGGGCGCGACAAACGTGGTCCCTACCGCAAGTTCCAATGCGGTTACAACCACGACGTCGCTTTCAGGTGCGGTACCTGTTATTCCAACTCAGGCTGCACCTGCTGTATCTAGTGCCTCCCCAACTTCTTCGCAACCCGCGGGTTTTAGTATTCCAAACCCGCTTGAAGAGGTACGCAAACTTTGGGGGAAAGTGGAGTTGCCGGTAAAGGAAACGATGTTTCTTGGGGGGCGGATTATCGGCCCTCTCGAACCATTGCTGGCCTGCTTAAATCCACTCGGCTACATGTTTGCAATGTTCTATTGCCTTGTCGCCGTGCACTGGCAACTTAACCATTCTGGCACGAGTTGGCAGGAGTTTATGGATGACTTCCTACTCGGATCCCCGGGAAAAATGGCGGTAATCGTTTCTATCATGGCTGCGCCGGTGGTGTACTTAACAGCGTTGCATGATTTCTCTCTTGCTTTCTGGTGGACGGATAACACCTTTCTCCGAGAGGCATTGGGGTGGAAACTGGCGGGATTCTCGCCTGACCTTGATCCCGAGTCGATGCTGGAGTTGTTGAAATGGCTCCCTGAGTGGGCGTCGCTTCACATTACCCATGAGGTTTTCCTGCTAATCAGTTTCTTTTTCGCTATCTTACTGGCAGGATTGAAACGTAACCTCGCACCACTTCGGATCTGGAGCGTCTTTTACCTCATGTACGCTTTGTACGGAGTGGCGGTGTACGTCGCTGTCATTTTTGTTGACTCGGTCCGCGGAACCGATCTAGTTGGCAACAACCCAATCTGGTCAAGTTTCGTCAGAATCAACAAAATGTTTGTGGGGTCAACCAAAGGACTTTGGTACCTTATGGCCTATGCCATTCCTATCGCCTACGCGATTTACGAATTGTTCTTCGCGTCAGGAAGGGGAAACCGTGGGCGAAGACACAACATATCAAGCCAGTCATTGCTAGATGCGGCTCAGACCCTGGCAATTCTTTCGAGTCCGATCATAGCTCAAAACGTGGCAACACAAGGGGGAAACGCGTGGGGAATGAATCCGCATTATCCTGCGAATCATCCGAGACTTGGACAAGGAATGAGAGGTCTTCCGGATGGAATGGATAACGATATTCCTCCGGATGGTAAAGGACCGGGAAAGGATAGTCCGCCAAGTGATGGGAGTGGTGGTGACCAACGAACGACCACAAGTCGTCCGACGGGTCCAAATGGGATACCGAAGCCAACTGACCATACCCTTCCTCCCGTAGGTGGGAATAACCCTCAAGTGGGGCAAAAGCCATCGGATGGTCTTTGGACGATCCTGCCCCCGACAGCGAGAGAGCGCGGAGGTCAACCTAGTCGCAACAGTAATTCCGCGACTCAGGTCACACCTATCAGGATCTCTGCAGATGGGGTAGTTCCGCTTCCTGGTGGGGTAACAAGGAATGCGGAACATACTATCCCAAAGGTTATTGGAGGAAGTGACGACGCGATTCCTGTCGATGTGACGAAAGAGGAGTTAGGGACTTCTGCACAAGCGGAGTTTCACGGCAAAATAAAACCGCACAGCAATCAAGCGGAACCTGCAGAAGATAATACTATTCCGGAACCGTTCGTAACCGAGCACTCTCTACCGGCGGACGACCTTCAGTCGGTTGCAGAGCATGTGGGTAAAACTGATTCAGAGGAAGAATCGGTTTTCAAGAAGGCCAGAATGAAAACGAAATTCGGCGACTTGGATGTTGACGAACCGGTAATGGTTAGTGTGAAAGGGGGGACGGCGACAACGGTTGACGGCAAACCTATTCCGTTCGATCAGTTGACGTTTGAACCCGAGGTTAAACCGGACGGAGGTAACGCATGAGAACGTTGTTTAAAAAATGGCGTTACCAACTGATGGACCGGCGGATGCGAATTCCTGGATGGGTTTTCGTAGGAATCATCCTCGCGGTCCCGACATGGATGGTACTGGCAAGCGGCAAGGTGAGTTTGCCTTTGCTGTTTACCATTCTTGGCTTTGTCTTTCTCGGATTGTACTTTTACATCCTTGCGGGACAAAGATTTTTTGGAAAGAAATGAGAGGAGGGAGGATAGTTGACCAGTTGGTTGACCGTCCTCCTTCTTTCGTTAGTTATTTTGACCTTAATTAGGTTGAAGTAAATGACGAGAGAGATCAGGCACACGAAAATCAAATAACTGTTCGAGCACAGCGAGAACTTCTCGCTCGGAGCTCGAAGGGTAAAGAATGGAGGTGAGATGGCCATAACGTCTTTGGTTCCGCTGGGAACCAGATTGATCGAATCAATTCCGGAAAATTCTCCAGCGGGCAATTTAGCTTTAGTCGTTAGTACGGTAAGAGCTTTACGGAAAATCGGTGTGAACAGGGTCCTGAAACTGCAGGAAATCAGAACCGCCGTGCTTAACCGGATGATGGACCACTATCTCGGTGAAATTATCGTCCGGGAAGACACGGGGGAAGCGATCGTATTTCCTCTTGGGTACGATAGGAAAAAAACTGACTCGCGATTCGGGATCCCGCAAATGGTCGGAATGCACCCCTCAGCTTTTCAATTCGGGGACTCTATCCGCTCAGGAGCGAGTAGAGTTACCGTTCATTTAAGAGCTCTCCCGAGGGATGACCGTCCTTGGCGCGAGCCTGTAATTGCCGCAAAACAAACGGCAAATAAACCAATGAGGCGGTTTTTGGATGAGCTCATTGATTTTTTCGGGGCGGAACCGGGAATCGCCTTCAAGGGAGTAATTTCCGGACCGGCAGGAAATGTTTTACGACGGGGACGACGCGAAGCAAACGCGCTAGCACGGGCAGAGAAAGGACTTGGTATAAAGGAACTTGAAAATGCCCGAACGGCTGTTCTTCGCCACATTCGGGATGAGGAGGTTCCCTACCGACAGACAGTTCGGTACCTGTTCCTAACCACTGTTGAGGAACAAGACTCAACGTTTAAGATCGGTAACTTCAAAAGATGCTTTGGGGCCATTTGGAACATCGTCCTTGAAAACGGGTGGCAGCTGAAAGCATTACTCGATTTACCGGTCGATAAGATTTTCCAGGTGGAACACTTGGGTGGCGTTAATTATGCCAGAGCGCAAATTACCGCCACTGCAACCTCACTCGCAGAATTGGATCGGATAGAAGCAACGCTCCAAATGTTCTGCAAAGAGGTTGAACGTCTTCACGCTTGGGAACCTTACGGCGCAAGTATGCTGGGAGCCCTGATGGCCAGCCTTCCCGGATCTCCGAGAGAGCTGCACGCACCGGTGTTTTCGATTCCCGATCCAGAGTTTACAGCTGTGATTGGGGCTACACCGATGAACTTTTTTGACCAGATTGGTGCAGTACCAAACGTCTCAACCCAAGGCGTTACGGGAAATATCGCTTTTGGGCGGGCAATTTCAGCCAATCAGCTGGATCAGCACACACTGACCTTCAGCACCGAGGAATATCAAGTTGCTGCAGTGGTCGGCGAGTCTAAGTCGGGCAAAAGCGTGCTCGCGTGGGCGATGGCAATTCAGGCGGCCGGACGGAATATCGTTTTCGTCCATCATTCAACTACGGCAGAAGAATTCGCCGGACGACTGGCTCGGCTTTGGGGCGGCACCTATCTCAATGTGGATCTGCCGATCGTCAATACCGAAGAGGAATTCCGGGCCGCAGTAAAGGTTATCTGTGATGAGATAACCCTAAAGTTTAAACGATGGGAAGCAGAGTGGGAAATCGCGGGTCATCCCGTCCATCTGCCACTGGTGATTCGGGTCAACAGTGGGACAGAAGCGTTGGCAGTCTTCTACAAACGCTATGTCCGGGGAGAAATCATCCGACTTCTTTCAAAGTTTTACGAGAGAGGTTGGCGCTTCTCCTTGGTGGATGACGATTTGGCGGACCTACCCGACCCGGGGGTCAGGGATTACGATCTCGAAATGATCCCCGCCAACGAGGGTAGTGCATTGAGGCACGATGTCTCTGCCAGCGTGAACAAAATAAGAAAGGCTGGTTGCAAACTGTATCTTTTAACGATCCAGAATCAGTTGCATTTTGATGCATATGGTCCTGGGATGTATAAATCGATACCGTTAGCTTTTCTTATTAGTCCGGGATCGCATAACGTCGGCGCGATCGTCCGTCCGAAAGAGATGCCAACGGAAATGGAAGGGTTTAGCTTCGAAGAAGCGGCCCGGGCAATCATTGATGGAAAGGGAGTAACCCTGCCATCGTGGTTAATCGCGCCGAAGCTTTTTAACCCCTGGCTGCCGGAAACTATCCGCAGACAGATGGGTGTGAATTAGAAAGAGTTTCTGAGGACAAGACTGGAACTTCAGTTTTGTCCTCTTTCTCCTGATTTCAATTATTTAGATTGGAAGCAGAAGAAAGAGAGGAGCCGTAGATTGTTTACGGGCACTATAAAAAAATTATTAATTGATTCGCTTTAGGCGGATCGGGGAGGTCTGATGGACGATCCGAACGTAGTTACGGGTATTTTTAGAGTTATACATGACGGCGAAACACCATTAAATTCGCCCGATTGTTTTCAGGGGTACGTGCTGCGAAAAAACGGCTCAGCCGTAATCATTGACTTAGATATGTTGAGGACAGAAATGACCTTAACGAGGCTAATGTCACTTGAACATCCGCAGGTTCGTGAGGTTCCGGAGGAGCTCATCAGCGAATGGAATCTTCGACATGCTGACCGAGTTGATTTTGATGTGATCAATAATCAACTGGTAATTTTGAGGGTGTGGGATAAAGAAGATCCCGAAGGTTCTCAATGCCGACCGGAGTATGGCAATTTAGTCAGAGGTCAAGTCTTCTACCCGAGCTTGGAATTACCCTTAGAGGACCGCAAACTCTGGGCTGCCAGATTACTGGCGCCTCCAGGGTTAGGCAGCCAGTACTTTATCGCTGGCCCCTACGGATCTGGAAAAACAACAACCTCCCAGCAAATGCTACGAGAGATGTTGCTGTTTAACCAAAGGCTCCTTCTTGGTGAAGGCGACTTTGACCCTCGGTGGAAAGAAATCGCGCGAAAAATCGTTTATGTCGTCGGTCAGTTCGGCGAACGAAATACCGACACTAATGACATGCGGGAATTACTGAAAATATTCCCGAATCTGCCGATCTACCATTTCTGTCCGCCACATGGACACAGCGGTAAGCACGAAAATCGGAATACCGCCGATTTCGCCATCGCGTTGACCGAGCGACTTTACGAGCTTGGTTACCATGTGGCACTTATCGAAGACAGCTTGCGAGGGCTTGCATTAGAAGTGTTTGCTCCGCACGCGCCTCAGGGAAGTGGGTTATCTCCTGGAGGGATTCAAAACTTTGCCCTTGAACATACCAAAAACTTTGCCGCCCACGCAGGAGACGGGGGTAGACGTAGTATTACGGGATTCTTTACCGCTCTTTCAGCGGAAAGAACCCAGGGCGGACATATTTTCGAGGAAGCGGGGGGTCCGGAAAGTACTTCTGCATTAATGCACTTGCAATTGGATGTTAGTGTAAAGCGCCCTTGGCTCGATCCGTTTCATCCGAGCGAAACCCGTAAAATCGAACGGATGCTGACTGGTGATCGACTTGAGCTTCACTACGCGGTCCAACGACTAATCGCTCGGCGAAAACCGCGTGATAGTCGTCAGCCGCCTGTGGACGCTTTAAACTCGCTCCACGAACTGGTTGATTCCGCGTCCGGTTGTTCGACTTTCGAGCAGGCTACAGGGTTATGGCTCTCTCGACTCTCGTCAACGGTACACCGTGCGGCTGTTCAAAGTACTCCACCGAAAATAGTTGCGCCAATTGCGACTACTGCACCGTTGCAGACTTCATTGGTCGTTGTGAAGCCGATAGATGAAAAACCAGCTGCGACTGCCCTAAGCATAGAGGAAGCCCATGAAAGTTCCGCAACCCTTGAAGAAGAAACTCTACCTTCGGTTGAAAGCATGATGGCCACATGGGCAACGTTGCGGGGACATTTGCCGAAACTTCCTTATCCCAGCAAGAATCGTTGTAAGAAGTTGCTGGAGAAGGAAGGTTTTCAGACTCTCGACGAGTTTGAAACATACATCACAAACGGAAGACTGAGATAGGAGGAAATGATGAAACTCTTAATGAAGAGACCGTCATTCCTTCTTGGAATGGCGATTATGTGTTTTGTAGTGGCGGGGGTGTTTCAGATGGCGCCGGGATTGGTTGGAATCCTGATCGGGGCGGAAGCTAGGCCGGTTGAAGCCGCACTGGTGAGTAACTCCCCAACTGCGGTATTTACGGCAACAGCTTCCGCAACGATATCGCCGACAGCGACCGCTACGTCGACAACTACAAGAATAAGGACACAGACGCCGATGCCGACGCAAACTACGGTTCCAACGGTGGTAGGAACGCATACCCCCGTTCCGACCCAAACGTCTTCACCGACGCCAAAGCCTTCGGAAACGGCCGTACCAACTGCGGTTCCAACGAAACCGCCGGTGGCAACTTTGATCCCAGCAACGTTACCGATACCCCCGACAAAAACACCTTCGGGAGTACCGCAAGCGGCCAATAGGGTAGTTGATGGGAGTCTGATATTCGTCCCGCAGTCGGGAGAATGTTGGTTGGCTTTTGCGACCATAATGGGAAATCCAAACGAAGGCGGACTACTTTGGCCCTGTACTCTCATTTACGAGAGTCCGGGTAATCGTTTAGCCGACTATGTCTCTCGGGACAATAGGTTAAAATTTACCGGAGAAACAGGAAGTAATGATGGAATAACCTACATCAAGGTTGTTCCTCTGAAAGAAGGTTCAATTTCGTATTGGGTTAAGAAGGGGCAGTGACAGAAGTTTATGAGAGAACAAGAGGATACGTACCTTTTGTTCTCTCCTTTTTCCTGATTTTATCCAAAACAAGGATAAAAACAGAACGAAGGATTTTTATCGTCCGTAACCGGACTGAAAGGAGTTGGAATGAGACGTAGCTCTTTAAGTGAGGTAATTATTAAGCTCTTGGGGAGGATGTTTATTCCGGCAAAGCTGGACAAGATAAAGCTAAAAGCCGGCGAAAAAGTCCTCATGGTGACGCACGAAACAAAATGGAAGAATGTTTATAAGAAAACCGTCCTGGCTTTCTTCAAAGCGTTTCTTCCGTCATTGGCAGTAGTCGTCGCCCTGGATGCGATGTTGGTGGCTTTCTTGTTTGTAACCAACATTAAGCAAATTGTTGATGGGAAGTTTGGGCTTCCGGTACCACTCCTAATCGTTGTGGGATTGGCCGGCTTTCTCATCATCGAGATTCCGTCGATAGTTTATCGGTATCACATGGAAGAACTGGGCCGACAGCTCCTGAAGATCGTCGTTACCAACCAACAAACTATCGTTTGGGCCGTAGTAGTCCCGTTTGGTTACTGCGTGAGCTCACAAACGCCATTGACGGAAATCAAAGATGTAACCTCTGGCCCCGATGGATTTAAGGCGTCGGATGTCGGGAAGCTAGAGAGCAAAGTGTCGTTTTTCGACCAATTGTGGGCGGGATTAGCTTATCGAAGGGTTCAAGTACGAACCGTCAACCTCCCCAGTCAGCTTCGGGAAGCCAGCGACTCAATTGTATTGGACAACGCGGCTGGCGGATTTATGGATGTTTTGGCAGCGCTTGTAGCCGAAGCGAAAGTATTTGACGAGAAGAAGAGAACCGGTAAGGAAATGCAGGCCAGATCAGAAATTCAGCAGCATCTCGCGGACCTTGGGGTTACTGTCGAAAGTCACGCGACTATTGCTGATCCGATTGAGTTGGCGGCAGCACTTCAGCAGATCCTAAACCCAGAGGGGTTGACGGATAGATACATCGACGCAATGACCCTACAGGATCCCGGATTCTGTGATTTAAAAACCGGAACTGTGGACATCAACGCCATCCGCGGAGTCAAGGCAAAAGCTGCAGCTCCTTCAACAGCTCCCGGAGTCGGATTTAAGAGAGTGCCACGGCCGGGGGCGACGGTATGAGAACCTTGCAACGTGCACCGCGCGCGACGGGGTATTCGGCGAAGTTATTGGATGTCGGTTTCCGAGCGATAGCTATCGCGCAGGATTGTCCTTGCGGAAGGAAATTTCTGAAATTCATCTCGAGCAAGGAAAATCTCAGAGATGCCCAGTTCCGCCTCTGCAGAAAGGGATACAGCCGTAAATGGTTGCATCCGCTTCTTGAAGCCGGGATTGTTTGGTGGACGCCCGATTGCGGAAAGCGGAGTATCACAATTTATCTTCAGACCCCGCTGCAAATCGGTGTCGCGAAGTTAAAACGTGAAAAGAAGACGGCAGATTAAACTTAATTGTGCGGATGAGCTGACTGAGAACTTTCAGACAGTGCATCCGCACATTTTTTGATCGAGCCCGATTATTGGTAATTATTGACAACTGCGGGTATAATGGGCGTTGAAAGGAATTGGCGTAGCGTTTACGAGCGTTTACGGCACAACCACGCCCAGCGTGGTTTGTTAATTTTTTTGGAGGGAAAAACAATGGCGGAAAATTAGTTTCCGTTTTTACCGGTCCAAGGTACGAAAAATCAGAAACGCGGAGGAGAGTGTGTTAAACGAAAATCAGATCGCTGGGCTAAAAGCGGTACTTATGGGTTATTTAGGCAGTTGCAACGGAGGAAAGGCAGAGGATATTCCGGTTGCTTCTACTAATCCTGGCGATTTTGGCGACAGGGGAAGTCATCAACAGGAAGGTTTTAGGGCAAGCGCCCTGAACGCAAATCGCTCACAACTTTGTTCTCAAGTTGAGTCGGCTTTAGGAAGAATTGAGAGTGGCCGCTACTCTGACAAATGCGCAGTATGCGGTCAGCCTATTCCGCTTGAGCGTCTGATGGCGACTCCCTGGGCAGTGACACATGTCCGAAGAGACGGTAAATGTGTTCTTGGTATAGTCCCGGTCGAAGATTAGTAGATGCAAAGCAAGGGGATTTGTTCCACCCCTTGCTTTTTTTATGCCATAAAAAATAACCCGTCGATTGGTGAATACCAATACAACGGGTTAGGAAAAGGAGCTTCTCACTTTGCTCGAAGGGTAAACAATTACCGTTCGACCCGTCAGTTGGCGGAGAGAACATCTTCTCAGAACTTTTTAAATGAACAGCCCGGGAACTTCCTCCAGACACGCAAGGCCGGGATTAAAACGGAAGGTTTCGCACAGATCACGGATTGACTGCCGAATCTTGTGATAATCCGATTTGCAAAGGATAGTTCGCACCGCGGAAACTAAATCTTCCTGATGCTTCTCCAAAAACGGATTACCTTCCTGGTTAACGGGTCGGCACAAGTACGCAATTAATTCACGGACTTGGATTAGTGCCCGGCGGGGATTTTTTGCTAAATAAAACTCGTGCAAAATCGGTCCGCCGTTAACCCAATTCACGACCAACTCCGGTTCAAAGTACCACCGACGGTCGCGACAACGGTTTGCCGGAATTAATTTCTTGCCGGCCCAGCGGCGGACGGTCGCCAGAGACAAACTCTTTTTTCCAGGCAAGTTTGTCCGTAAATAAGCCGTCGCCTCCTCCACACTCCAAACTCCAGGTCTTAACATCTTGACCCCCTATTCGTCAGTCATGGATACGCCTAATATACTACGCCGTTTTCCTATTTTCGCAAGGGAGGGGGCTTGAATTTTCGGTTTATTTATGGTATAATTAAAGTTCATGGATGATAAAATCCGCGTCCGCGGCGCCCGGGCGCATAACCTGAAAAATATCAGTCTCGACATTCCCAAAAATAAACTCGTCGTTTTCACCGGCGTTTCGGGCTCGGGAAAATCCTCCCTCGCCCTGGACACAATTTATGCCGAGGGACAGCGGCGGTACGTTGAAAGCCTGTCTGCTTACGCCCGACAGTTTTTAGGAATAATGGAAAAACCGGATGTTGACTCCATTGAGGGACTGTCACCGGCAATTGCGATTGACCAAAAATCAACCTCACACAATCCCCGCTCCACCGTCGGCACGGTCACGGAAATTTACGACTATCTCCGCCTCCTTTTCGCCCGGGTCGGCCATCCACATTGTCCGAATTGCGGGCTCGAAATAAGTCGGATGTCCGCTGAAGAAATCTCCAACCAGATTATTGGACTGGCAGCGCCTCACGGGAAAAAGGGTCTGCGTTTACTAATATTAGCGCCGGTTATTAAAGACCGGAAAGGTGAATACTCAAAACTTTTTGAAAATCTTAAGAAGCAAGGATACTTAAGGGTAAGAATTGATAAAGTCTTCCATAACTTAAAAGAACCGATATCATTAATAAAAACTAACCGCCACACCGTCGAGGTGATAGTCGATCGCCTCGTTATTTCGAGTAAGGTTGCTGGTGAAAGTTCCCAATTTATGCGGCTAAACCAATCGGTCGAGGCTGGGCTTAAGATGAGTAACGGCGCCCTGACCGTTGCCATCGTGAAAGACAGCAGTTTTGATATCCCCGAAGTACCCAAACAACTGGAGGAACACTTATTTTCCGAAAGATTCGCCTGCCCGAAATGTAATCTATCGTTGCCGGAAATTGAACCCAGGTCGTTCTCGTTTAATTCCCCGCACGGGGCCTGTCCGAATTGCACCGGACTTGGCAGTCTTCTTAAAGTTGACGCCATCCGGGTCTTAAACCCCAACCTCTCTATTGAAGAGGGTGGAATAATGCCTTGGGGAAACTTAGTGACCCGGGAATCCTGGTTTCTCCGTTTATTGAGCGTCGTGGCCGAAAAGAAAGGTTTTTCTCTAGCCACCCGGATCGGGCAATTCCCCAAAGATATTCGGGATCTTCTCCTCTACGGAACCGGCTCCGAGCTTTACACAGTCTCCGGAAAAAATCGGTTCGGACAGCAAAGGTCGTTCGAGGAACGTTTTGAGGGCGTTGTCCCCAACCTGGAAAGGCGATACCGCGAAACAGAATCAGAGTTTGTCCGGGAAGACACCGAAAAGTATATGTTCCGTGATCCCTGTCCGGTTTGTTTGGGGGCGAGACTTAAAAAAGAGTCTTTAGCAGTAACGGTTTCCGGAAAGAATATAGCGGAGATTTCAAGACTGTCCATCGCTTTACTCAGGGCGTATCTCCAATCCTTAATTCCGGACTTAAATAACCGCGATAAAATAATTGTTCAGCCGATTATTAAGGAAATTATAAACCGGCTAAAGTTTTTAAAAGATGTCGGGCTTGATTACCTGACAATCGACCGGGAAGCAACAACACTGGCCGGCGGGGAAGCCCAGCGGATTAGACTTGCCTCGCAAATCGGTTCCGGGCTCTCGGGAGTGCTTTACGTTTTAGATGAACCCTCAATCGGTCTTCACCAACGAGATCAGGGAAAATTAATTAATACTCTGAAAGAGCTCCGGGACCTAGGGAACACAGTTATCGTCGTCGAGCACGATCCCCAAACTATCCTGGCCGCCGATTACGTTTTCGATTTCGGTCCCGGCGCGGGGGAGCACGGGGGACTGGTGACTGCCGAGGGAACCCCCGAAGAGATTTTGAAAAATAAGAATTCTCTGACAGGCCAGTATTTAAGCGGGAATAAGCAGATTAACACTCACACTTCGCCCGGGGTCATTCTGGCAAGTGAGTCTCCGAGCGCGTCCAGAATCGATTCTGGAGGCGCCCCCCGATTCGGAGGGCTTCCCAGAATGACGAAAGAAAAACTTTTAACTATAACCGGCTGTCGGGAACATAATTTAAAAAATATCAACGTTTCTTTTCCTTTAGGAAAGTTCGTTTGCGTCACCGGCGTTTCGGGTTCCGGAAAATCGACCCTAATTAACGAAACACTGTACCGGGCCCTCCGGCGGGAATTGGGCCTGCACGAAGAAGAAAAACCCGGAGAATTTAAATCTCTATCCGGACTGGAGAATATCGATAAGGTCATTTTTATCGACCAGTCCCCAATCGGAAAAACACCCCGCTCCAATCCCGCAACTTATACCAAAGCCTTCGACGGAATCCGCGCTCTTTTTTCCGAAACGAAAGAGGCCCGGCTGCGGGGTTTTAAAGAAGGCCGTTTTTCCTTTAACGTCGCCGGCGGAAGGTGCGAAGCTTGTGAGGGCGAAGGGCAAATCCGGATCGAGATGCAATTTTTGGCCGACGTTTACGTTCCCTGTGAAGTGTGCCACGGGCGCCGGTATAACGCCGAGACATTGGAGGTCGAATACCGAGGGAAAAATATCGCGGATGTTCTCTCCCTTACGGTTGAAGAGGCGCTGATATTTTTTGAGGCGGTTCCGGCCATCTCGGGAAAATTGCGGACACTGGATGAGGTCGGTCTCCGCTATTTGAAATTAGGACAACCGGCTCCAACCCTTTCCGGCGGCGAATCCCAGAGGGTTAAACTCTCCCGCGAATTGTCTAAGCGGTCAACCGGTCGGACAATCTATTTACTCGACGAGCCCACAACCGGACTGCACTTCGCCGATCTGGAAAAATTACTGCAGGTTCTAAAAAGCCTAGTCGCGAAAGGAAACACCGTTTTGGTGATTGAGCACAATCTGGAAATTATCCGCAACGCCGATTGGGTTATTGATCTTGGCCCCGAAGGGGGAAACGAAGGCGGCCGGGTAATCTTTTCCGGAAAGCCGGAATTAATAACAGAATGCCGCCAATCATACACAGGAAAAGCACTAAAGGGAGAATTTGATAAAACCGGTTTCTAAAAAGTACCTCTTTCCCGAATGGCTGCAGGTCAATTAGGTAGTCCTTGCTCTCGAGCGTCCCGTCAAACTTCTTAAAAGTAACATTAACCGGTAATGGTTCCGCCTCGAAGCTGATATCCGCAATTTTTACTTCTGAATACGCCGGAATCGTTCCTAAAAACTCATCGCGGTTATTTTTGGCCCCATTAATCCTGACTTCAACGTCGATTGCCGCCGTCCCCGCGCCCTTAGGATTGTTTTCCAGGAAAAGATCGTCTTCCTTCTGATAGATTTTTAACGCCGGTTCCAAAGGGTAAAAACTGTTATCTTCAATAAATGAAACTTTTAAATCCCCCTGTTGTTCGGGTTTTATTTTGTAGGTTCCGGCCGGAAACGGGAATTCGCTGTTTTTGCCGTTAATTGAAAAAACAATATGATTCGTGTCCAGTTTGGAAAAGTAATCCAGGCCGTTGGTCGTCGAGCCCCAAGTCGGGTCGGTACTGATCCAGCCGACTTTCGGAAGGTAAACCTGCACCCAAGTGTGCAAAGTATCGCCGGGAATCGGCTGGGTTTTAGTATTTTGCGAAAATGCATAGCCGGCCATCCGCCGGGCCGGAATGCCGGCCGAGCGCAATAACGCAATATACAAATCAGCAAATTCCATACAAACTGCCTGATCCTTATTTTGCAAAACGGCCTTGGCCCCTTTCCGCTGCAGACCCAGTCCGCTTTGAACGGCTTTCCAGTCATAACTCAGGTTACTGACAACGTATTGATAGAGGCGCTTCGCATTCTCGGCGGCGGAAAGATCTTTTTGAACAATGCCGGCCGCTAAAGTCTTTATTTCCGGATCCGAACTTTCCCAAAACCGGTCCGAAGGAGTATAGGCTACCCGGAGATTTTCGGGAACCTCGCTTATCCTTCCCGATTTGGATAAATCGGGGGTCCGGTGGAAAAGAAGGACTTTTGCGGTTAGCTTTATTTCTTTTTCTTCGCGCGGAGTGAGGGAATACTTAGCCAAATAATTACCGTCGGGGTCCACGGCGACCGAGTCTGGGTTCGGGAAAAGGCTTTCAATTTCCACCCGCTGTTCTCCGAAAATATCGGGTGGTAGGGCGACCTCAACTCCGGAGGAAAGGAACGATGGATTTTTCAGGTGGTAAGTTAATTCCAAATTAAAACGCTGGGCAGTTCCGAAAGCGGCCATTATTCCCGTATTTTCAAATAATTCTTTTTTAAAAGTGTAAGTACTAGCGTCCGCGGTTTCCGTAAACTTTTCCGGACCCGGCGAGATATACATTTCCGGACCGAAGCTTTTTGGAATGATTAAATTTATATCGTAAGATTTTATTTCCGACGGAGCGGATAAACGGGGGACAGTCACTTCCCAAACAGTTCCGTTGTGAACAGCCACATCTGCGGCCTCATACTTTAACGTCCAATTTAATGCCCGCTTTGCCCCAACCACTTTATCTTTGAAAACCACCCGGATGGAGGTTGAACCGTTGCCAATAGTTAACTCAGGGGTTAGGCTTCCGACCCGATCCTCTGCTTTAATATTGGTGATATTTTCACTCCCGATCGTAATGGTATAATCGGCGGCGTAGACTTCCGTGGCATTGTTAACAATGGAAATATTCTGCGTGACTTCGGTTTTCCCGTCGGGGTTGATTTTGTAGGTGACGTTATAATAATCGGAAAAAGCCTCATTAGCGAGGGCGGGGGAACCGGATAAAATAAGCAGAAATAAATAATAAATGAGTATCGTTCGCCACTTAGACATTTATAATTGAAGTATAGCAAAGATCGGCTTATGAATAACGGATTACCAACGCAAATATTATCCCTACCGGAAACAACGGGGGTTTATCTATTTAAGAATAAAGCGGACAAAATTGTCTACGTCGGCAAAGCCATTAATATTAGGAAACGGGTCGCTTCGTATTTTGCCCGTTACCCGAGCGATCCGAAAGTTAAAAACATGCTCGAATCAATCTCCAAAGTGGAAGTAAGGGAGGCAAACTCGGAAATAGCGGCGTTGCTACTCGAGTCTGAACTGATTAAAAAATTCCGGCCTTTCTACAATATCCGCTTAAAAGACGATTCTTTTTATTCTTATATTAAAATTACAAAAGGGGAGTATCCGGGGATTGAAAAGTCGCGGCAGGAAGATTCAACGGGAACCTATTTCGGCCCTTATCCGCTGAGTAACGTGACCCAAATCTTAAGGGATCTACGAAGGCACTTCCCCTTCCGGGACTGTACTGATACAAAATTTACCGCCTTCCAAAAATTGGGGCGTCCCTGCCTGTACGGCAATATTGATCTCTGTCCCGCCCCTTGTATCGGCCGTGTAACCAAAGACGCCTACCGTGCGCAAATCCGGATAATCCGGTGTTTCCTTAGCGGAAAACGGAAGCAAATAACCACCCATTTGGCGAAAGAAATGAACAAAGCCGCAAAGGATTTCGATTACGAGAAGGCCGGCTTCCTAAGAGACCAACTGAAAAGGCTCTCGGGCCTCTTTCCGATTTCTCCATATAAAGATCCTCTCCCGGCACTTGGCGAGTTGGCGAAATATTTGGATGATGAGTCTATTAACTTAGCCCGAATTGAGGCTTACGATATCTCCAATATTTCCGGCAAATTTCCGGTCGGGTCTTTAGTCGTTCTCACCAACGGATCGATTGACAAAAAAATGTACCGCCGCTTCAAACTACGGGGTGGGGATCTTCCGGATGATTACCGGATGATGGAGGAAGTACTAAGAAGAAGGCTTACCAATACCACTCTCGGCAGCTGGCCCGGACTAATAATAGTAGATGGAGGGAAAGGACAGTTAGCGGTCGTTCTTCGCCTTCTTGACGAAATGGGTCTGAACATTCCGGTTGCGGCATTGGCTAAAAAGATGGAAACTTTGTATTTGCCCGCAAACGAGAAGGGGAGTTACCGGAAAGTCAGTATCCCGAGAGCTTCCCCGGCCTTACTGCTGCTTCAACGAATCCGGGATGAATCGCACCGATTTGCTCTGTCTTACCACCGTCTCCTGCGGAAAAAGGGCTTTGTTAGCGGTTTTGACACTAATTCCGCCCCGTGTTAACTTAAGATCTGGATGAAATCAATTTTAAGGTCAATTTTAATCAACAGCTCCGCCATCTTTACAACCTCAAAAATTCTCACCGGCCTTAATTACGGACAGAACATAAGCACCCTCTTCTTCGCCGGAATCGCCCTGACGCTAGTCAACTTACTGGTCAAACCGATAATCCGCATCCTGACCCTGCCGATTAACCTCTTAACTTTGGGAATCTTTTCCTGGGCGATCGACATCCTGATGATTTTCCTCGTTACCCTTATTATTCCCGGATTTAATATCGCGGCCTTCAGTTTTCCCGGCCTTTCTTTCCAAGGGTTGATAATTCCTGCTTTTTACGTTTCCACTTTCTTCAGCTTTCTACTTTCCGCGATTTTCATCAGTTTTATTGCCAGTTTTCTTTCGTGGCTGATTGACTAAAATATGAACCCGATATTTATTTTAAAAATTATCCAATCGTCGGTAGCGGTCTTACTGATCGTAGTAATTCTTCTCCAATCGAAGGGTATTGGCCTCTCCAGCGTTTTCACTTCCGGCTCCTGGTTATACCGTTCCCGCCGCGGGCTTGAGCGCTTTCTTTTCTTCTTTACGATTTTTCTGGCCGTAATGTTTTTAGTGACTTCTTTCTTAGTCTTTTACCTGAGCCGCTCTTAGATTTGCCTCCAACTATGCCGGACCTGATTAAAGTCGCCGTCTTTTCAATATTTGCATTTTTTCAGAGTGTGTTGCCGCAACCGAGCTACGTCGAGGGAGTTGTCGGACAACCGGTTACCTTTAACCCTCTCCGAGTCGGAACAAACCAAATTGACCGCGATATCTCGTCACTCATTTTCCGCAGTTTAGTCCGCTATGATGCGGCCGGTAATTTCACCGGTGACCTGGCTGAGAGGTGGTCGGTTAGCACGGACCGAAAAGAATATACCTTTGAATTAAAACGGGAAGTTTATTGGCAGGATGGTATTAACTTTACGGCTGACGATGTTATCTATTCCGTTTCCCAATATCCCCAGCTACGCGAAATTCCGACTGATAAATTGGATAATTATACTGTCCGTTTCCGCCTTAAAGAGCCGCTCGCCCCCTTTTTGGATATCCTAACCGTCGGGATAGTTCCTTATCATCGTGAAGGAAAACTGGAAGACCTTAATCCTGTGGGCACCGGTCCGTTTCGGATTAACCGGGTTAAAAAAGCAAAGATTATCGAGGAGGTTGTTCTGCAGGGAAATAACCGCCGCCTTATTTTTCGCTTTTACGAAAATAAAAAAGATCTTATAACCGCGGGGCTTCTCGGAGAGGTCGACGGATATTTATTGGAGAACGAAACCGAAACAAGTATCCGGGCGAATTATAACTACTTCCGGATTCCGGTAAAAAACCGGTATTACGGCTTATTTATTAATCTGAATAACGATCTTTTAAAAGATAAGGATTTACGCAAATCCCTGGCCGCCGTGACCCCAAAACAAAAGATTGCGGATGAGGTTTTTGGCGGCAATGTCGGTGTTATTGACGGGCCTGAGGACGGTAATGCGTTCGAAAGCCGGGATTACAAAATCTATACCCTGAAGGATCTTCCGGAAAAGAAATTTGCGGGATCAATTACTTTGTCCGTACCTAAAAAAGATGACCATATTAAAACAGCCGGAATTCTAAAGGAGGCGTGGGAAATGATTGGCATTCAGGTCACAATAAATCCGGTGGAGATGGATAAGCTGGTCTCTGAAGTTATCGCCCAAAAGAAATTTGATATTCTTCTTCTGGGACAGGAGGTCAGCCGAGACCCCGACCGTTATACCCTTTGGCACTCCACCCAAAAAGATTTGCCGGGGCTGAACTTCACGGGCTTGACCCAGGTCAGGATTGATCGTTCACTCGAGGAAGGCAGAAAAACCGGCGACTTCAATGAAAGAATGACCTCCTACCAGCATTTCCAGGAAGTCTTTGCCGAGGAAGTTCCGGCCATTTACCTTTACCGGCCGGTGGCGACGTATGTTTTAAAAAATAAAATTAATCCGGGAACCGATTTTTCCGGCGTTTTTTACCTATCCGACCGCTTTAATAACTTTAATGAGTGGGCCCTGGAATAAACAAACCTCTTTTGAGGGCTTGAAATCCCGCCTCATGGCGGGATTGCACGCGATGGTGGGTCGACTGGGAATCGGTCACCG
>ERZ1292633.330-Hain-H41-02um-R1-330-length-60183-cov-6_pt1 | contig 60183 bp, 60 predicted proteins | sample MGYA00564406_ERZ1292633 | MGnify/ENA primary metagenome ERZ1292633 (study PRJEB36523, sample SAMEA6512639) | groundwater metagenome | collected 2019-01-08 | study: AquaDiva: Metagenomics assemblies of 32 groundwater samples | reverse complement strand
GAACATGACCGTCTGGCTTCCGATCTTGTCAAAGCGCTGGCCAAAGCGCAGCGGCGATTGGCGGCCAAAGAATTTCCAGGGCGAGACGGAGCGGGCACAAGAAAGTGATTGCACGGATGATGATATGGGTCGCACGGGTGTGGCAATGGGGCCCATCGCGGGTGTTGCCACCGTCGTGCCGTTACACACCATCCTGTTCGGCCTATGCCATCACCGCCATCGAACGGCACGGTGCAATCAAAGGTGGATGGCTGGCGACAAAGCGGCTATTGCGCTGCCACCCATGGGGCTCATCCGGCCACGACCCTGTTCCTTAGTTCCGTTTTGAACCCTTTTCCAAACATTGAAAGACGCCTGACCTGTGGAAGATAAACGCAATATCGTCATCGCAACATTGCTGGCGGCGCTCATCCTGTTTGGCTGGCCCTATGTCACGGAACGATTCTTTCCGACCCCCGCAGCGCCGCCCGCGCGCAGTGCCCCAGTGACGGGGGATGCAACGCCCGGTGCGACAGCCAGCGCGGCACCGGTTGCTGGTGCACCCACGACACATGCAGTGAGTGTCGAGGCGGCGCGCACCACATCTCCGCGTATCGCCATCGAAACACCCAAACTGCGCGGGTCGATCAACCTGACGGGCGCACGGATCGACGATCTGGTCCTGCTGGGTTATCGCCAGACGGTCGAACGCGGCGCACCGCCGGTGCAACTGTTCGCACCTAGCGGCACCGCGCACGCTTATTTTGCTGGCGTAGGGTGGAGCGGCGCGGGGTTGAACGCACCGACCGCCGATACGCTGTGGACCGCTCCGGCTGGCGCACGGCTGACCCCGGCGACGCCGGTGACGTTGAGCCACGACAATGGTGTGGGCCAGCTGTTCACCATCACGCTGTCGGTCGATGGCAATTATATGTTCACCGCGCGCCAGAGCATGACCAACAATGGTGCAGCGCCGGTGGCTGTTAAACCCTATAGTTATCTAACCCGCGCCCGCGCGCCGTCACCCGACATCGATAGCTGGACCATCAATACCGGCGCGATGGGGGTATTTGGTGGCACCGCGACATGGTTTAACCAGGATGACATTGACGAAGCGCCCAGTGCGACATTGACCAACGCCACACGCGGCGGCTGGCTTGGCTTTACCGATCAATTCTGGCTTGGCGCGATCATCCCCGACCAAAGAGCGACAATCGACACCGCGTTCCGCAAGGGCGCAGGCGGCCTCTATCAGGCCGATTTTTCCTCACCCGAAGCCATCATTACCTCAGGTAGCAATAGCATAGTCACCACCCGCATCTTTGCCGGGGCAAAGGAAACCGCGCTGCTTGATGCTTACACAGATAGCGGCATTCCCTATCTCGACCGCGCGACCGATTGGGGCTGGTTCTGGTTCATCGCCAAACCGATATTCTATCTGCTCGACGGCATATTCGGGTTGCTTGGCAATTTCGGTTTTGCGATCATGGCGCTGACTTTGCTTATCCGCCTCGTCATGTTCCCGATTGCGCAAAAACAGTTCGCCAGCATGGCGCAGATGCGGATTGTCCAACCAAAGCTGAAAGCGTTGCAGGAGAAATATGCCGATGACAAACCGCGCCTGCAACAGGAAATGATGGCGCTGTACAAGACAGAGAAGATCAATCCTCTCGCGGGCTGCTTGCCGATCCTCGTGCAGATACCGATATTCTATTCGCTGTATAAATGCCTGATGCTCACCGTCGAGATGCGGCACCAGCCGTTCATCGGCTGGATCCGCGACCTTTCCGCCCCCGACCCTGCCAGCCTGATAACGCTGGGTGCGCTATGGGACATCCCGATACCCGCTTTCTTGGGGATCGGGGTGATGGCGGTGCTCTTGGGTATCAGCATGTGGGCGCAATTCCGCCTGAACCCGCCCGCAGCAGACCCAGTGCAGCAACAGGTTTTTTCGATCATGCCGTGGATGTTGATGTTCATCATGGCACCGTTCGCGGCCGGATTGCTGCTCTACTGGATTACCAATAATGTGTTGACGATGAGCCAGCAGCGGCTGCTCTATTCGCGCTATCCGCAGATGAAACAGGCGATGGCAGTCAAGTGATTGGGGGCAGTCAAGTGATGGAGGCGGTCAAGTGACCCCGCAGGAGCAAGATGCGCTCGATGACCGCATTGAGCGTGCGCGCAAGCTGTTTTCGGGCCGCGTCGATTTCTTGCTGTCCGCGCCAAAGCTGGAGTTTTTACCCGAGGCCAGCGTGCCAGAGGTCGCCTTTGCAGGGCGTTCGAACGTCGGTAAATCGACGCTGCTTAACGCGCTGACGGGGCGCAAGGCTCTGGCCCGCGCGTCGAACACACCGGGCCGGACGCAGGAGCTAAACTTCTTTGAGGTCGGCGATCCGCTCAGCTTTCGGCTGGTCGATATGCCGGGCTATGGCTTTGCCACCGCGCCTAAAGCCGTGGTCAAGAAATGGCGTTTTCTGATCAACGATTATCTGCGCGGAAGGCAAGTGCTTAAGCGCACGCTGGTGTTAGTTGACGCGCGCCACGGCCTCAAACCCGTTGATGGCGAAGTACTCGACATGCTCGATGCCGCCGCCGTTTCCTATCATGTCGTGTTGACCAAGGGCGATAAGATCAAACCAACTGAGCTGGAGATTACCCGTTTGACGGTTGCTGATGCGATCCGCAAACGCCCCGCCGCACATCCGGTCGTGCTGGCCACTGCCGCAGAAACCGGCTTTGGCATCCCCGAATTGCGCGCAGCCGTGTTAGAGGCGGTGGAGACCTAAAGGCGCGCAGGCCAAAGCCTGAGTGATCGAAAAGTTTGAAAGACTGCCATTTCCTTAAATTTGGATGGCGCTGCTACTCAAGAACCAAATTGCCACGCCGAGTAGAGCGATAGCCATTACGCGCCTGACCCATCGCGTGCGGCTTGTGTCCGACACCCAAGCGTGAAAACGCGCAGCGCCGATGACAAGTGTCAGGTGGACCAATGTGGCTATGCATACACTTATCGCGGTCAATGTAAGCGCTTGAGACAGCGACGCCATGTGTTGAGTGAGGAATTGCGGGGCAATAATCACGTAGAATATGAAAGCTTTGGGGTTGAGAAGGTTTACCGTCAGCCCCGACCAAAAATGTCGGGTCGTTGCGGTGCTCTGACCAAGCATGGTCGGCGATGTTTCCTTTGAATCACGCCACGCCTGCCACGACAACCACAGCATGAATGCGGCTCCGGACCAACGCAGCGCCGACCATAGTCGAGGGTCCGACGCAACCAAGGCGGCGAGTCCAAATGCAGCCAAAATACCGTTGAGTGTTAGGCCAAGCGCAACGCCAGCGGTAGCAATCAATCCGGCCCGCCGCCCTTCGACCATCGCCAAAGTAGCCAACCACGCCATATTGGGGCCAGGTGTCAACTCGATAAGCAACACCGCCAAAGCAAAACCGATCCAGTCCATTAGGGCCTTGCCTTACGCTTCACTGCCATCCTTGCGTTTTTGCCTGCCCGCACCTGCGAACAAATGCATGTCGATGTCGGGGTAATGGCAATCGGACAGCGCAACTTTGCCGATGGCGAGCAGAATGCAATCCGCGCCGGATTCATTGACCAGATGGTGGCCATTGCCATCGCCCTTGGGGAATGTTGCGACATCGCCCGCGTGCATCGCTGTGCGGCCGCTATCGTCAATCAGCACGGCGTTCCCAGACAAGATGACAACCAGTTCGTCCTCTTCCGCATGCCAGTGGCGCTGCGAAGACCACGCGCCGGGTTTGAGAGTGCAATGCGTCGCCCCGAAGTCGGTGAGGCCTGACGGCCCCATCAGCTTGCGATACCAGCGGCCCTGCACTGGCGCGTCATAGGGCGTAAAATAGCCTGTGGTGTTGGTTTGCTCTATGGCGTCAAGGTCGAGTTTTGGCATGCGAATAGGCTATGCCCACCGCGCACAAATGCAACCCTAAACTTCGCAGGGTTCGGCCTGATCCGCAGCCGCAGCAACGGGCCGCGTTTGCACCGCCGCCTCGCGCGTGGCCCGCGCCACAGCGACGCTCTGCGCCTTGTCGGCCAAGCCCAGCCACACTTTTTCGGCGCGCTGGTAGTTGATCCGCACATTTTCAAGCCCAGCCTGTTCGGCTGCTCTGCCCGCCGCAGCGGCCTGTGTCAGGTAAAATTCATAGGTGTCGGCCATTGCCGCCCTTCCATCGCACTTTGGTGCAAATCAATCCTGATGGCACCTGGCATACCAGGCACCATCAGGATGATAGTTTCGCTTATTCAGCGCGCAGGTTGGTCGCTGCCATCTTGCCACGCTTGTCAGCGGCGAGGTCGTAACCGACGCGCTGATCTTGCTTGAGCGTGCTCATTCCGGCGGCTTCAACCGCGCTGATGTGCACAAAGGCGTCGTTGCCGCCATCTTCGGGAGCGATGAAGCCATAGCCCTTGTCCGCATTGAAAAACTTAACTGTGCCGATTGGCATGATACTATCCTTTAGTAACGAGCCGCGCCGCCTTTCCATCGGGAAACGCAATGCGGATAGGGTCGGGTAACATGATTTCGAAAACGCCGCCCAACCCGAACGACTAGTCACGAAAGTCGGGCGCATAGCTTTCCGATGGGCTGCTTTAGCATGAATATATCGCTTTGTCGTGCTTTGATTTTCAGGCGCTCTTTCACGCTTCGCTATGCTCAGCTATCAACGGTAACATGGCCAGCCTTTCCCCAGTCGATGTCGTCACCATTACCCAACAACTTATCGCCGCGCCCAGCGTGTCTCCTGCAACGGGCGCGGTGTTCGATGTGCTGCAATCTGTGCTGGAACCGATGGGGTTTCGTGTCGAACGCTTTCTTGATGGCATAGATGCGCCCGATGGCCCCGTTGAAAATATGCTGGCGGTGCGTGGGCCAAGAGGTGGGGAGCGCGGCGGACGGCATCTTGCCTTTGCCGGACATGTCGATGTCGTGCCCGTTGGTGATGGCTGGTCGCACGATGCCTTTTCCCCGCGAATCGCTGGCGGCATGCTGTTCGGGCGCGGCGCTGTGGACATGAAGGGCGCGTTGGCCGCGTTCATCGCTGCCGCAGCGGCGACGCCAGCGGATGCGGGGACGCTCAGCCTCATCATCACTGGCGATGAAGAAGGGCCGGCAATCCACGGCACCCGTTCGTTGATAGAGCATATGGTGGCACGCGATATCGCGCCCGACATGATTTTGGTCGGCGAACCATCATCAACCAACCGCTTGGGCGATACGATGAAGGTCGGGCGGCGCGGGTCGGTCAATATCTGGATCACGGTGCCGGGACGCGAAGGGCATGTCGCCTATCCGCAACTTGCCGACAACCCGATCCCGCGCCTGCTGCGCATCCTCAGCTGTATCGACGCGATTGTGCTCGATGCGGGCAATGATTTTTTCCAAGCATCGAATATCGAAATCACCACGATTGATGTCGGGAACAAGGCGACCAACGTTATCCCAGCCAAGGCGGAGGCGCGGCTTTCCATCCGGTTCAACGACTTGCAGAACGGGCAAGCATTGGCCGACAGGATAACCGCGCTGGTCCTTGACGAGGATCCAAACGCCATCGTCACCCCGCTGATTTCGGGCGAAGCCTTCCGCACCAAGCCCGGGCCGTGGGCGGATATGGTTGGCGAAGCGGTGCGCGAAGTCACGGGCCTGAAGTGCGAACAATCAACCACGGGGGGCACATCGGACGCGCGGTTTTTGCACGTTCTCGCCCCCATCCTTGAGTTTGGCCTGCCCAACGCAACGATGCACAAGCGCGATGAAGCGGTGGCGATTGACGACCTTCACGCGCTGGTCGCCATTTATCGCGGGGTTATAGAACGGGCGCTTGCTTCCTAAGCACCACATATACCGCCCCTGCCCCGCCGTGGCGCGGGTGGGCGTTTCGAACAGCAAGGATGCGGCGCGCATGCGGGCTGTGGACAAGCCATGTCGTCAGTTCGCGGCGGATTGCCCCGCGCGGCGCTTCGTCATTCCCACGCGCCTTGCCCGCGACAACAAGCAACACCCGCGCTCCTTGGGCCGTCGCACGATCAAGCGCGCTGGCCAATGCGCTATGCGCTCCAGCTAGATGATGGTCATGCAGGTCGATGACCATATCGATGGATAGTTTGCCGTTGCGCAGGTCGCGCTCCCACGCTTTGTCGATGGCATCGGTGCCGATAGCGCGACGAGGGCTGAACGTTGGTGGCGGAGAGGTTTTGCGACCTGCCCCATCGCCGTGCTCCGGCGAAGGCCGGAGCCCTGTGTGATTAGGCTCTTTACCCTCCATCGCTCCGGCCTTCGCCGGAGCACGGGAGCTGGTCGCAACCATTGTTTCGTCCCGTATCGGCTTGACCGTCGCGATAATCCGCCGCCATTGCCCCGCGCCACTGTTGTCAGCCACCGCCATGATGTGCAGCCAGCAGCCGTTCCACGCTGATGCGCGGTAACAGCAACAGCACTGCGCCGCGCGCATTCATGCCGCCTGCAATCGCCCTTGCTTCGCCGCCAGCACCCCAAAATGTGTCGACGCGGTTGGCTCCGCGAATCGCCCCGCCCGTGTCCTGCGCTATCCACAGGCCATTGGGCTCGGCGCGGTCGAGCGCTAGCCACACCGGCGCACCGAGCGGGATATAGGCTGGGTCGGCGGCGACACTGGCGCGGCCCACGACCTGAACCCCAAGCGAGCCGAGCGGCCCAGCACCCGTTAGTTCGCGAAAAAACACCCAGCTGGGGTTTTCGTGCATCAAGGCCATACCGCCGTCGCTTTGCCGCCGCATATGGGCAATGATGCTTTGCATCGACACGCCGCCAGCGGGTAATTCACCGCGACCCAGCAACAATCGCCCTACGCCTACGAAATCATGGCCATTCTGACTAGCATAGCCGATCCGCATCACGCTGCCATCGGGGAGTCGCAGGCGGCCAGACCCCTGTATTTGCAGAAAGAAAAACTCGATCGCATCCTCGGCCCAAGCAATTTCTAGTCCGCGCCCATTCAGCGCGCCGCCGTCAATCGCCGCGCGGTCAAAATAGGGAATCAGCCGCCCATTCTCCATTCTGCCACGAATCCGCTTACCCGCAAGGCTTGCCGAGAACTGCCCAAGGTCAACCTCGATCAAATCATTAGGCACGCCATAAACAGGGGTTGAAAAACGCGCCGTCCGCGTGCGCGACCCCGCAATTTCCGGCTCGAAATAGCCCGTCGCCTGACCGCGCCCATCGCCAATCTGAACGGTGCGAAATTGTTCGGCAAAAAAGCGAATAGCGTCTCCATCTGCCCAGTCGCGCGCGGCGACGCAAGCGACATCCCAATCGCCGCTTTGCGTCAGTCCGCTGGCATCGGTGCGGCGCATCACTGCGGGGCACGACAGGCGAAACGCCACCAGCGCCCGCGCTGCATTCTGTGCTGTCAGTCCGCGCGGGACACCATCCGGCCCAGCGATGACGCCTGCACCCGCCGCATTGGTCGCATCGGCGGGGGCGGGCGCTGTCGGCAACGGCGTTCCGGGTGTGGCGGGCGTTGGCCGCGCCGCTTGCTCCGCTATTGGGCTCGATGCGGGGCGCGGAGAAGCTACTGGCCCGCCGCTATTGGGAACGATGGTGCTGCACGCACTGGTGAACAGCATGGCCGCAACGAGCAGCGGAAATCGCGCAGGGTAAGCCCTCACTCCGCGTCGGTTTCGTCGAGCAACCAGTTGGGATCCTGACTGGCGATGGCGCGGACAAAGCTCCACACATCCTGCGTCGCCGATGCATCGGTCATCGACCCAGCGACAATCTTGTCATCCTTGTCGCGGGTGACGGCCGCGATATCCGCGTCGAAACGCATCGTGATGCGGGCGATACCCGCCGCAATGCCAGCATCGACGATCACCGCTTTATCGATGACCACCAAACGGTTGCTGAGCGTTTCACCGCGCGCCACGCGGGCATCTATGGCATCGGCAAAGGCCTGATAGCTGTCGTCATCGCACAGGCCGCGCAGCGCGTCCTTATCGCCTTGCCAATACGCCTCAAGGATTAAGCGATAGGCCGCTTGCGCCCCAGCAATAAAGCGCGCGACATCAAAACTGCGATCGGCAGACAATATGGCGCGAACGCCAATTTCTGCAGCGGGTTCATAGACCATACCTGCCTGTCGCGTGGGCACAGTTGGCTGCACCGCCTCGCCCACCGGCATTACGGGTGCGATGGGTGCAGTGCGCGGGCGCTCCTCCGATCGCGGCAGGAACGCATCGTCGCTTTTCCCGTGCTTGCCAAGCGCACTATACAGCCGAAAGCCCAAAAAAGCGGCAATCATGGCGAGGATGATGATCGTTGGTGTCACGCGTTTGCCGCTTTCGAAAAAAACTTCCCTGCACCCAAGATAGGCGATGTTTCACCTGTTTCCAACAGGACATGTGAATAATGTCTGACTTAGGGTCAGAACCCATTAATAGCACGAACTGAGGTTTGAACCGATTTCGTTCAGTGCGAGAAGGAAAGGCGAAGTGAATATGTCGATATTTCAAGATTTTACGACGCAGCAATAGGCGAAATCGGTCAAATCCAATAGGACAGCAAAATGGCTTTCATCTCAGGCCCAAATGCCCTTGAAGATAGTCCCGCTATCCCTGTGCGGCCATTTCGGTCCGATATGGCCGAGCCTGATCGTTCAAGCGAGAAGCATGTTTTGCTTAGGGCTTGAACGTGAATCAGGCTCTCAACGACAGCTGGACCTTGATTCACGTTTCAGGCCTTTTCAGCCTGAAACGATCAAGGTCTGGCCATTTTGCTGCCGTAGCCGTGCGATTAATGGGTTCTGACCCTTCGGCTCAATTCATCCCGCAATACGCACCATTGCACCTGCAAAGGCGCGCTGCTAGGGGCCGTGGCCAAGGGCTTTTAGGCCTTTTCTAACATCATTATCACTCGGAAAGAGCGCCCACATGGCTGACGAAGCAATTCCCAACGACACCATCACCACCCCCGGCATCGACACCGGGGTTCAGGCCAATGGAGCAGACACCAGCCCCGCCATCGGCCTGTTGTCCCAATATGTGAAGGATTTGTCGTTCGAAAATCCCAACGCCCCAGCCTGTTACCAATGGACGTCGCAACCGCAAGTGGATGTGCAGTTCAACATTGGCAGCGATGTTGTTGGCGATAATGTCCATGAAACGTCGCTGAAAATCGACATTAGTGCGGTCCACCCAGAAGGGCAGGGCTTTGTCATCGACTTGACCTATGCCGGGCTGTTTGGCGTCCGCAATGTGCCCGAGGAACAGGTCAAAGCATTCATGCTGGCCGAAGCGCCCGCGCTGCTTTTCCCCTTTGCTAGGCGGGTGATTGCCGACGCCGTGCGCGATGGCGGTTTCATGCCGCTATTGCTCGACCCGATTGATTTTCGCGGCCTGTTCCTTGCGCAACAAGCGCAAATGACCGAACAGGACGGCGGGTTGGCGGAGGCCGAACCACTCGGCACCGCATAATTTCGATGAGCCTGGTTCGCTCCGTCTCGACCATCGGCAGCCTGACATTGGTCAGCCGCTTCATGGGCATGGCGCGCGACATATTATTCGCACGCTATGTCGGGGCGGGGATGGCGTCGGACGCGTTCCTTATTGCGTGGCGGCTGCCCAACCTGTTCCGCGCGCTGTTTGCAGAAGGCGCACTGGCGGCCGTTTTTGTGCCGATGTTCAACCGGCGCATGGCAGAGGGCGAGGCGGCCGAGGCGGGAACCGGCCTTGCCGCCGCAAGGGTCTTTGCCGGGCAAGTGCTGTCTGTGCTATTCCCGTTCCTTATCGTCTTTACCGCCATATTGATGCTGCTCGCCGGGCCGATTGTGATGGCGATGACCGGCGGGTTTCAAAATGCATCGCCTGAGAAATATATACTCACCCGGCATTTTGCGGTCATTATGTTTCCCTATCTGGGGTTGATTTCGATCGTGTCCTTGCTTGGCGGGGTATTGAATTCAATCAACCGCTTTTGGGTCAATGCGGCGGCGCCGATATTGCTTAATCTGGCGCTGATTATTGCGCTGATATTCTTTCATGGGCCAACGCCGCAGGATACCGCGCAGACACAGGCTATCGCGGTAACAGTTGCGGGGGTCATCCAACTGGCGTGGCTCACGCTGTCGTGCCGCCAAGCAGGGGTTTCGCTCAAACTGACGCTGCCAAAATTGACCCCCGACGTCAAAACCATGTTGCTGTTGATGGCGCCAGCCGCCATCGGTCAGGGGGCAATCCAGATCAATATATTGGTATCGACCAGCCTGGCCGCGCGCTTCCTGTCCGAAGGCGCGCCGTCATGGCTCTATTATGCCGACAGGCTCAACCAATTGCCGCTGGGGATTATCGGCATCGGCGTCGGCACCGCGATTTTGCCGATGCTGTCGCGCCAAATTGCCAACGACAATAGCGTTGCCGCCAACCATACACAGAACCGCGCGATTGAGCTGGCGATGTTTCTGGCGATGCCCGCCGCGATTGCACTGGCCTGTGCCGGCGTGCCGATTATTCGCGGGCTGCTCCAGCACGGCATTTTCACCGCCAGCGACACCAGCGCGACGGCGGCGGTGCTCGGTGCCTTTGCGCTCGGCATTCCCGCTTATGTGCTCATCAAGGTGCTCACCCCCGGATTTTACGCGCGCACCGACACCAAAACCCCTGTGCGGCTGGCGTTGATGTCGATGCTGGTCAATCTGGTCGGCAACCTCATTCTCATCTGGCCATACGGCGCTGTCGGAGTGGGCATTGCCACCGCCATCGCCGCATGGGTCAATGTCATTCTGCTCTACGCCGTGCTGCATCGACGCGGGCATTTGGTGGTCGAACCCGCATTAGTGTCCAAATTGCTACGCATCATGCTGGCTTCGGCGGCAATGGGCGCAGCCCTGTGGTATGCTTGGCCATGGGCCGATGGCTATATGATCGGCGGATTTTGGAACCGTATTGTCGTGCTTGCATTACTGTGCGGTGCAGGGGCGGTGGTTTATGCGCTCGCCACGGTCGCTACTGGCGCTTATCGCTTAAGCGAGCTTAAGGCATTGCTGCGCCGCAACCCAGCTGTTTCAGAGGAACAATGATGCGCGTCGTATCCGGCATCCAGCCCACGGGCAGCCTCCATCTTGGCAATTATCTCGGTGCGATTGTGCAATGGACCGCGATGCAGGATGCGAATCCCGGCGCGTGCTTGTTCTTCATGGCCGATTTGCACGCCATCACGGTGCGCACCGATGCGGAAACCCTTGCCAACAATGTCCGCGAACTCGCCGCAGCGATGATCGCCAGTGGCATCGACCCCGCCAAATCGACGCTGTTCAACCAGACCCGCGTGCCACAGCATAGCGAGCTGGCGTGGCTGTTGATGTGCACCGCGCGGATCGGCTGGCTCAATCGGATGACCCAGTTCAAGGACAAGGCGGGCAAGGACCGCGAAGGGTCGAGCATCGGCCTGTTTGCTTACCCCGTGCTGCAAGCCGCCGATGTGCTGCTGTATCAGGCTACGCACGTTCCGGTGGGCGAGGACCAGAAACAGCATCTCGAGCTGGCGCGCGACATTGCGACCAAGTTCAACCAAGACACCGGCACCGCCACCTTCACCCTGCCCGAACCGATTATCGGCAGCATGGCACCGCGCGTCATGTCTCTGCGCGATGGCAGCGCCAAAATGTCGAAATCCGACCCCAGCGACATGAGCCGGATCAACCTGACTGATGATGACGATGCGATTGCGCAAAAGTTCCGCAAAGCACGAACCGATGCTGATCCGCTGCCCAGCGAAATGGCGGGCCTAGCGGGGCGCGCCGAAGCCGCCAACCTCGTCACCATATACGCCGCGCTGTCGGGTGAAACACGCGATGCGGTGTGCGCACGCTTTGCGGGGCAAGGGTTCGGGGTGTTCAAGCCCGCGCTCGCCGACCTAGCCATCGCCCGTCTCGCGCCGATGCGCACACGCTTTGTCGAACTCAAAGCCGATGCGGCGGCCATCGACGCGATCCTCGATGCCGGGGCGGCGCGCGCCCGCGAACTCGCAGCGCCGACGCTGTGCGCGGCGCACGCGGCGCTGGGGCTGCACACCTGACTCCGCCTCGCGGTTAAAGCCGGGTTCAGCAAGGGCACACTAGGAGTCGGCTCAAGGGCCGTTGTTGCTTATCCGCGCCGCAACGCCCATGATTCGTCCATCCGTGAAGGGAACCAAGAGATGCGACTCGCTCCTGCTTTGAAAACCGCGCTTGCCGCCGCGCTGCTGGCCTCGCTTGGCGCATGTGCGACGCCGTTCCGCGCCGATGTCTCGCGCTTCTCGGCCATGCCCGCGCCGCAGGGGCAGACTTACGCCATTGCCGCGCGCGATGAAGGCGACAAGGGTGGGCTGGAGTTTGGCCATTATGCGTCGCTCGTCTCCGCAGAAATGACGCGGCTGGGCTATCGGCAGGTCGCGCCGGGTGAGGCTGCCGACTTCACCATCACCATGAATTATGGCGTCGATGAAGGGCGCGAGCGCATGGTGCGCAGCCCTGGGTATTACGACCCGTTTTGGGGACCGGGTTGGGGCGGCTTTTACGGTCGCGGCCATTATAGCCGCCCCGTCATCATCCGCACGCGCGGCGGCTATCGCTATGTCCATGGCGGCTACGACCCGTTCCTGTTTGGCAGCGGCTTTGGCGATTATGGCGATGTGCGCAGCTATACCGTCTATACCAGCGGGCTGGACGTTGTGATTTCGCGCACCGACGGCGGCGAACGTCTGTTCGAAGGGTCGGCGGAAGCGGCATCGCGTTCCAACGATTTAACGCAAACCATCCCCAATCTGGTCGAAGCGATGTTCACCGGTTTCCCCGGTAACAGCGGTGAGAAAGTGCGGATAACAATCGCCCCGCCGGAAGGCGGGAGGCGGCGCTAACAGCCGCGCTCGCTTGCGAGTGGGAAAGGCCAAAGAAAAGCGCCCCGCCGGAAGGTGACGCTGATTACGCCGTGAGCGCACGCCTGATGCGGCGGATGTCGGTGTCGAGGTCGGCATCGCCTTGGCGCAGCATCTCAATTGTCCGCACCGCATGGATAACCGTCGAATGGTCGCGTCCACCAAAGCGGCGACCAATTTCGGGAAAGCTGCGCGGCGTCAATTCCTTGGCCAGATACATCGCCACCTGACGCGGGCGGGCAATGGCACGCACGCGGCGTTGCGAGCCCATTTCCGATTTATCGATACGGTAATGCGCACAGACGGCGCGCTGGATTTCCTCAATCGTCACCCGCGCGCGCGACCCACGCGCCACTTCGGCCAGCCGCGCCTGTGCATTCTCAAGGTCAATGGGTGTGTCGGTGAGCGCGGCATAGGCGACCAGTTTGTTGAGCGCGCCCTCCAATTCGCGCACATTGCGCGGGAAGGCATGGGCGATCCAGTCGAGCACCACGGTCGGCACATCGACGCCCAGCGCCTCTGCCTTGCGCGCAAGGATGGCAGCGCGCAATTCAACGTCGGGCGGATCTATATCAGCGACCAAACCGCCCGCCAGCCGTGACAACAGCCGCTGATTGATCCCGTCAAGCCGATGCGGCACGCGGTCGGCGGTCACCACCAACCGCCCGCCGCCCGACACCACTTCGTCAAAGGTATGGAGTAATTCAGTTTGCGTCGAATCCTTGCCGATGATGAATTGCAAATCGTCAATCGCCAGTAAATCGGCGGCGCGCAGCCGCTCCTTGAACGACAGCATATCGTTGGCACGGACCGCCGCGACAAACTCCAGCATGAATTTTTCAGCCGACATCAACAGAATGCGTGCCTGCGGGTTACGCGCCAACGTCGCGCTCGCAATCGCGTGGAGCAAATGTGTCTTGCCCTGCCCCGTTTCGGCGCGAAGATAGAGCGGGTGAAATTGCGGGGCCTCAGCTGCCGCCATCCGCCGCGCCGCGCCCAGCGCCAATATATTGCTGCGCCCCTGAACAAAGGTCGAAAATGTAAACTTGTCGTCGAGCGTCGGGCGCGTCGCTATGGCTTGGGCAGTGCTGGTGGCTGCAGGTGCCAGTCTGGCGCGCGCAACCGTGGACGCTTGCACAGCCACCACGCGCACCGCCACAACATCCGGCAAATGCATCTGCCACGCCATGCGCAGGCGGTCGGCGAAGCGGCTCTCTATCTGCTCGGCGGTAAAGCTGCTTGGCGCGCTAAGGCGCAGCTCGCCGTTTGCCTCGTCAAACCCTAAGGGGCGGACATGTTTAATCCATTGGTCAAAAACGCGCGCACCAATATCTTTGCGAAGACCAGTGGCGATGTCGGTCCATAGTCGGTCAAGCTGCACCATATCGCCAAATTGCGGCGCATCGGCGGTGGCATCACCTGCCCGCTCATGCCCGCCATTCAGGTCAACCGCCTGTGCCATCCGCCGCCATCATCCCCCATCGCGCCCGCAAAGCCGAGCAAAACCCATCCCCACCGCAAAGAAGCCTTCGCGGTCGCCCATTTCATTGTCTTGGTGCGGTCGCACGACGAAGCGCAGCGACAGATGTGTCTAGGGTCGCACGGGTGAGTCGGGCAAGAGCGTCACTGTAAAAAAAGTGAAATAAACTGGCTTGACTCGGATAAGTGCGGCTTTGCGGAGAGATGGCATTTTATACAAACAAAATCATATACTTATAATATTGGCATGGATGATGTCATGACGCGAATCGCGGGAAATCCTAGACTTTTCTTCGCGCAGCAAAAAGGCCGCCTGATGCAATCACACCAGCGGCCTCTCTACGCCATGCGGCAGGGCGTGGCCCCGTCGCTGAGATATATCAAACCAGCGCGGCAACAGCCTTGGTCAGGCGCGAATATTTGCGCGATGCGGTGTTTTTTGCATAAACGCCCTTGGCAACGCCGCGCGCCAATTCAGGCTGCATCACAACCATAGCGGCAGACGCTGCATCTTTGTCGCCAGCGACCAGCGCCGATTCGACCTTTTTAATCATGGTGCGAATCCGCGCGACGCGGTTACCGTTAACAATAGTGCGGCGCTCGTTGCGGCGGATGCGCTTACGGGCCTGGGGCGTATTGGCCATGAAATCCTCAACTCAAATGATGGTTCTACAGGCGAAAAAGGCCAGAATCACTGCTCCGGCCCGCTTCAAGTTGGTGGCGCATAGCGAGCATGGCACAAAAGGTCAACGGATTCGCGAGCGAGCGCGCATTAGTTTTGGCAATGCCCGTAATTTTTGCTGCCTCACGCTTGACAGCGCGGGCGTGTTCCTTGCCTCACGCTTGACAGCGCGGGCAGTAAAATGTCGAGCGCCCACCCTGCACCAGTCGCGCTATCGGCTCCGCGCACCCGCTGCACATCTGCCCTTCGCGGCCATAGACGCGCCACGCATGGCTAAAATAGCCAAGCTGCCCATCAGGGTGGACGAAATCCTTGAGCGACGACCCGCCCGCCACAATCGCCGCCGTCAAAACCGCCTTGATAGCCACAACCAATCGCTTCAGCTTGACGCGCGGCACATCCCGCCCGGCGCGCATTGGCGCTATCCCCGCGATGAACAGCGCCTCGCACACATAGATATTGCCCAGCCCCGCGACGATATTTTGGTCGAGCAGCAACTGTTTTATCGGTGCCGCGCGCCCCGCTATCGCCTGTGCCAGCACGCCCGCGTCAAACGCATCCGACAGCGGTTCCAGCCCCATCGCCGCGAACGGCGCAAAGCTCTGTTCGGGGTCGCCCGTCACCAGGTCAACCGAGCCGAACCGGCGCGGATCGTTGAGCGCCAGCCAGCGCCCAGCCTCGGTGAGCAAGCGCAAATGATCGTGCTTCTCATGCCTCTCGGCATCGATCCGCCACCGCCCCGACATGCCGAGGTGAAAAATCATCACATCATCGCGGTCGGTCGCTATCAGCCCATATTTGGCGCGCCGCGACAGCGCCGTCACCCGCGCGCCCACCATCCGCTGCACTAAATCTTGTGGGAATGGCCGCCGCAAATCTGGCCGCATCAGCTCCAGCCGCTCAATACGCTCGCCTTCCAGCACCGGCACCAGCCCGCGAACGGTCGTCTCAACTTCGGGAAGCTCTGGCATGGCGAAACAGCTAGCGGCATGACGCACTCTTAGCTAGGGGAAACTCCATGACCGATACCGTCTCCTTTGGCTATGAACAGGTTAGCCCCGATGAAAAAACCCGCCGCGTTGGCGGGGTCTTTTCCAATGTTGCGCGTAAATATGACGTGATGAACGACGCTATGTCGGGCGGGATGCACCGCCTATGGAAAGATCGCTTTGTCCGGCGATTGAAACCGCGAAAGGGCGAACATATTCTCGACATGGCTGGCGGCACCGGCGACATCGCGTTTCGCATCGCCAAAACGGGCGCGCTGGTCACGGTGTCGGACATCAACCCCGATATGCTGGGCGTCGGCATGGAACGCGCGGAAAAGCGCGAAATTGCTGGCCTAAGCTGGTCCGAACAGAATGCCGAAACATTGACCTTCGATGACGCCATGTTTGACGGCTACACCATCGCTTTTGGTATTCGCAATGTCACCCACATCGACAAAGCACTGGCCGAAGCGCGCCGCGTCCTCAAACCCGGCGGGCGTTTTTTCTGTCTGGAATTCTCCACCGTCGAATGGCCGGGCCTCAAAGAGGTTTATGACGCCTATTCGCACAAAGTCGTCCCGCGCCTTGGCCAAATGATTGCCGGCGACGCGGAAAGCTATCGCTACCTCATCGAATCGATCCGCAAGTTCCCGCCAATGCCGCAATTTCAGAGCATGATTGAAACCGCCGGGTTCGCGCATACCAAGGTTGAGCCGATCATGGGCGGGCTTGTCGCCATTCATAGCGGTTGGAAAATCGGGTGAACCACACGCAATGACCCGCCCCATCACCCATATCTGGCGGCTGCTCAGCTGGGGCCGGACGCTGGCCAAGCACGGCGCGTTGCGCGGCATCGAACAATCGCCAACGACACCCGCTTCGGTGCGGCGGCTGGCTCGGCTAGCGCGATTTGGCACGGCACAGCCCGCAGTGGCCGATTATGCATCGGCATTTCGCGCCATCGGCCCCGCCGCGATCAAACTGGGGCAGACGCTGGCCACACGGCCCGACTTGGTCGGCGAAGAGGCGGCGCATAATCTGCTCATGTTGCAGGACGCGTTGCCGCCAGCACCCTTTGCCGGGGTCAAGCCGCTGATTGAGGCGGGGCTGGGCCGCACCATCGCCGATGCTTATGCCAGCTTCAACGAAGACCCCATCGGTTCCGCGTCCGTGGCGATAGTCTATCGCGCCACCACCACCGAAGGGGCCGATGTTGCGGTCAAAGTGTTGCGCCCAGGCGTGCGCGAGAAGTTTGCGCGCGACATCGAAACTTACGAATGGGCGGCGGCGCATTTAGAGGCGATGGGTGGCCCGGAAATCGCGCGGCTATGCCCACGCCTTGTCATCGCCAATTTCAAACGCTGGACGATGCGCGAGCTGGACTTGCGCCGCGAAGCCGCGTCGGCCTCCGAACTCGCCGAGGCGGCCGTCGCATTAGAAGGCTACCGCGTCCCCGCCATCGATTGGGACCGCACCAGCGGCACCGTGATGACGTTGGAATGGATCGACGGCATCAAAATATCGGACCGCGCCGCGCTCCTCGCCGCAGGGCATGACACCAAAACACTCGCCGACCGGTTGGTCAATGCCTTCCTGCATCAAGCGATTTCCGACGGCCATTTTCACGCCGACATGCATCAGGGTAATCTGATCGTCGAACCCGATGGCACTATCGCCGCGATTGATTTTGGCATCATGGGTCGCATCAACCGCAAGGCCCGCAGCTGGCTCGCCGAGATACTCTATGGCCTCATCACCGGCAATTATGCCCGTGTGGCGGAAATACATTTCGAGGCGCAATATGTGCCGTCGCACCACAACCAAGACGATTTTGCAACCGCGCTGCGTGCCGTGGGCGAACCGATGCGCGGCCGCCCGGTCAAGGAATTGTCGGTCGGGCAGATGCTCGACGGGCTGTTCTCCATCACGCGGGATTTCGACATGCAGACCCAGCCGCATCTCCTGCTCCTCCAAAAAACGATGGTGATGGTCGAAGGGGTGGCGACCGCGCTCGACCCCGACCTCAACATGTGGGACACCAGCGGCCCGTTCGTCAAAGAATGGATCCGCGAGGAACTCGGCCCCGAAGCGATGCTCGCCGACCGCCTGATCGCGACCAACCGCACGCTGCGCCGCCTGCCAGACCTGTTGCGCCGCATTGAGGACTCGTTCCCCGACAAGGGCGCGGCCCCCCCGCCGCCGCCCTTGCCCAACGTCCCGTTGATGTGGGAACGGCGAGAGGGGTCCGGCGGCGCGGGTTCTGGCTGGTGGGGCTATGCCCTGACCGCCACGCTCGGCGCAGTCGCTGGCGTCACCGGGATGATGCTGTGGGGGTGAGCAACCTCAAGCCAATAAGCCGCGCCCGGATTGCGTGCGGGGCTTTGTTTGGTTGGACTATGCAGTAGGCGTAACCACCCTTTCCTACAGACTCTGCACCATGGTAAGATGCGCACGGGCTTTGGCAGGCATCCTGTTTGGCCCTTCCCCTAGGCAAGCCTAGCGGGCTGGCTCTTTGACAGCGTTGATCGGCATCTCATAATTTTACCCTCTCCCCCCTTGTGGGGAGAGGATAGGCAGCCTTGACGCGCCTAGCGTCTAGGCGGACTTGGAGAGGGGGTATGGCGGCGCTGCACTGTGCGCAGACCCCCTTCGTCATCCCGAAACAAGTTAGGGATGACGAGAGAAGGGAGGCGTGTATTAAGTTTACACCACACCCCTGTAACCCGCAGGCGGCCGTTGTTTCCCCCCTGTTTAGTGTCAACCAAGCCCCGTGAACAAATCACGTTCCTTGGTGTCAACTTTGTCAACTTTGGCCCAGTGCCGCCGCTTGCCACGCATCGCCACTACGCATATATAATGCGCAAAGGAAATGCGCAATGAATCGCCCTATTCGATTTGACGGACCAAAAAAGCCCACCAATGTTTCGCTGGCAGCCAATCTGGTAGAAGAAGCAAAGCAGCTCGGGATTAATGTCAGCGAGGCCTGCCAATCCGGCCTCGCTGCGCAGGTCAAAAGGGCGCGCGAAGATGCTTGGAAGCTCGAAAACCGCGCGGCGATCGAATCGTGGAATGACTATGTACGCAAAAATGGCATGCCTTATGACGAATATCGTCAGCTCTGATGGCGCGGCTCGATGTATATCCTGGGGCACGAGGCAAGGGCTATCTCCTCGACTGCCAGCCTGATTTTTTGAGCGACCTTGAAAGCCGCGTCGTTGTTCCTCTGATGCCTGCAACAGGCCTACCCGCCACAACGCGGCTCAACCCGATGTTTACCATTAACGGTGAAAAGCATGTGATGACAACCCAGTTGATTTTTGCCATTCCAACCGAAAGGCTCGGTAAAACTGTGGCATCGCTGGCGCGCGAACAGCTAACGATCATCGCTGCCCTCGATATGCTAATCAGCGGATTTTGACGATGACCAAGGCGCGCATCCTGCTCATCATCGGCGGCGGCATCGCCGCGTATAAGTCATGCGAGCTGGTGCGCCTGCTCAAAAAGCAGGGCATGGCCGTTACCTGTGTATTGACCGATGGTGGCGCCCAATTCGTGACGCCGCTTTCGCTCGCCGCGCTCAGCGAAAACAAGGTCTATAGTGCGCTGTTCGACCTCAAGGACGAGGTCGAGATGGGGCATATCCAGCTCTCGCGGCAGGCTGATTTGGTCGTCGTCTGCCCCGCGACCGCCGATTTACTGGCGCGGATGGCGGCGGGCATGGCCAACGACCTTGCTACCACCTTGTTGCTCGCCACAGACAAACCAGTGCTAGCGGTCCCGGCCATGAATGTGCGGATGTGGCAGCATGCGGCAACCCAGCGCAATGTAGCGCAGTTACGAGGCGATGGCGTGGCGATCATCCCGCCGGTTGACGGCGAAATGGCGTGCGGAGAGTTTGGCCCCGGACGCCTACCCGAACCCGAAGCTATTTTGCTGGCGATAAATGCGCAGCTTGCTGGCGCGACCGCACTTGACGCACAACCCGACTTTACCGCAGAAAATCACCGCCCGCTGTTCGGCAAGCATATCCTGATTACCGCCGGGCCGACGCACGAGGCGATTGACCCGGTTCGCTACATCGCCAACCGCTCATCAGGAAAACAGGGTTTTGCGATTGCCGCCGCCGCCGCCGATGCCGGCGCAAAGGTGACTTTGATTTCCGGCCCCGTCGCGCTACCGACTCCGTCTGGCGTCATCCGCATCGACGTAGAAAGCGCGGCCGAAATGGCCGATATGGTCGATACCGCTTTGCCTGCCGATGCCGCAATCATGGTCGCGGCGGTGGCGGACTGGCGTGCAGCAGCACCTGCTTCGTCCAAAATAAAAAAAGATGGCAGCGGCAAAATCCCCGCGCTCGCGCTCACTGAAAATCAGGACATTCTCGCCACCCTCGCCAAATCCCCGCATCGCCCACGCCTGCTCATCGGCTTTGCTGCAGAAACAGAAAATGTCATCGCGCACGCACAGGCCAAATTGGCACGCAAGGGGTGCGACTGGATAGTCGCCAACGATGTTGCGGCCGACCCGATGGGCGGCGACGCCAACCGCATCCACCTGATTACTATGAGCGGCGTTGACAGTTGGGATCGCATGACCAAGGACGAAGTCGCTAGGAATATTATTGCAAAGGTCACCGATGCCCTCACCCGCCCCTAAACCACTCGCCCCCATCACTATCGCCATCAAGCGGCTTCCCAATGGCGGCGGCCTAACTTTGCCAGCCTATGCGAGCGATGGCGCGGCGGGCATGGACATTGTCGCCGCCGAAGGGGTGATGCTTAAACCAGGACAGCGCGCCGCGATTTGCACTGGCATTGCGCTCGCCATTCCAGCGGGGTGGGAAGTACAGGTGCGCCCGCGTTCTGGCCTCGCGCTTAAGAACGGCGTCACCTGCCTCAACACACCCGGCACCATAGACAGCGATTATCGCGGCGAAGTGAAGGTGATCTTGGCCAATTTGGGCGATGAGTATTTCGAGGTCAAACGCGGCGATCGCATCGCCCAATTGGTGCCCGCACAGGTGCAGCGCGCCACGCTCGTCGAAGTCGACAGCCTTGACGCAACCGCGCGCGGCACGGGCGGATTTGGCTCGACGGGGCGCTAGATTTAATGCTGACTGACAGCGAACTCGATCGCTATGCGCGCCACATAGTCTTGCCGCATATCGGCGGCGTTGGACAGGCCAAGATAAAGGCTGCGCGCATCCTCATCATCGGTGCGGGCGGCATAGGCAGTGCGGTCATTCCCGCCCTCGCAGCCAGCGGCGTTGGCATGATGCGGATCGTTGACGATGATGTAGTTGCGCTCAGCAATTTGCAGCGTCAGACTTTGTTTGCGACCAGCGACATCGGGCGGCCAAAGGTTGCGGTCGCGGCGGAACGCATCGCCGCGCTCAACCCGCATGTCATGGTCGAAACGCAGGCGCTGCGGGTGGACGCAGTTAACCTACCCGCGTTGCTGGGCGGCGTAGATATGGTCATCGACGGCAGCGATAATTTTGCAACCCGCCTTGCGGTATCCGACGCCGCGACGGCCGCGCGCGTGCCGCTGGTTTCCGCCGCTATCGCGCAATTTCAGGGGCAGGTTGGCACCTTTACGGGCTGGATGGCGGACAGGCCCTGTTACCGCTGTTTCGTCGGCGATGCGCATGACCCAGAGGAATGCGACAGCTGCGCAGAACAAGGCGTGCTCGGCGCGATGGTCGCCATGGTCGGCGGATTTGCTGCGATGGAGGCGTTGCGCCTTATCACAGGCTTTGGCGATGCAGCGGCGGGCAAGCTGCACGTCATCGACGGCCTCGGCCCGACGTGGCGCACGATGCGCTTGCCCAAAGACGCAAAGTGTAGCGGATGCTACTAATGCGCCACATATTGCGAGAATAGAATACAGCCATCGCGTGTCGTCATCTCACCGTGGTTCGACCCCGCTTCGACAAAAATATAGTCGCCAGTCGAAAATGTACGCCCGCCCATCACTACATCGCCGGCAATAACGAGGATATGTTCATCCTCAGATGAATCTTGATCATGGTCACCCTCAACCGCACCTGGACCGCAACGCAACAGCATCGCCTTATCTGACCAAAGATCCTTCCGATCGATCTTCTCATTATGCCTTTCCCACTGGCCATCTGAAAAAACTTCGGGCCGAGCATGGGCAAATGCCGCTTGTTCCAGCGCCATAGCGCCGGATATGCGACTCCATAATTCTTCTGATGGGCGTGCGCTCGAGGGCACTTGATCAAGCCCAACCAGGCGCAGTTCTTCGGCCAATATCGCTTTGTCCAGCGCGCCATCATAAAGACGGCGGCGCGCGACTTCAGCGCGCTCTGCTGGTGACAGCGCGCCAACAACAAAGGCAAGGGCAGTTTCGTGATGGTCCATTGTTCAGGATCCTTTTATTTAACTTCGACGTGATGCATCGTCGACGCTGATTCAATTAAACAGATGCCGCCCCCGTGGGCATCCATACAGTGGCGCAATGATGTGGTGCCGCGGCGCACCCAACTCTTTACTGTGCCAAGCGGTTGACCCAGATAGTCGGCCAATTCGCTATGGCTCATTCCATATGCGTACATCGTCGTGATTGCGAATGCCTGATCGGCGGGAAGGCGATCCAAGCACTGGCGCAAGCGATTGTCGGGTGGTTCGGGTTGAACCACCACCAACAGGCTAGTATCGCATTCTTCAAGCGCAGCCATCGGTTTGCGCACGCGCACCTGATCCAGCGCGGTGTTACGCACTATGACGCTCAACCACGCTTTTGCGACCCCTTTTTCGGGGTCAAAATGGCTCGCCAACCGCCACAACCTCAAAAACGCTTCTTGCACCGCATCCTCAGCAGCCTCACGATCCCGAAGGATACGCATAGCAATCCCCATCGCGATACGGCCATAAGCGTCGAACAGCGCGCGAAACGCCGCTCGGTCCCCAGCACCAATCGCAATCAATTGTTCGTCGAAAGACATGGTAACAACCCGCGTCATTGGCGGGGATCGAACAATCCATTTTGATTGGGAGGGCGCTGACACCATAGTGTATGTTGCCATTACCACCCCCTCCACATCAAGACTATTTCGCCCCCGCGATTAGTCAATCAGCTGACAACAAATGGCGTCGCAGGCAAGGCGTCGCCTAGAACGCTGGACAGTAACGCCCAATGCGCGGTTTCATCCGATGCCAACTTTCCGGCGACTTGCGCAAGGTCGCGATTGGCGAATGAAGGGATGACGCTGAGATAGGCGTTAGCCGCACCGCGTTCCAATCGCTGTGCAAGGCGCAAAATGTCAACCTGGCCAGTGATCGAAGCGACATTGAGTGCGGTAGCATATTCTGCGCGTGATTTGGCTTCAACAGGTGTGCCTCCCATCTGTTGAAGCGCGCCAATCAATGCATCGCGGTGTGCCTTATGGTGCGACTGGAATGTCACCGCCACACCAAGCACAGCTTGCTGTAGCAGGCCGGATTCTGCGCCAATCTGATAGGCATCTATGGCTTCATGTTCCAACCCTAGTGCGATGTTGAGAATGTCCATATCGCCCGACGATATAGTAGCCAGCGCGCTTGTCGATACACCGCCAAGCACGCCTACCGCAGCTGCCGACAAAAGTGCATGGCCTGTGCCGCGCATAAAATTGCGACGTGAAGCCAAAGATTTAATGACCATATTTATTGCTCCTGAATCTGTCTCGCCTGTTCACTGCCTCGCTATAGGGCCAAGACCCTAAGCGCGGCGATAAAGGGGATACGTTGCGGCCATCCCAATCGGATGCACGACCAAAAAAACTTTCGCTGCATCCAAAATCACCGGCGGATTCGTATGGCTTTTTGACCCTGAAATACAGGGCATCCATCAAGCCAAGCCGAACGGAAGCACGCATGATTAATCACAAGACCAAAACATGTTCACGACGCGTGGCTGCCGCCGCGCTATGCCTTTGTGCCCTGACCACAAGCTATGTAGCGCAGGCTGCCGATGAGCCCGCGACCTCTTCTGCTCTATCGTTCGATACAGTTGAGCGCGCAGAAACGCTCAATACTAGCGCCTTAACGCTCGCCGAAGATGATATGGGCCAGGGGCAAGCCGACGATAGCCGCCGCTTTTTCTCTCCCGGCGGCCGGTTACTACTAACTGGCGGTGTCACGCAGATTGAGGGCGCAGGCGGCGGCGGCTTGTCACCATGGGCGTTGATCGGCACCTATGGCACGCGCGATCAATTGGGCGTCAGTGCATTTGCCACCGGCGTCAACAGCGAAGATTTCTCGCTCAGCGCTTATGGCGGGGCCATCTCTTATGGCAACCGCATAGAACTGTCGATTGCACGCCAAAACTTCAACCTCAACGCGGTCGGTGCTGCTCTTGGTCTGGGCCGCGAGTTTACCATCAGCCAGACAATCGTCGGCGCAAAGGTCCGCCTGTTCGGCGACGCTGTGCTGGAGCAAGACAGCCTGTTGCCACAAGTTTCTGTCGGCATTCAGTTTAAAGATAATAACCAGCCTGGCGTCGTGATCGGCGCTTTGGCCGCGCGCGATGATAACGACTTTGACTATTACGTCTCGGCGACCAAGATATTCCTTTCGCAGAGCCTGTTGGTCAACGCCACTGCGCGCGCAACTCGTGCCAACCAATTTGGCATTCTTGGTTTTGGCGGGCCGACCAACAATGATTATTCGATCCAGTTCGAAGGGTCGGTGGCGCTGCTTCTGTCGCGGCATTTTGCCATTGGCAGCGAATATCGCACCAAGCCCGACAATCTGGGTTTTAAGGAAGAGGACGCGTTTGACGTCTTCATCGCCTATGCCCCGGTTCACAATATCACTGCGACATTGGCCTATGTTGACCTCGGCAACGTCGCGCTGCGCAGCCAGCACGCGCTTTACGCTTCCCTGCAATTTGCATTCTAATCCCTCTTTCGCGGAGCCAATCATCATGCCTAAAATACCCTCGCTATTAACGACCATCGCACTGTCATTGACCTCGCCCGCATTGGCGCAAGCGGGTGAACCCGCCATCAGTGACCCTAGCATCACGCCTCGTGCGCCAACCCTCCCCGTTATCACCGATAACGAGCATTTACTTGACCAGTTTGGTGGACGTGAAGGGTTGGTGCGGATCATGGACAATGTGATGGAACGCTGGTTAGCCAACCCGCGTACCCACCCATTTTTCGCTTCATCGGACCAAGTTCGTGTAAAACGCCAATTGGTCGATCAGTTCTGCGTCATCTTGCATGGCCCATGCACCTATGACGGGCGAGCAATGGCAGAAGTGCACCGCGGCATGAATGTCTCCGAAGGGTCATTTTATGCGCTTGTGGAAGAATTGCAGGTGACGCTGAATCAGATGAATGTGCCGTTTCGCGCGCAAAATCGCCTGATCGCCGCGCTTGCACCCATGAGCAGGGACATCATCGACCGATGAAACATCTCAACCTCATCGCAAGCGTAGCCTGTGCGGCTGCCATGGCCATCGGGGCGGTAGCGGGCTATGCACAGGCGGGGCCGCGCCCGCCAGCCCTAGCATCGCCGCCAACACCTAATGGTGCAGCGCTGTATCTGTCGCGCTGTGGTGGTTGCCACAGCATCGCCACCAACCGCGTCGGGCCGGCACATCGCGGCGTTGTCGGGCGGCGTGCGGGAAGCCAGCCGGGCTTTAGCTACTCAGCCGCTTTGCGAGGGTCAAATATCACATGGACTCCGCAAGCTCTCGACCAATGGCTACGCGGGCCACAGGTGATGGTGCGCGGGTCTCGGATGTTCACATCGGTCCCCAACCCCACAGAGCGCGCCGCGATAATTGCCTATCTGAGAACGCAAACAAACTGATCTCCCCCTTGATCGCAGCATAGCCACTGGCCTGTACTGCGATCAGCTGGTGCTCGTCACAAGACAATCCGCCCCCAATCGCGTCTGGCCCAAAAAGCCGCGTGGCGGGCACCAGCAATTCATCGGGGCAATCAGCCCTGACCCGCTATCGCCGCAGCAACCACCTGATCGATCATCGCGTCATCGAGCATCACCTGTTTGTCGAGCGCGAGTGTGGCAAGCCCGTGGACTAGGCTCCAGCTCTTAAGCGCGGCGATGCGCCGTTCTCTTGGCGTTGCGTCAGCGGGCAGCACCGCGTCAATTCCTTGGCGCAGGTCAACCATCCCCGGGTGACTATTTTCCAGAGAAGCATCAAGCAAATCCGCCGATGGAGCGGTACGCCATATCAGGCGAAACAGCTGAGGGTGCGCCAAGGCAAAGCGCACATAGGCACCGCCGCTGGCGCAAAAGGCCGCATTCGGACCCTCGTGTCCGACGGCAGTGGCGGCGGTGCGCTGCATTGCATTCATGCGGTCAAGCCCGGCATTCGCCAGCGCATGGAGCAACGCGCCCTTGTCGGGAAAGTGGCGATAAACGGCGGTCGCGCTGACCCCCACGGTGCGCGCCAATGCCCGTAGCGACAGATCGTCAACGCTGGTTCCCGAATCGAGCGCCGCCATCCCCGCCGCAATCAACGCCGCGCCTAGGTCACCATGATGATAGGGCGCGCGGCTTTCTGCGCTTCTCACGCCGATGTTGACACTGTTATCTTTTACCGCCATGTTGATACTGTAAACATAAAAACCCCCAAAGGCCAGCGGCAAGGCTCCTCCCCTCCGTCTCAATGATCGCTGGCCAAAATTTTTAAGGAGAAAGTCGTTGGCAAGTGCAATCGAAAGCGGCATCCGTTCGGTCGTCACCAGCGGGCTTGGCCTGATCGCCAAGGTCAATCGAAAACGGTTGAAAGCGCCCGTCGGCGGCCACCCCTACCTCATAGGCGTCCACACCCCGATGACGGGCGAAGTGACGCTGGAGCAGTTACGCGTCACGGGTACTCTTCCGCCAGAGCTTGAAGGCCGCTACTTACGCAATGGCCCCAACCCCGCCAGCCCGCCCGATCCAGCCGCCTATCACTGGTTCACTGGAGCAGGCATGGTCCACGGCCTCGCCATTTCCGGCGGCAAAGCACATTGGTATCGCAATCGCTGGGTGCGCGGTGCGGAGGCGTGCGCGGCGCGTGGCGAGTCCATTCCTCCCGGCCCGCGTCATGGCAGAAACGATGCGCCCAACACTAATGTCGTCGGCATCGCTGGGCGCACTTGGGCGATTGTCGAAGCGGGTGGCAATCCGGTTGAGTTGTCGCGCACGCTCGACACCATCGCCCACAACAAGTTCGATGGCACATTGGTGAACAGTTACACCGCGCACCCCCATCTGTGCCCGATCACGGGGGAACGCCACGCCATCTGTTACAAGGGCGACGTTATGGACAGGGTGTGGCACACCGTCCTCGACGCCGACGGCCATGTCATCCGCGAAGAGCCAATCGCCGTAGAGCATGGCCCCAGCATCCATGATTGCGCGATTACCCCCGATCATGTGTTGATATTCGACCTACCCGTCACATTCTCGATGGGAAAGATGATTGCCGGTTACCCCTTTCCCTATCAATGGAACCCCGCACACAAGGCCCGCGTCGGCGTGCTAGGTCGCAATGCGCCAGCGAGCACCATCACTTGGTGCGATGTCGAACCTTGCTACGTGTTTCACCCCGCCAACGCCTATGTCGATGCGGGTGGTAAAATCATCGTCGATGTCGTGACACACGACCGCATGTTCGCCCGTTCAAACTATGGCCCCGACAGCGAGGCCAGCCACTTTGAGCGTTGGACCATAGACACCGCAAAGCGCGTTGTCGCTCGCAAGCTCATCGACGATCGGCCACAGGAGTTTCCGCGCTATGACGAACGGCGGACCGGGCAACCCTATCGCTATGCCCTGTGCGTAGCCATGCCCGAAAATGCGACCGAAAATATGACGATTGCTGACACCCGCCTGTATCGGCATGACCTGGTCGAAGGGCGGTGTGAAACACATGACTTTGGTCCGGGTCGCCACCCCGGCGAATTTGTGTTCGTGCCAAAATCACCCGATTCCGACGAAAATGACGGTTGGTATATGGGGTTGGTGGTCAATAAGGACGACGAGACGACAGACTTTATCATCCTTGACGCCGCCAATTTCACAGGGGCACCCGTGGCGACCATCCATTTACCGCACCGCATCCCGCCGGGGTTTCATGGTAATTGGGTTGCCGATTGAAATTGTGCGATGCTGTGTTGCCCGCTAGATAGAGGGCATGACACGCATCGGGATTATCGGCAGCGCGGGGCGCATGGGTGCGGCATTGGTCGCTAGCATCACCGATGCGGGTCTGTCACACGCGGGCGGGGTTGACCGCGACGACGACGTCGCTGCGCTCGCGGCGATTAGTGACGTGCTGGTCGATTTCTCCTCGCCCGGCGCATTGGAGGATAATCTTAACGCCGCAACCATGCACAATTGCCCGATTGTCATCGGCACGACTGGGCTAGAGGAGCGCCACCACTGGCTGATTGATGAAGCTGCGCGGCGCATCGCGGTGCTGCAAACCGGCAATATGTCGCTCGGGGTCACTTTGCTTGCCGCACTCGTCAAACAGGCGACGACAACATTGGGGCCGGACTGGGACGTCGAAATCCTCGAAATGCATCACCGTCACAAGGTCGATGCACCAAGCGGCACGGCAATGATGCTGGGCGAAGCAGCGGCAGCAGGGCGCGGCATTGAGCTTGCCTCCCACTCGGAGCGCGGCCGCGATGGCGTGACTGGCGCGCGCGAACAGGGGGCCATCGGCTTTGCCTCGCTTCGCGGCGGTAGCGTCGCGGGCGACCATAAAGTGATCCTTGCCACCGAAGGCGAAACCATCACCCTGTCGCACCACGCGATGAGCCGCGCCATCTTTGCGCGTGGCGCGATAAAAGCCGCGCTCTGGCTTCGAACGCAAGATGCGGGACGCTACACTATGGATGATGTGCTGAATCTAAGCTCATGAACCGCGCGACTATATTCGAGTTTTTTCGCAAACTCGCCGAACTCAACCCCTCGCCAGAAACCGAGCTGATGTTCGGCAATCATTACCAGTTGCTCGTTGCCGTAGTGCTGTCGGCGCAGGCCACCGACGTGGGGGTCAACAAAGCGACGGCCAAGCTGTTCGCCGCCGTCACCACACCCGCACAGATGGTGGCGCTGGGTGAAGAAGGGCTGAAGGCGCACATCAAGACCATCGGCCTGTTCAATGCCAAGGCAAAGAATGTCATTGCCTTGTCCGAAGCGTTAATACGCGACCATGGCGGCGAAGTGCCCGCGAACCGCGATGCGTTGGAGGCTCTATCCGGTGTCGGGCGCAAGACCGCCAATGTCGTCATGAACTGTGCATTCGGGGCGGAGACTTTCGCGGTCGATACTCATGTCTTTCGCGTCGGGAACCGCACCGGCATCGCCACCGGAAAAACCGTAAACGCCGTTGAAAAAGCGCTGGAAAAGCGTGTGCCCCAGCCGTTCCGTGTCCACGCGCACCATTGGCTGATCCTGCTTGGCCGCTATACCTGCAAGGCCCGCACGCCAGAATGCTGGCACTGCCCCGTGGTTGCCGAATGCGGGTTTAGGGGGAAGATTTTACAACCGATCAAAAGGAAGTAGTATAAGTGCAAGGCTGGGCTCTTTCGCCATGGAGGAAAAAGCCATGACGCGTTTACGTACATGCCTGATAGTCCTTTTAGTTCCTTTTCTAATTTCACTTTCGTCTTGCGCGCGTAAGGTAGATCACGAAGCCTTAAGTTGTGATGCTGCTCTAGCCTTTTCGAACATGATTATATCCGGCATGGCAGGACACAAGCCTGTGTTTATCGACACTGGCGTCGACCTCATCAGCTTTACGGACCAATTCCTTTCAACAGAGACCAACCAGTCGGCTATGCCACGGCCTCCGCGCCAATTACTGGACGAAATGAGGAGAGTGGGAGCTAGCAACGCCGTCAAAAACTGTCCGTCGGTTAAATCTGCTCTGCAAAGGGGCGCAATTGCCTTTGGTGAGCGGGCCGTTAGTGAAGCTCTCCATCAATCACCCGACGGTACATTTGCCAATACAGTCATTGGTATATCTAAGCCCGTCATCAGCAGCGATGGCCGCCAAGCCTTAGTCGGGCTCACGGCGATCTCTGGCACCTTGGATGGTTATGGATTTTTCTATCTTCTCCAGAAAATGCCTGACAGCCGTTGGCAGGTAATCGCTCACTACCCACTCTACGTGTCTTGAGACCTCAAACATCCTCCGCCAACCGCCCATAAAGCTCAGGCCGGCGGTCGCGGAAAAGGCCCATGCTCGCGCGGTTCTTTGTCGCCCGATCAAGGTCGAGCGTCGCGGTGATGACCCCCTCCTCATCATCGCCAAGCTCTGCCAACACTTCGCCCCATTCGTCACAAATGAAGCTTGTGCCGTAAAATCGCTGGCCGTCCTCAACCCCGATGCGGTTGGCGGCGATGACGGGCATCACGTTACTGACCGCATGGCCAATCATCGCGCGCCGCCACGGAAGGCGCGTATCGAGTGTCGGATCATGCGGCTCTGATCCTATCGCCGTCGGGTAAAACAGCATATCCGCGCCCAACAGCGCCATAACCCGCGCGCATTCGGGATACCATTGGTCCCAACATATGCCAACGCCAACCGTGACATCGCCAACGGTCCACACCTTGAATCCGCTATTGCCGGGGCGGAAATAATATTTTTCCTCATAGCCAGGCCCATCGGGGATGTGGCTTTTGCGATAGACGCCCATCACCGCGCCATCGGGGCCGATCATCGCCATACTGTTATAATAATGCGGGCCGTCGCGCTCAAAAAAACTGGTGGGGATGGTCACGCACAACTCAACTGCCAGTGCACTCATCGCCAAAACGCTGGGGTGCTCTGCCATTGGCCGCGCGCGGGCAAACGCCTCCTCATCCTCGGCCTTACAGAAATACGGCCCTTCAAACAGTTCGGGTGGCAGGATGATGGTCGCACCGCGTGCGGCGGCGTCCCTTACTAACCGCGTGACAGCGGCGATATTGGCCTGCTCGGTGCCGCCAAGGGCAAGCTGGAGCGCGGCGACGGTGACTATTCTGCTCATTGCCTGCCCATACAAAATTGCGCCGCCCTACGCAAAGGGCGATATTGCCTTTGCCGCCGGCAATATGCTTTGCTACAGGCGCTCAAACATGGCTTTGGCCACGCACCCATAGCTCAGCTGGATAGAGCGCTGCCCTCCGAAGGCAGAGGCCAGAGGTTCGAATCCTCTTGGGTGCGCCACTCTTTGCCTATACCGCGTTGGCGGCAATCACCTGTGCATAGAAACGTGCGCTGTCCTTGAGTGTCCGCACCTGCGTTTCGAAATCGACATGTACAATCCCGAACCGCCGGGAATAGCCAAGCGACCATTCGAGATTGTCCATCAGTGACCAGGCCATATAGCCGCGCACATCGACCCCTTGATCAATCGCCGCATGCACCGCCTTCAGGTGCTTACTTAAGTAATCGACGCGCAGCGGGTCGCTTACTATGCCATTCTCTGGCAGTTTGGGCGGATCGTAAAAAGCCGACCCATTTTCGGTGACATAAAGCGGAATGGCCCCGTAATTCGCCTTCACCCACAGCAAAGTATCGGTGAGGCCTTGGGCATACACTTCCCACCCCGTTGTCGTATAGGTCGCATGATCCTGTGTCACGGGAGCGACGCGCTGCGGCCACACGTCTGGAGCATCGCGCACAACATTGCGCGTGTAGTAATTGATACCAAGGAAATCGATCGGCTGGGCGATCAAGTCGAAATCCTCCGTCGGCCATGTCTGCCACGCATCGCCAAAAATCTCCGCCATCTGCGCTGGGTATCGCTTGTGGAAAATTGGGTCGAGATATTGCCTGTTCATATAGGCTTCGGCCCGCGCCGTCGCCGCCACGTCCGCAGCATTGTCACTGGCGGGATATTTGGGTTCGATGTTGACGACCAGCCCGACAGGCTTCGCAGTAACTGTCCGCAAAGCCTGCACCGCCGCCCCGTGCGCACGCATCAGATTGTGCGAAGCGATAACGCATTCATAAGGGCTGCGATGCCCCGGTGCCAATGCGCCGTGCAGATAGCCGCCATCAGTCACCACCCACGGTTCGTTCAATGTCGTCCAGCTGTACACCCGGTCATCAAGCCGCCTGGCCATCGCCATCGCATAATCTGCGAACCAGTTGGCGCTATCGGGGTTGAGCCAGCCGCCACGATCATCAAGCGCGGCGGGCATGTCCCAGTGATAAAGCGTTACCAACGGCGCTATCCCCGCTTCGCATAATGCATCGACCAGCCGGTCATAATGGTCGAGACCGGCGGCGTTGACCTGCCCCGTTCCTTTGGGAAAAATACGCGCCCATGCGGTGCTGAAACGATAGGCCTGCATCCCCATGCCCTTCATCATCGCCACATCGTCTGCGTATCGGCGGTAATGGTCGCAGGCGACGTCTCCGGTGTCACCATTTTCGGTCATCCCCGGTGTATGAGCAAAGCGCTGCCAGATGCTGGGGCCAGCCCCGTCGGCCAGCGGCGACCCTTCGATCTGGTAGGCCGCTGTCGCGGCACCCCACAGGAAGTTTTCAGGGAATATGCGTAAGTCAGTCATCGATGATCCTTGTTGATCGATATGGAATGATTGGGTTTCATGGTGCTGTTACCAGAGGAACAAGCTCCGCGCTTTGCTCGGCACCACAAACTGAACCATGGCGCATATTCTGAAATGTATAGCCTACGAACAAGATGGTGAGTGGCGACGGCGATGCGGCACATCGTCCTGCATCGATCCGCCACGTCGCGCGTATACGTCCGCGCACTCGCCGCAGCCAAAAATCAAGCCGCCCACGCGGGGTAAAAAGACCGGTGACGCGAACCCCGTCGCCGTCCAGCCATTCGGGGGCAATGCCGGCACCGATTACCATCCGGTCGCCAGCCTCGTCATAATAGGCAAGCATATCAAGCGCCGAGCGGATGAAGTCGGACGCGACCCAGCCATGCGGCATGTCGCCGATAAAGCGCGCCTCGCGGGGCACGCGCGATACCACTTCGCCCCATTGACGCCACGCGGCGGGGCGGCGGTCGGCCATGAAATAGTCCATAACCGCCAGCGCGCGTTCCGGCTGTCCTAACCGCACCAATGCACCGACTGTACGCCATTCATAGGGAGTGTAAGCGTCCCAGTTCAAAGCACCGTCACGCCGGGCCACGAAATTGGCCCAGTACCGATCGAACGTCGCCTGTAATAATGTGGGCGGCAAATCCTGCTGCATCCCGCCCGGCGACAAAGCGATGGTGGTCGAAGTAGCATCAAAATCTCCCAAATCGGCCGCACCCGCGATAAAATCTATGCCATGGACCCGCGCCGCTGCCTCAATTGAATGAAGAATATCGCCGCGATAATCTCTCTCCGCCGAAGTCAACCGCTCGGCGTCTGCGCCATGCCCCAGCACCCTCGCGGCAAAGGCAGCATCAGCAAGCCCACGCCGTGCCCAGAAATTATCCCAATAACTGTATGCCGGCCGCGCCGAATAGCCCTCATGGCTGATTGACGGCGGCACCAGCCCGAACAGTGGTGCCCGCGCGCCGACGCGATTGGCCTCGACTCGCGTAGATTGGCGTTGCCCCTCAATATAGCGTGCGGCTGCCTCTATGTGTGCCCAATGCACCGCCAACAGTGCTCGGTCGCCGGTATAGCGATAAATCTCGCTCGCCAGATAAATCAGCTCACCTTGGCTGTCATTTTCCGGCACCGGATCCGGTCCACGCGGGTCAACACAGCACGGCACTTTGCCATCGTCATACTGGTTGAGCGCATACCAATACAGATAATCGCGGGCACGGTCCCCATGGCCCAGTCGCAGCAAGGCTTCGGACATCATCGCCCCGTCGCGGATCCACGATCGGGCATAGGATCGCGTGCCGGGCCGCAGCGCCGGGCCACTGGCCGACATCAGCATGTGCGCAAGCGAGGCACGGATCGTCAATGCCAAATCGGGGGCACTCGGCGGAAGCGCAATCGTCACCCGCCCCAGTTTCTCGCGCCATTCCGTCGCCACGCGCGCATGGGCTTGGTTAAAGGCGACGGCGCTGCTGATAGCAGGCTCAGCTTCGCCAGCCGCATTGAGCGGGGTGATAAAATGGATGGAGCGTGTTTCACCCGGCGCAAGATCGAATGTATACAGGAAGGCCCCGCTGGCTAGTCCGGTCGAATCGGTGATCGCCTCGACTCTCCCTTCCTGCATGCCTCCCATAGTTTCGCCGACATCAAAACTGGCCAGCGTGATGGCGTCCGCCGCTTCGATCGGCGCAATCCGCAGCTCGCCATTGACGATCAGGCTGTTACCATGGCGCGACAGGCTGCCTATCGCACTAACCCCTCCCGCGATGGTCAAAAATTGCTGCGGTGGGTTGACCTGAAACGGACGAACGCCAAGCAGCAGCGAGCGGCGGATCGGCACCGCGCCACGGTTGGACAGGGCATAGCGCACAAACAAGCGCTCGCCCGCACCAATGCGCTCGGCAAACCCGGTGATGGTCAGCCCCCAACCCGGCCCATTCCAATCGACCGACACGATCGGCAATGACCCTTCGGCAAGGCTTTGTCGCGACGTCACATCGGCCCAACTGGTGACATGGCCCGCATCATCAAGGATGAAAGGTTCGATGGTTACCCCGCCCGGTGCCAACTCCACCTGACCATCCTCGCTAATCAGTCCGCTCGACGTGCCGCCGTCGCTGCCCAGCAGGGTCCAATAGCTTTGTTCATTATAAAATCCGCGTGGGAAACGTCCGCGCGCGGACACCGCCGCCATCGCGGATATCATCGCATTGGGCGTCGCGCCAAAGGCGATGGGCTGGACCGCAATCTCACTCACTCTTGCCCCTGCGCTGTCTGCGCCGCGCATCAGACGAACATAGCGCGCCTCACTCTCGCGCAAGGATATCCAGTCACTGCCGCCATTGCCCGCCGCAACCCTGTACACATCACGCCACCGTGCGCCGTCGTTGGACAAAGCGACCGTATAATCGCGCGCGCCCACGCCCGTTTCCCAATCGATACGCAGCCCGCCAAACTCACGCTGATAACCAAGGTCGAGCGTCACCGCCCGGCCGTCGTCATGCCGTATCGGCACCGGCGGGACGGCGGACGAAACCGACAGAGGTATCAACGTCAGGCGGTCCAGCTCAATTGTGCCGCTGCCGCCGGAACCCGCAACGACGACAATTTCGACCCGCGCAGTTGTGGAGAGCCGTTGATCGCTTGCCGGGCCCCAAGCAAAGCCGACGTGGCGGCGGCGAAAACGCACTTCCTCCCAATCGCCAGAGAAGTGCCGGTCCGCTTCGCGGTACCACCACACATTGTCGCCGCTGGCATCAACCAGTTTGATCTCCAGCGCATTGGGGGGCAGATGACCGCGCAGTCGAAGCCTGACCTCAAAATTGTCGGGCCATGTCTGTGGCAAAGTGCGGCTGACGAAAGCGTAACCACTGCCGCGCTGAAAATCGAAGTTGAATCGCAATCCCCGACCGGTATCGGTGACTATGGCATCAGCCGAAGACTCAACCCCGTCCGACGCCGCCGCGCTCCACGCCGTCACATCATCAAAATCATCGAGGATAACGCCTTGAGCTTGGGCCGCTGCGGACATCGCCATCAGAATGAGCAACGACATGACCGCGCGTGCCATCATCCCTTGACGCCCCCTGCCGTCAGCCCCGCAACATATTGACGCTGGGCGATGATAAACAGGATCAGCACCGGGGCGATTGTCACCACTGCGCCCGCCATCATCAATTCGGCGTCCTGAACATGTTCACGGCTCATCGCCGCCAGCGCGACAGGCAGCGTATAGCGGCCGTCGTCCGACAATATGATCAGCGGCCACAGGAAATCATTCCAATTGGCGACGAACGTGAACAGCCCCAGCGTCACCAGCACCGGACGCAGCATCGGCAAGACGATCGACCAGAAAATGCGCAGCTCACTAGCCCCGTCGAGCCGCCCTGCCTCGATGAGTTCCCCCGGCACGCTCAGCGCGTATTGGCGGACGATGAAGATGCCAAAGATACTGGCCAGCCACGGCACCAGCGCCCCAGCATAGCTGTTGACCAGCCCCATCTGTTTGAGCATCAAAAATAGCGCCAGCATCCCTACCTGTGCCGGGACCACAAGGCCCGCAAGCAGCAAGCGGAACAGCATGTCGCGTCCCGGAAAGTGAAGTTTGGCAAAGGCATAGCCCGCCGCAACGTTGAAGGTCAGCGACAGAGCGGTCGCGGCAGTCGCAAACAGAAATGAATTGACCAGATATCTACTCATCCCACCGCGCGCAAACAGCGCCGTATAATTGGCTAACGTCGGATGCGATGGAACAAGCGGCGGCGGATAGCTTGCCGCCTCCCCCGGCTGCATGAACGACACCGCGAGCATCCACAGCATCGGCAACAGCACGAACAGGCCCAGCGCAGCCAGCGCAGTGTTGATAAGCAAAGGGCCTATAATCCGCCGCATGGTCACACCGCCCCCTGACGCCGTGCCAGCGCCAGTTGCGCCAACGACACCGCCAGCATGATGACGAACAGTACGAACGCCACGGTCGAGGCAAAGCCCAGGTCCCACCATTTGAACCCCTGCTCGAACATGAGATACAGGATCGACACCGTGCTTTGCGCCGGTTCGCCCTGTGTCATCACATAAGGTTCGGCGAACAGCTGGAAATAATTGGCAACGGTCATGATGGTTACGACCAGCAGCACAGGTGCTATCCCCGGCAATGTCACATGACGAAATTGCTGCCACGAACCAGCACCGTCGATCCGTGCTGCCTCATATAAATCGCGCGGGATCGTCTGTAACCCCGCAAGTAAAAGCATCATCGCATAGCCAAAATTCTTCCATACCGAAAACAGCACGATGGCAGGCATCGACGCCGACGGATTGCCCAACCAGTCCACCGGGCCCAGCCCTGCCAGCCCCAGCATTTCGTTAACCAGCCCATAGCGGGTGTGTAGCAAATAGCGCCAGATGACGGCAGTGGCGACCAATGTCGTCACGAACGGCGCAAAGAACAGCGCGCGGTAAAACCCCTTGAACCTAGCGGCCGGGGCATTGACCAACAGCGCTGCGGCAAGACTAAGCGCTACTGATAGCGGTGCCCCCAGCACCACGAAATAGAATGTGTTGCCCAGCGCCTTCCAGAACAGCGGCGTTGCAAACAACCGTTCATAATTGGCGAGACCGACAAAGCGGACATTACCGAAATCGCTGAGCGCATAAATATCGAATGTCGTCAAACTAAGCCCCAGAGAGACAATCGCTGGGATAAAGAAAAAGACGATAATGAACGCCATCGCCGGGCTGACGAACCATAACCCGGCCCACGACCCTGCCCGCCCGCGTGTTGCAGCACCGTTCATGGCCGCGCCTCCGCCCGCGCCAGCAGCCAGCGCCGCCGTTCCAGCAAGCGGTCGGTCTCCTGATCCAGTTCAGCCTGTGCCGCCGCGACGCTGCGCTCGCCGCGTGCCACTCGCTGTCCCGCCAGCATGATGAGCTCGGCTATTCGCTCCCATTCCGGTACCGGCGGCGCCGGGCGCACATGCTCAAGCTGACTGGCAAAGGCGACCATGCGCGGATCACCCGCAATGGCACCTCGCGCCCACACGGACCGACGCGGCGGCAAATCGCCCGACACACCGTGGAACGCTGCCTGAATGTCGGGGCGCGATAGCCACGCCATCAACGTCCACGCCGCCGTTTTGGCGTGCGCGGTGCGCAACAGCACTAGGCTCGACCCGCCGGCGGTGGAATTGCCCGGTCCCGTCAAGCCGACCATCGGTGTCGTCGCCCACCGCCCCCGCATCGCAGGTGGCAGGCGCGTATTGAATTGTTCTACATTCCATGGGCCAGTCAGATAGAAAGCGAAATACCCGCGCGCGAACTCGTCATAGACGTTGGATATTTCCTGATTGCTGATCGGCGGGGCTAGGCCGTCATCGAACAGTGCCTTGTAGTAGGTCAACGCTCGCCCAAAATCGCGGCTGCGAAAATTGCCGTATCGACCACCATCGCGTAGCAACGGCTCGCCCCCCTGCAAACCCAGCACCATTAGCGGCTGAAACTCGTTGGTGGGGACGTACATGCCATAATGCCGCCCACCATCAAGCCTACGGATAGCGGCAAGCGCGCGGCGCAGTTCGTCCAATGTCTGTGGCGGGCGCTTCACCCCGGCCCGCGCCAGCAAGTCGCGCCGGTAAAACAGCACATGCGTATCAACATACCAAGGCAGGCCATAGAGCGTGCCGTCCACCACATTGGTTTGCCAGATGCCGGGGAAATAATCCGCAACCTCGATGCCAGGGGTCGCGGCAACGCGTGCGTCGAGCGGCTCCAGTGCACCCAGCGCCGCCATCTCGGCAATCCACGTATTGCCGACCTGTGAAACATCGGGCAGCACGCCGCCCGCATAAGCGGTGAGCAATTTGGCGTGCGCCGCTGTCCACGGCACCGTTTGCAGCTCGACGCGGATATCGGGATGTTCGCGCTCGAATATCGGTATAAGCTTGGCAATAGCCTCGCCCTCGCTGCCCAGCGCCCAGAAACGCACGACCTGCCGTTCATCCTGCACGCCATCGCATGCGGCGAGAAGCAGCAACAATATCGCAAAAAGGCACCTTGCCCGCATCACCCCAGCCAACCACCACCGAATCCGGCGGCGGCAAGGCCGCGACGGATGTGCGGGTTGGCGCGCATGTGCCGCCACACGAAATCGTCACGGCCATTAGCGATCATGGAGATGATCGGCCCCTGATCGAGGCCCAGATAGTCGCCATCGACCCAGCACAGGCCGGGTTCGATCCGCCCGTGGCGCAGCGCGATGCCACTCGCATCAGCCAGCGTCGGGTTAAAACTGTCGAAAAACCCATACTGCCCATATATCACGCGGCCATAGCGATCATGCATCGTGCGCAGCGCACGGCTCGCCAATTCGGGGGCGAATGCAATCGACCCACCCGCTGCCGATGGTGTGATTGTACCGTCGTCGCGGTCGCCGGGACCACGCGCCGAATAGCTGAAAAACTCGCGCCGTCGCCCGCCGATGTTGGCGGCAAAATCACCCGGCCCATCGCACGCGTTCCAACCCCAGATGTCGGGTCCGTAGCCCGTCCAAGCGCCAGCATTGGTGATGGCGTAATTACGCTGGGCGATGGTGGCGCGGCGGCTATTTTCAAAATAGTCGATGCCGCGGGCACGGATGAACGCGTCTTGGATACCGCGAAAATCAATCCAGACATGGCTATATTGATGGGCGAGCATCGCGGGAAAGTGGATATAATCCTCTCCCCAATGGCGGCCCCACGCCGCCGCGAAACGCCCAGTCAGGCGGCCCCACAGTGCCGGGTCCACTGCATGTGTCGGGCTGCCTAGCGCCAACATATGCAGGATCATTGCCTCGTTATAAATATCCCATTGCGACGCGATGAAGCCGCTTTCCGGGTGCCAGCCCATCGACATGAACGACGCGCTACCCAGCGCCCATTGCCAATCGACACGCGCGTAAATGGCATCGGCCAGCGCGCGGATTTCCGTTTCCTGTGGTTCATCATGGTCAAAATATTGTCCGGCAAACAACACGCCCGCGACCAATAAGGCGGTGTCGATGGTCGATAGCTCGCATGTACCAAATCGCGTGCCGCTTTGCATGTCGAGGAAATGATAGAAAAAGCCGTTGTGCCCTGCCATCCCGCTCGCCGCCGTGCCTTGCGGTGCAGTGGCAAAAAAGCGCATTGTCGTAAGCGTGCGTTCGCGTGCTTCCGCACGGGTCACCCAGCCACGCATCACGCCATAGGGATATGCTGTCAGCGCAAAGCCGACTGCTGCAATGCTCGCAAAAGAGGGGGTTGGCCAGCGGTCAGGGACAAGGCCGGTGCGCGCATCCGCCAATTCCCAGAAATAATTGAACGTCCGCCGCGCCAGATCATCAAGCGAAAAGGCATCCGCTAGGTCGGCCCCCTCCATCGCGGATGATCGCGCTTGCCATGGTAGACAGGCCGAGCAGGCAAGCCCCGCACCGCCCAGCATCAGTTTTCGCTTTGTCAGCACCGCACCGCCACCATGTCCATGGTCCGTCAAAAATTGACGCATGCCTCACCATAGGAAGGCACGCGCCAGTTGGCCACAATCGAAAAACTCCGGCGGGTCACTGCACCGATGATGAGCAACCATCACCGCCAACGCAGGACCGCACCGGTCCGGACCGCCTAAAACCGATAGGCCGCCCGAACCTGAAGCCTGCGCGGCAGGGTCAACAGCGCATTGGGTTCACCAAAGCGGAAGTCCGACGGTGGTGCCCCGCAACAAACGAACGAGTTAAAGTTCGTGTAATTGCGATTGTTGAACAGGTTGAACACATCCAGCGCTAGGCTGAAACTATGCCCATTTGCGATCTGGAACTCTTTCTCCAGCGTCACATTAACTTCGCATCTGGCAAAGATGCCAAGGCAATTCTTGTCCGGGAACGCACCATAAATACGATTGGTGTCGATGCTGAAAAACGGCGCCGTGTTGGCGTCGAACACCTGGAAAGCTTGCCCGGTACCAAAGTTGGACAGCGTCGAAAAACGGAAGCCCCAAGGCAGATCAACACTGCCGGACAGGACGATCGCATGACGCTCAACCCCCGCCCGATCACGGAACCCGAAATCGTCGGGCAACACCTTGTCGAGGCTGAACAGATCGTTGCCGTTCTGCTCTGCCTTTTGCAACGTATAGGCTAAGCTGAAACCCCATCCCGACGCCGCCGTATAGGGGTGCTCAAGCTGGAGATAGAGCGCACGATAGCGCGTATCCAGCTCGTCCACACCGATCAGCACATTGGCAAATCCGAACGAGTTCGCCAGCCCCGTGTCACAGCATCCGCCAAAGCCCGCAACGCCAGTAGAACTGGGGTTCCGCGTGGCGAACAGGTGGGTATAGCCGTTGCTGCCGCGAATATAGCTGCCGGTCACCGTGGCATGCCATCCGCTGCCCAGGTTTTGTCGTACGCCTAGGCTGAACTGGTCGGTACGCGGCGCGCTGGCGTTGTTCTTGACTGCGAACAGTTCGGGCAGACCCGTCAGCGCGGTGGCCTGAAGCGCAATCAACCCTTCACGAGTCAGATAGCTTTCATTCCACACCACCGTCGGGCTGCCGTCGCGCGGGGCACCGTCGGTGGAGAACAGAAAGCGACCAATCGTATATTGCAGGCGGAAGCGTTCATCGAGCGTGTTGTTGAACACGTTGCGATCATAATAGCGTCCGAACCCGCCAAAAACGACGGTGCGTTCATCGCCGCTGACATCATAGGAGAAACCGAGACGTGGCTGGACCAGCCATTGCGCGTCGCGGTCATTGCCGTCGGTGATATAATCTTCGGCGTTGAAGTAACTAGTCTGCGGCAGGGCACGCAGCAGTGCCGCCGCATTGGTCGGTGTCACATAATGATTGTTGAACTGGTTGCTTTCGCGGTCGATGCGCAGACCCAGATTGATCTGTAACCGGTCATTCACATCCCAGTCGTCCTGCGCATAAAAACCGAACACATGGTTGCTTGCCGCGATGCGCGGGTCGCCAATGCCCAACAGTGCTTCGCGCGGAAAAGGGAAATTGAGACCGTCGGCAGGCGAAAAATTATAGCGCGGCTGGACAAAGAACAGCTTGTTAAACTCATAATCCTGCGCCGAATATTTCAGACCCCATTTGAACACATGGCTGCCCGCAAAATCAATATTCGAAAAGGTCATGTCATTGCGGATCGTCAGATTCTGCTGATGGACATCCTGGCTGCCGTCCTTGCCGCCAATGGTGATGACACCGCCAAAATCAAAGGTCGGGCTGTCGGGGCTCAGCGACGTCGGGTTATAGTTGTAATTGAGGTAATCAAGGCTGAACTCGTTGAGGAAGCCATCGCCATGGTGTGTCCAACGCGCCAGATAGGTGTCGATATTGTTGATCTTATTCTCGGCCACCTCGCGCGATTGGGTGCCCCCGAAACCGCCAATATCGGTTTCCTGACGGCGGCTGAACGACAGATCGACGGTATTGTTGTCATCCTGTTGCCAGGTCAGCTTGCCGAAAAAGAAATCCCCACGGAACGGTTGGACAAACGCCCCTTCAAATTCCCCAAAGCGCGCGATATTAGCTGCCGAACGGTTGCCCAATATGACGTTAGTGGCGCGGTTCTGGTCATTGCCTTCATATGCAGCAAAGAAGAATAGCCGATCCTCGATGATCGGCCCGCCAAGCGCCGCGCCATATTGGATCCGCCGAAACTCAGGCTCTGGGCGGCCAGCGCGAATGTCGAATATGTTGCGGGCAATCATGCCGCGATCGGTGTAGCTACCGAACGCTTCGCCGTGCCATTCATTGCCGCCTGACCGCGTGGTCGAGGTGATGATAGCTGCGGCGGCCTGCTCATATTCGGCCTTATAATTCTGAGTCAGCACGCGGAACTCTTGCACGGCCAACTGTCCAAAGGGGTTGCCCCGGCTGTCCTGTTGCCCGGCAACGCCCTGATCGAGAACATTATTCTTCAGGCTGACGCCGTCGATGAATACATTGACCGCCGACGCGGTGGAGGCACCGCTGCGGAAACCACGGTTGGTTTCGCTGTCATTATACTGCACACCCGGCGCAAGCTGTGCGAACGACAGGAAGTTACGGTCAGTCTGTGGCAAGCGGCGCAACATTTCGCGCGTGACGTTGGTGGCAACTTCGCTGGTCCGCGTCTCCACCAGATTGCCGACGACGATGATGTCGCCGCTGTCCCCGGCATTGGCGGCAAGGTCGAGCGTGGCGCTTTGCGCAACCAGCACGCTCACGCTGCGTGTGGTGGTGACGCCGCCGATATCGGCCTTGATCTCATAATCGCCGGCATCAAGTCCGGTAAGGACATAGTTGCCGCTGGCATCGGCGCTGACCACGGTCGTCTGCCCAGTGTCGAGGTTGGTCGCGGTGACCACCGCGTCTGATGCAACGTTGGCGTCCAGCGTCACCGTGCCGCGCACGGTCGATGACGTCGATTGTGCCATTGCCGGGCTGACCATCGCCAGACTGCTTGCCAATAGCGCGACCTTGAGAGCTGCAACGCCCCGTCTAGCCAATATGTTCCCCTTAATCATAACTCTACTCTCCCTTCGACCGGATTTTTCTGTTGATAAGTCGCGCCTTGGCGGGTGCTCAGTGCCCCGCACGATACGCGGACGACGATTTCAGGTTGCGGCATCGCATCGCCGTCGGCGGCATTCCCATCACCCAACACTTGGGCGATCAGCCGCTTAGCAGCGATCCGGCCCAATTCTGCGATATGGACGCGCACCGTGGTCAGCGCGGGCGTGATGAAGCGCGCCGCCGGAATATCATCGAAACCGACCACGGCGATGTCTGCGGGGACCGCAAAGCCTGCCTGATGCAGTGCATCGATACACCCGATCGCCATGATGTCGTTGGCCGCAAACACCGCGTCGGGACGCAAAGCCCCGGCAACAATCGCTCGCCCCGCCGCAAACCCAGCTGCCTCGGAAAAGTCTCCCGCAACGATCATTGTCGATCCAACGCCAAAGGCCGCATTGATTGCCGCCTCATAGCCCGACTGCCGCCCTTGTGATTCACGGTTGCCCGGCGGACCCGAAATATGCGCAATCCGGTTATACCCTTGCGCAATAAGATGCTCGGTCAGCATCCGCGCACCCGCAACATTGTCGACCATAACAGAGGTGCTCGAAGGCACCCCGCTGCTAGGGAAATCGGTGTTGAGCAGAACCACCGGCAATTTGCTTTGCCGCACCAGCGTCATCAACCCGCCCGGCTCAATCGTCGGGGCCATGACGATCATCCCGTCAACGCGGCTGCGCATCGCCCGGATTGCTGCCATCGCTTCCTCAGGGTCGCCGTGTGAATGCGACAGCAACAGGTGATAATGGGCAGCGCGCGCCGCGATGTCGACGCCGCGAATAACTTCGGAAAAGAATTCGCCGTGCAAGTCGGGCAACAGAACCCCGATGGTCGTTGTCTGGCGTGTCGCCATCGCCCGTGCTGCGCTGTGCGGGACATAATCAAGCTGCTCGACCGCTTGTAAAATTTTGTCGCGGGTGGCCTCGGCAACCACATCCAACCCATTGAGGACGCGCGAAACGGTGGCAACACTAACGCCGGAAACGCGCGCGACATCGCGGATCGTGGCGTGGCGCTTTGTCATGCAGTCCCGCCGTTCATCTGCGTCATGTCTACGTCGCGCTGCATGCGCATAGCCCTTCTCTCTTGTCCCAGTGTCGGGATGCAGGTTATCTCTTCGCACCCGCTTAGCCCCGATGCATCGCTTATAGGCGTGCAATGTAACCGGTTACAATAGCCAATGTGCAAGGCCATATTTTAGGCTATCTCATTATATTTAATGATTATAAAGCCAATTTATGTGGCAACTTCGCGCATGGCCGCTAACAAGGTCAGACACGCAACCCGTGCGAATCGAACAAGTGGGTAACAGGTCCAAAACCGAGTCGCACATGTTCCCCCAACGCGACGCGCCTCCCTTCACCCAACGGACAGATGGCAAGCTCGTCCGACGCGGGATTGGCAACATGGGCATAGGCAATGTGACCCAATTCCTCGACAAAGGCGACCGTCCCGGACAGTGCATCCTCCTCGCCACCCAACACCCAATGTTCGGGCCGCACACCGATGGTCAGGCCCGCACCATCGGGTGGCACGGTCAGCGCCGGATCGATCGGAATCAACGTCCCATCACGCAGCACAATCCTCCGGCCACCCCCTACAGCGGTCGCGGCAACCCCGGCAAACATATTCATCTTGGGTGAACCAATGAACTCCGCGACAAACAGGTTGCACGGGGCGGCATAAAGGTCAGCGGGTCGCCCTTGCTGCTCGATCCGTCCGTGGTTGAGGATGATGATGCGGTCAGCCAGCGTCATCGCCTCAATCTGGTCGTGCGTGACATATATTGTCGTCGTCTTTTGACGTTTGTGGAGCTGTGAAAACTCATAGCGCATCTTAACGCGCAAGCCTGCGTCGAGGTTCGACAGCGGCTCATCGAACAAAAAAATTTTGGGATCGCGGACAATGGCGCGACCGATGGCAACGCGCTGTCGCTGCCCACCCGACAACTCCTTGGGTCTGCGGTCAAGCAGCGCGATGATGTCAAGCGTTGCGGCTGCCTGCTCAACGGCGACGTTGACCTCTGCTGTGGTTCGTCCGGCAAGTTTAAGCGCAAAGCCCATATTCTGGCGGACATTCATATGCGGATACAGCGCATAGGATTGGAACACCATCGCCACGCGCCGCTGCGCCGGTTCCAGCGCGCCCGCAGCGGTGCCGTCGATGAACACCTCGCCTGCATCGGCGCGCTCCAGTCCCGCGATGGTCCGCAGCAATGTGCTTTTCCCGCACCCAGACGGCCCCACGAAAACCGCAAACTCGCCCTGCCCAACCTTCAGGTCGATACCGTTGAGAACGGGCACCCCGTCAAAGGCCTTGGTCACGCCCTGTAACACCAACATCTGCTCGCTCCCATATTGGCCCGGTCCTGCTCCTGCGCTTCACACACACGCGGCAACCACGGCACCATCATCATTACACACTTAATCGTCGGCCTAAAATCATCGTCGCGTCAAGGATCAATAATATTGTTATATATCAATATCATGGTCCATTATTCTGATTGCATTCGAATGCATTCGAATGCATTCTCTTCACAAAACTTGCGTGATTGGCAACGCTTTCACAAAATTGACACTATGAAACGCCATTCCCTTATTGCCTATTGCCAGATTGTGGGCCGCTCTGGCCACATTGTCCCGGATGCTATGCGACGCGGCCGACGCCTGCTTTGCTAGACGCGCGTTCATAAAGCACCCATAGTTCAGCTGGATAGAGCGCTGCCCTCCGAAGGCAGAGGCCAGAGGTTCGAATCCTCTTGGGTGCGCCAGCTTCAATCCAAAAATTTGGTATTCTTCGATTTTTTAGATTGTCAGTTACTTAGCGAGGCCATTTGCGCGCCAGTGCGACTGACCAGAGCATAGCCGGTCCCCTTGACAGTGCGTAACATCGCATGGTGATAGCCACGGTCTATCCGCTGTCGCAACCGAGACATATGCACATCAATGCGGTTGGTCCCAGGGTCAAAGTCAATACGCCACACCGCCCGCAACAATTCGGGTCGTGTCACGACTTTATCACGCGAATGAGCAAGGTGTGCCAGTAGGTCAAATTCGCGTAATGGCATGTTGATATGCTGCCCTGCGCGCGCAACCTGACGGCTGACCAGATTTATCACCAACTCGTCACAAAACAGATTTCCCCCGGCCCTGTCGTTTTGCCGACGGATCAACGCCAATACACGCATGGCTAGCTCGTTTGCATCCCCCTTGCCAAAAATGGCATCGTCCGCACCGCTTATTAATGTAGCGGTTCTCTGCATCGCGCAATCGTCCAGCGTCAACGCAAGTACGGGGCGGGTGCCCGCAATGTTGCGCGCAGATAATATGGCGAGGGCAGGATCGAACAGACTTCGAAACGGATTGATGATTATCGCGTCAAAACGTGTGCGAAACCATAAGGCCATATGGGTGGCGGGGTCGGGTAACAGCAAATGCGAAAGTCCGGATGAAGAAAGCGCGAAAATGACGTGGGCTGCCACATCATCGTCTGGCTCAAACAGCGCAACAACGGGCATTACTTTGACATCTGGTCGATCAGATATTCCCAACACCTGTCTCCACCCAGTTGGTCAACTCTGATTGCAATAAACGCGCCTCACCCCTCACAAGCAAAGAAGCATCAGAAGTGGCGCTTTCCAATAGGATCAATCGCGCAATGTCGTCCTTTTGCGCAGAAAGCAGAGCCTTCCAAGCATGCCAACGGACCCGCTCGCTTGGGTGAAGGCGTGAAAATTCATGCGCAAGGTCAAGACCGTTGTCGCTCAACGCTGCAACAATCCGTAGCGCGACCTCGGTTTGGCCGATGGTTGCAATTTCGGATAAACAGCCGCGATCCAGATCGAAATGATATTGATCCCGCCAGACAGCATGCGCATTTTCAGGGACAATGTTGACGCTGATCGAAAGCGCGGCCGGCGGATGCTGGTCATGGACATCGCGGTGCGCGCGATAATGCAATATCCGCCCGGGGCTTAAATGGCCATCTTCCACAGGGGCAAGATTGACCTTTTCTCCGCAATATCCTGCTACCATTGCATTATCATATTCATACCAGCGGCTACGATAGCCGGGACCCCAATAGCCGATGGTCAGGAAATCAAAATTATGATCATGCGGCAAATGATAGGCATAATGCCTTGCGCCGCTGGCTTTCAGCACGGGATCGTCATTTGCCGGCCAAAAATTGGCTCGGATGAAATGACTGTTCGCAACTCTGCCCAACATCAACACCTGAGCACCATAAGCGTTCATGCTGACCTGACTGGAACAACCCGCTTTCAATTCCGCTAGGGCAAAGTCGGCCAAAAATGTCCGATTTGCATTCAACTGGGCCAATAGCTTGGCCAATGCACTAGTGCAGGCTTCGTTGGCCAGATTGACGCCTTGCTCTGTTAATCTGGCACAAAACTCGTCAAAACCTATTGGCTCGGCACCGCCGCTTTGTGTCAGGTCAAGCGCCACAAGCGGCGTTTTCAACTGACAACATTGTCATAACCTGTCCTGCGACTTCACGTATTTGGCAGTCAGGGTCGTTCTTCACCATCGCGGACAATATGGGGTACGCAACGTCGGGGTATCGGCAAACCAAGGGGCGCATCGCTTCCCAGCGCAGCAGTGCGTCATCGTCATGCACCAGTTGCACTAGCGCGTCCTCTATAACGTTGACATCATCTTGCATTGTCACAAATTGCAAAAGCGCTAATTTTCTGGAAACTGCGGAATCGCCAACCCCTGTGCGCAAAGCCCGGCCGCTTTGGGTATCATATTCAAAAACCCGCGTGCCGTAGCACCGTTTGGAGCAGGAAAAACGCAGCAAGACAGCATCGCCATCCGCGCTAATAATCCGTAATTGTTCCCGTTCGCAGTCAAACGCAGCCGGCTCATATAATGGTAATGGTGCAGCCTGCGATTTAACCACATGACTGTCCCCGCACGCGCCCCGTTTCAGGGCGAAACGCTCCGCAGTCACAGCTCCCCCACCAACCGGAACAACCATGCTATAGCCATTATCGAAAATAAGATTTTGTGAACGCGCCTGTGCCAAGGCCGTTGAATCTACCAGAGACAAAGAGGCGTTGGCGCGGCCCTCCACCGCCAGAGCAAGCCCAAGAAACACCGGACTTGCCTGCATAATCAGTGGTAAACGGGCAAAATCATCACTCACCAGTTGCGAACGCCAGCTATCCACAACATCCTGCACCCAGCCAAAATTTTGTGTCCATGGGCACAAAATTTCTGCAAAATCTATGGCATTTTCGGGTGGGTTTTCCGACATTTCTGCCAGCACGCACGAAAGCCGCGCAATGGGCGGATGCGCTGTAAAGGCGGCCGCCCATTGCTGTCCTTCAACTCTCAGACGCTCCTGCCGATCGGCATCGACGAGGAATGCCGAAAGCCTTGCGTCAACGCGCATCCGTCATTCGTCGCCCAGGTTGATCATGATTACCGTTATGACAACATCAAAAACGGTCGATCCCGTTACCTGTATCGGTGAAAATAATGCGCCGTGCGCTGCGGGTATTTGCGCTAGGCTGGGCACATTAGCGAGGGCCAGAGTTGGAAATTTCATATGACATCCCCTGTTTTATGGAGCTTGCTGCCCCTTCCACACAGGTTATGGTGGCGTGCACCAGCAACCAAGTGAACTTTTCTTAATCTGGAATAATTGCACTTTGGTGCCGCATCTCTATGGCTGGTCGGTATGGGCGAGCCAAATGATACAAGTTTTGACCCCGCGCGGATGTTTCGTGCCATGGAAAATTATGGGCACAGCCAAGCACTCGGCTTAAAATACGCGGCACATGGGCCTGATTGGGCCGAACTCGCAATGCCGTGGCGTGCGGAATTGATCGGCGACATCAGCGCACAGACAATGGCAACGGGCGCGATAATCGGCCTGCTGGACATGACTGCCGGACTAAGCGTCTGGTCGCGATTAGGCGCATTCCGGCCGATGGCAACGCTCGATCTGCGCATTGATTATTTGCGCACAGCCCACCCTCGTGCGGCTATAGTTGCGCGTGTCGAATGCTATCGTGTCGCGCGCGAAATAGCCTTTGTCCGGGGCATAGCGCACGATGGGGACACAGATGATCCGGTAGCGCATATGGCGGCGTCATTCATGTTCACCGGGCCGCCGATGCCGCCGCGTGGCTCTGATGAAAATCCGTTACCGAACCCCGTGCAATCGGGTGACAGGCCATGACCGACGCAACCGGAGCCCCCTTGCCTCCTTATGCCCGTCTGTTGGGTATCAGCGTCGAGCAGGCGAATGATGGAGCGTCACCTGTATTGCGTATGGATTTTAGCGCCGCCCTAGCGGGTCGCCCGGGCAATTTGCACGGCGGTGCCATCGCAGGATTGCTCGACATGGCTGCGCACGCAGCACTCACATCGTCACTCGCCGCCAGCAATCGTCCCGGATTCAAACAGATTGGCATAACTATTGACTATGTACGCACCGGCAAGCAACAGCCAACCTTTGCACGCGGACGAGTAACTCGCGTCGGACGGCGGGTTGCGACGGTTATCGTCGAGGCTTGGCAGGAAGAAGGCGGGCCACAGATGGCTGCGGCGCGGCTGCACATGTTGCTGACAGGCGATGAGGATTAGGGTCCTGCCCCTAACGCTGGCTCCAGCCGCGCCACGCAAACCAGCCCGCCACCGACAATGCAATCCCGGCACAAAATGCTGTGACACCCCAAAACGCCCATGACGCATGCGCATAGGGGATGCCGTCAACATTCATCCCAAGCAACCCCGTGATAAAGGTCAGCGGCAAAAAGATCAGCGCCACAATCGCGATTTGCAGCGACCGCGCGTCCATCCGTTCCGCACGCAGGTCGGTAATTTCATCGTGGAGGACCGCCGCCCGTTCCCGCACCGATTCCAATTCTTCGCCCATTCGCGCAAAGCGGTCCCCCGCTTCGCGCAAAGCCACGCGCTCATCATCGTCGATCCATGCGATAGGAAAAGTGGTTAGCCTATCGAGTGCCTGGCTGTGCGGGACGATGAAACGACGCAGGATGATCGCCTGACTGCGTAACTGCGTGCTGCGGCGGCGTTCGGCAAATGATGCGCCTTGATCGAGACTGGATTCAAGGTCATCAAGCTCATCGCCGATATTCGCAACGATCACGTCAAGTTCCTCGGCCGCTGTGACTAATAGCGCGATGATGACATCGCCCGGGTCGTGCAACAAACCATCGTTAAACTGCGCAGCCACTTTCGGAACGACATTCGACTGGCGAAAGCTGACCGACAGTAGCAGTCCTGCTTGTGCCCATAGCCGTAACGAGACAAGCGGGTCGCCCTCGCCGGGTTGAACTTTGTCGTCGTGCGGGGCGCGCAAATTGACCAGCACCCCGCCTTCTATCAAATCGCAGCGAGGCCGTGTTTCGGCAGCAACCAAGGCACGCTCAACAACGGGCGGCAGCACAAGCGGCAATCCGTTCAAGGCATCGGCCCTGCTGCCTTCAGCAAGAAAATGGACCCATGTGAAGTCACCATTTCCGCGCCGCATCACCGCTTCGGCTATTGCCGCTTCGCTGAGCGCGACGGGCTTGCCGTTCTGCCAGGTGAGGGCGGTAATCATGAGACTATCTCCAGCCATAGGTGCAGCCCAGCCGCAGAAGTAGACGGTGGCGCATCCACAATATGCCGCGTAGCATCGGCGCGGGCGCGGTCCAAAATACCATCTGGCACGTCGCCCTTGTGCCACAGTGCATCGGCGCTGCCCAGCAGCCGGGCGTCGCGCAGGGTGAGCATGTCTGGGTCCTCGCTCGTCAGGCGAATGTGCACAAGCTGGCCAGATCGTTGCGCCTCGCCGACCTGCGCCAGCCAGACATCAACCGCATCGGGTGCGTGGTCATACATTGGGTCGAGCGCGCCGCCTTCAGACAGTGCTGTGTCAATGGTTCGCCGAAAATCTCCGGAATCCGGCCACCGCACACGCATCGCGGCACGTGCCTTACCCAGCGCCGCCGCAAGCACACCCAAGCTGGGTGGCATGATATGGTCGAGCCGCTGGCGCAGCGTTTTGGCAAGGCCAGCCGATGCCCCGCCTGTCCCCACCGCAATTAACACTGGGTCGCGGTCCAAAATGGCGGGCATGGTGAAATCGCATAGGTCAGGCCGATCCACGACATTGACGAGTAGGCCGCGCGCCTTGAGCCGCAATGCGATGGCCTCCGTTTCGCCCCCGAGCATCGCCACAAAGGCCAAGCGCGCATCAGCGCACTCATCATTGCAGACGACCGCACCCGCCCGTTCGAGCAATCGCCGTTTCGGCGATGCTATTTCGCCGTCGCCGATCAAAATCACAGTTTTGCCGATCAAGCGAACAAAGATTGGCAGGCTGTGCACGTGGCTAGCCGTTCAAAAAATCTGGCACGCGCTCTGCAGCCATGATTTCTTCAGCGGGGATGCGCTCGGCAACAATGGCCCATTGGTCGCCATCGACCATCACTTCTGGCACCATGGCGCGGCTGTTATAGGTTGAAGCCATCGACGCACCATAGGCGCCTGTTGATCCAAACATGACCAAATCACCCGCGACCAGCGCATCGGTCTCGCGTGCGACCGCGAATGTATCACTGCTCTCGCAAATCGGGCCGACAATCGTTGCGATCATGCGTCCGCCATTGGGGCGCACAGCAGAAATGTCATGCCATGCATCATAGAGCGCAGGTCGCGCCAAGTCATTCATCGCCGCATCGACGATGACAAAGGGATGGCTGGCCCCCGGTTTGACCCTGATGACTTCGCTCAACATAACCCCTGCATTGGCGGCAATCACACGGCCCGGTTCGAACATCAATGTCACATCCCAATTCGCCGTAACACGCGCAACCATCGCGCCATAGTCTGCAGGGCTTGGCGGCGGCTGGTCGGCGCGATATTGGACACCAAGCCCGCCCCCCAAATCGACATGCGTTACAATATGCCCCCGTGATCGCAGGGCGTTTAGCAATTCGCCCGCCCGCTCAAAGGCCGCTTCGAGCGGGTCTAGAGATAGTAATTGGCTGCCAATGTGGAGCGCAATTCCGCGTAACCCCAATCCTGGGCGGCGCGACAAACGGTCGTAAATATCGGCCGCTTCATGGATGGAGACGCCGAACTTATTGTCGGCTTTGCCCGTCGATATTTTGGCATGGGTTAACGCATCGACATCGGGATTGATGCGTAGTGTCGCCACCGCGACCGTCCCTATACGTGACACGACATCGCCCAATTCCTCGCCTTCAACTTCGGATTCTATATTGAATTGGCCAACGCCTACTCCAATCGCAGCCGCCATTTCGGCTTGTGTTTTGCCGACGCCTGAAAAAACGATGTCACGCGCAGCAACTCCGCCAGCAATAGCTCGGTTCATTTCACCCACCGAGACAACGTCTGCGCCATAGCCCTGTTTCGCCAGAACAGCGATGACCGCAAGGTTAGGGTTGGCCTTGACCGCATAGGCAAGATGCACATCACCTGCCTGCTCGACACCGACACGAAATGCATCCGCTGCCTGTTCCAGCATGCTGCGCGAGTAAACATAGACGGGCGTGCCAACAGCCTGCGCGATGGCAGACAAAGGCACATTCTCGCAATATATCTCTGCTTCATTCAGTTGAAATCGGGTCATCATCTACTCAGGCGGTAAGTCATATTCGTCGGATTGACGCTCTTCGGACCGCCTCAACACCTCGTCGCTGCGCCTTGGTCGTGCCTGTGTCGAGGCCGTGGTCTGCAGCTCGGCTGTTGGTGGCGCAGTATCTCCCGCTGGAATGGCGGGGCCCACTTCGCCAACACCGCGCACCAAATCGCCGCGCTGCCCGCACCCAGAAACACTAAGGGCAATGATTGCCGCTGTGATGCTATATGCTCTGCGTTTCATGGTTTTTCCTTAACCGCCAATGCGCTGCGCATCGCGGCAATCTGTTCACGCACCCGCGTCGGTGCAGTCCCTCCCAAACTCGTGCGGCTAGCCACCGACGCCTCTATCGTCAGGGCGGCTAATGCAGCGGTATCGAGCCGCGTATCAATAGCTTGCGCAATATGGATGGGCAATTCAGGCAAATCGCACCCAGCCTCCTCCACTGCCTTGACGGCGGAACCGACGATATGATGCGCCTCGCGGAACGGCACGCCGCGCGTCCGCACCAGCCAATCGGCAAGGTCGGTCGCCGTCGAAAAACCTGTAGCCGCCGCGCACCGCATCCGCTCTATCTGGAACTGGCTGTTCTCGACCATGCCGGTCATCGCCGCGATCGACAGCGCCAACAGGTCATACGCCTCAAACACTGGCGGTTTGTCGTCCTGCATGTCCTTGGAGTAAGCGAGCGGCAACCCCTTCATCGTCATCATCAGACTGAACAGGCAGCCCGTGATGCGCCCACTATGTCCGCGAACCAGTTCCGCCGCATCGGGGTTACGTTTTTGCGGCATGATCGAACTGCCCGTCGAAAAACTATCGGGTAGCGCAACAAACCCGAACATCTGGCTCGACCAGATAACAAACTCTTCCGCCAATCGGCTAAGGTGAAGCGCGCACTGGCTGGCCGCCGACAGATATTCGACGGCAAAGTCGCGGTCGGACACCGAATCCAAGCTGTTGCGCGTCGGCGCATCAAAACCAAGTTCGTGCGCAGTAGCCACCCGGTCGATAGGAAATCCGGTTCCTGCTAGCGCCGCCGAACCCAGCGGGCATTGATTGAGGCGGGCACGCGCATCGGCAAAACGGCCACGGTCACGCCCAATCATTTCGGCATAGGCCATCATGTGATGGCCCAGCGTCACGGGCTGCGCGACTTGCAAATGCGTAAAGCCAGGCATGATGCTGTCAACATGGTGCTCTGCCGTATCGAGCAATGCGTGCGTCAACACAGCCAATGCCTGATCCGTCAAATCAATCGCATCACGGACCCACAGCTTGAAATCCGTCGCCACTTGATCGTTACGGCTCCGCGCTGTGTGCAAGCGTCCGGCAACGGGGCCGATCAATTCTGCAAGGCGGTTTTCCACCGTCATGTGGATGTCTTCGAGCGCCAGATCGACGGGCACACCGTTTGCGGCGAACTCTGTCGCCACCTGTTCCAACCCGGCGTCAATCGTCGCACTGTCCTGCGCCGTCAGTATCCCTGTCGCACCCAGCATCGCGACATGCGCACGAGAGCCCGCAATATCTTGTTGCCAAAGCCGCTTGTCGAAGGGGATAGAGGCGTTAATCTCGCGCATGACGGCGGTCGGCCCTTCAGCAAAACGCCCGCCCCACATGCCATTTGCTTGCGGAGCCTTGCCCTTGTCCGAATTATCTGACCGACTAATGTCTGACACGCGTTTCAACCATAGCTCAAAGTGGCAGTCGTTGGCCGTCACCGCGCTGGCGCTGGCGGGCCTGACCCTGTTGGGGTGCGATAGGGAAAACAGCGCGAACCCGCAAGGCGCGGTGGCCAACAATAGACAATCGCCCACGCCGACACGATATGCCATCGACAAATCACATCGTGGCACCTTCCTGCCCTCCACATCTGTCATCGACGACGAAGGACAGGAAGCGACATTATCCGACCTTGTAGGCACGCCCGTCATTCTCAACCTGTGGGCGACATGGTGCGGCCCATGTGTCGAAGAATTGCCAACGCTCGACAGGCTTGCGGCGACAACAGGGGGAACCGCACAGGTGATTGCGCTTTCGCAGGATATTGGCGATGACGGCGCAGGACCACGCCGGTTTCTGGAACAACATGGATGGAGCACTATCGCGGCCTGGCATGATCCGGACAACGAAGTCGGCCTTGTCTATGGCGGCGGTCTGCCCACCACCATCCTGTTCAATGCACAGGGACGTGAAGTGGCGCGCGTCATCGGCCCGATGGATTGGATGAGCGGCGCGGCGCGCACACTATTGGCCGAAGCGGGCATCGGCGAATGACAGCGTAAAGCGGGTGGTCAGAGCACAACGCATAATGCATTAGGGTAATATGGACCTTTACCTGCCCGTCGCCAATATGTCGGTCAACATCATCATGATCGTTGCCTTGGGCGGCATGGTGGGCATTTTGTCAGGCATGTTCGGGGTTGGCGGCGGATTTTTGACGACACCATTGCTGATTTTTTATGGCATTCCGCCAACCGTCGCTGCCGCGAGCGCGGCAACACAGGTCACCGGGACCAGCGTTTCCGGCATTTTCGCTTATTGGCAACGCGGCGGCGTCGATACCCGAATGGGGGCTGTTCTGGTCACGGGCGGTGTTGCTGGCTCATTGCTGGGGGCGATGCTGTTTGAATGGCTGCAAGCATTGGGTCAAATTGATACGGTCATCAACCTGATGTATCTTGGCTTGCTCGGATCTATCGGCTGGTTGATGCTGCGCGAGTCGCTTGAAGCTTTGCGAGCCATGGGCAGCGGGCAAAGCGTGCCCACACGCAAGAGGCGCCATCATCCGCTGGTCACGGCATTGCCGATGCGTTGGCGATTCTACAAATCCGGCCTCTATATGTCGCCGCTCGCCCCGCTCTTCCTTGGGATCCTCACGGGCATCATGACCATGTTATTGGGTGTTGGCGGCGGCTTCATCATGGTCCCTGCGATGCTCTATATCCTTGGCATGGACCCCAAAATGGTGGTGGGCACCTCGTTGTTCCAGATATTATTCACGACCATTGCATCGACAATGGTGCACAGCGTGACAACGCATGCGGTGGACATCGTTCTTGCTTCATTGTTGCTGGTCGGCGGCGCAATAGGGGCGCAAATCGGCGCGCGACTAGCCATGAAGGTTGATCCGGTACGGATGCGGTTGGGCCTTGCCATAGTTGTCATTCTGGTTGCCTTGCGCATGGCCATCGGCCTTGCATGGCAACCCGAAGAAATATTCACGATCCAATGGCTGTGATGACACCCCGCGCGACTGGCTTGCTTTGCGCATTGATGTTGCTGCCCGCCGGCTCTGCCTCTGTGGCCGCGTCCGGTGACCCTGTGTTGGTGCCCGATGTGTCGAGCCGCGCCATCGACATCAAATATAGCTTTGTCGGCGAAGAATTGCTGTTGTTTGGTGCCATAATTTACCCCGATGGCCGTGCGCCCGACGAGCGCGCCGACATTGTCGTTGTCATCAGGGGGCCGACCAGACCGATCCGCCTGCGCGAAAAGCAAAGGGTCGCCGGAATCTGGGTCAACACGCAAAGCGTAGGCTTTGGCAGCGCGCCTGGATATTATGCGGTGGCTTCGTCGCGGCCCATCGACCAGATGATCGACGAACGCACTGCCGCTATCTATGAAATCGGCCTACGCAATCTTTCGCTATCTCCCACAGAGTTCGAAGACAGTGCACAGCTGCGGCGCTTTGAAAATGGCCTGATCGACCTCAAACGTCGCCAGACATTGTTTGTCGAGAGCGCGGGCGGCGTCGAAATCAACCAAGGTGCGCTATACAGAGCGCGGCTGATGATCCCCGCACAGGTGCCCGTGGGGCGCTATACCGCCGAAACTTTCCTGATCAGTCATGGTGATGTGATTGCGGTTGCGTCACGCGATATCGATATTCGCAAAACAGGCTTCGACCGTTTTGTCGCGATGGCGGCAGAGCATTATGGCTTGATCTATGGCCTCATTGCCGTGACATTGTCGATATGCCTTGGTTGGTTTGCAGGGTGGCTGTTCCGCAGATTCTAATCCGTAACATTCGCCGCCATAAATTAACCATGACGCAGGCATTTCTTAACATCCCTTTGCTATCGCATGAGCAATGAAGGCCGCGCATTGCGGCAATGACAGGTGAGCATCTGCGATGGAAGATATGTCCAACCCACCACAGCGCCACGGCGATGCCAGCATCGTCGACATGGTTGGCGCGCGCACGGCCAGCACCGAACGGCTGCGCATTGGCGACGTTATGGACATAGCGGGGTCGTCGTCAGCGGTTGTCCTGCACGCCGAAGCCATAACGGGGTTAATCGACAATCCAGACTCGGCTGTTTCTATGGCGGGTCAAGTCGGCAGCCAGATCAAGATCCGCGTCGGCGATGTCTGGCTGGTCGCTGGCATACGCAATCAACGAATGCACCCGCGCGACCCCAGCCTGATCATCGCCACCGTCGATTTTCTGGGCGAAGGCGACGAGGAAATGCTGACCGGAAAGATCAACAATTTCCGTCGCGGCGTTACGCGCTATCCTATCCCTGGTAGCCCGGTCTATGCTGCGACGTCCGGAGATTTGCGCCAAATATATGCGGCGGACAACCGCCCGCACGTCGAAATAGGCACCGTTTATCCGACCAAAGACACGCGCGCCGCGCTTTATATCGATCCGATGCTGGGCAAGCATTTTGCGCTGCTGGGGTCAACCGGTACGGGTAAATCGACCAGCGCTGCATTAATCCTCCACCGCATCATCGCCATGGCCCCCGAAGGGCATGTGGTGATGATTGATCCGCACGGCGAATATAGCGCTGCGTTCAAGGGGCAGGGCGCGTTGTTCGACGTCGACAATCTGGCAATGCCCTATTGGCTGCTTAATTATGACGAGCATTGCGAAGTGTTCGTTACGTCAGAAGGCAAGGAGCGCCAGATTGATTGCGACATCCTGTCACGATGCCTGCTTGCCGCGCGCGCCAAAAATAAGGCGTCCGAAGGTGTGTCAAAACTGACCGTCGATAGCCCGGTTCCTTACCTATTGTCCGATTTGCTCGCCATCATCCAACTGGAAATGGGCAAGCTGGAAAAATCGACATCGAGCGCACCGTTCATGCGGCTGAAAAGCAAAATCGAGGAATTGCGCGCCGATCCACGCTATAATTTCATGTTCTCGGGCATGCTGGTTGGCGATACAATGGCCGCTTTCCTGTCCAAAATCTTCCGCCTGCCTAGCGACGGTCGCCCCATCTCAATCGTCGATGTGTCAGGCGTGCCGTCCGATGTCGTCAGCGTCGTTGTGGCAGTGTTGGCGCGGATGGTGTTCGATTTCGCCATCTGGTCGCGCGATGAACCGCAACGCCCGATCCTGCTGGTCTGCGAAGAAGCGCACCGTTATGTCCCCAATGAACGTAACGCCGATGGATCGTCGGTTGGCCGCATATTGTCGCGGATCGCCAAGGAAGGGCGCAAATATGGTGTGTCATTGGGCCTGATTACCCAGCGGCCGTCGGATTTGGCCGAAGGGGTGCTGTCGCAATGCGGCACCATCATCGCCATGCGCCTCAACAACGAACGCGATCAGAACTTCGTCAAAGCCGCCATGCCAGAAGGATCGAAAGGGTTTATTGATTCGATTGCCGCGCTGCGCAACCGCGAATGCATCATCTGCGGCGAAGGTGTCGCCATCCCCATCCGCGTCATGCTCGATACGCTCGAGGAAGAAAAACGCCCGGCATCAACCGATCCGCTGTTCTCTCAACTGTGGCGCGACACTGGTGGCGAAGCCGAAATCGTCAACCGCGTCGTACGACGCTGGCGCTCACAGGGGCGGTAAAGCCCTGCCCGCTACCGCGAGGCGGGTGTCCCGCTATGGCGATATTCTTCGCGGATCGACCCCGAACCCGAAAGCCGTGGGTCAGCATATTGCCGTGTGGGCGGCTGTTCCACTCGCGGCGCACTGCCAAAGCCGGGCTGCGGATAGGCGGTGACAGGGGTCGCCACGCCCGCCGGTCCAGCACGCGACGCAGCAATCGCCGCCATCGTTGCAGCATCGGGCATGCCCGCTGGCATCGCGGGCAATGGCGTTAACGCGGGCGATGTGCGCCCTGCCCGCGCAACCAATTGGTCGGCAATCGGCAGATAAGGGCCTGGCGCAGGCTCGTGCCCCGAATAGGGCCTGCTGAACGCAGCTGGCGTGCCCCAGCGCCCCCGCCAACGGTGGAATATATGCGCGCCAACTATGTTGGTCATTGCCAGCGAACGGCCCCATGATGGCCAGATCGCCTGGGTATGATAATGCGTCGCGAGGCCGACCGCAGGGAATGTCCGCCCCGCCAGCGCCTCTGCGGCGATACGCGCCGCACGCGACCAATTGGGACGCGATGGTGCACGCGCCATGGCGCCGTCACAGGCAAAGGTGAATTGACAGACGATCGCGCGCTGTGACCCCTGAAACACGACACCGCACACGCTGCCCGGAAAGCTGGGGTGGCGGACACGGTTCAAAACCACCTGCGCGACACCGCGCATGCCATCGTCGCTTTCGCTCGCCGCCTCGTAATAAATCGCAGCGGTCAGGCAATAATGGGCGCGCGCCGTATCGGTAGAGGTGGCGCCGCGAAACACCGTGCGCTGCGCCGCCGGGCCAACATAGGCTTCCTGCCGCAGCGCAGCCGGACCAGAAGCGGGCACGGTGGCACTTGCCTCGCCCAGCGCCTGAACCGACATCGGATCGGGCAGGTCAGCGTCTATCGCTTGGGCCGCTGCAAAGTCATCGGCATTCACCAGCGACCATAGTTGCGGGTCATGAGGTTGCAGGGTCACCGCAACCGATACGCGATAGGGTGTGGCATATTCGGTGCGCCCGAGAACGCCGCGCGAGGCGATAACCAATATCGGAATTAACAGAATCGCAGCCACCCAATGGCGCACCGGGCGATTGCGCGAAGCAGACGCAGGCTGCCAACCCTGACCAGCGGCCGGTGAAGGTTGAGCAGTGGCGGTTGTCACATTCAAAAAATTTCATTTCAAGGCTGTTGAAAACAACGGATCGCGAATCATGCCAAAGTGCTTTGCCCGATAAATGTGGCCAAATCCTCACCGCTAAGAAATATGCACTATTTCGGGACAGGCCTGCGGTGCTTCCCTGTTTTGGTTGATACAGTGCGCGGGGGAAACAACGGCCGTCTGCGGGTTACAGAGGTGTGGTATCAACGATAGACAGTCGTATTATACACTTAATACACATCCTCCCCAGGCACCCCCCATCATGGGGAGGTTTATGCACATCAAAACAAACGACTCTAGATAACATATTACCATGGCCAGTGACTTGTAGGAAAGTCCCCTATGCCCCCGGCACCCCCAGC
>ERZ1292633.329-Hain-H41-02um-R1-329-length-60189-cov-43_pt1 | contig 60189 bp, 50 predicted proteins | sample MGYA00564406_ERZ1292633 | MGnify/ENA primary metagenome ERZ1292633 (study PRJEB36523, sample SAMEA6512639) | groundwater metagenome | collected 2019-01-08 | study: AquaDiva: Metagenomics assemblies of 32 groundwater samples | reverse complement strand
TTTTGTACGCAGTTGTTGCAGCTGTTGCTGCAAGTGGAATTGAAATTCTTCCTATCAAACATGCACTCGGTAGGGCGATGTTTCGGCCGATTGCCAGGTAAAAAATCAACTTTGGTACGAACGCTACCTTTGGCATAGATGCAGTCGAGATATCAAAGATAGGGCTTGTATTAATCACAAATGAATATTTTGCATTGTTATGATGTGCCCACATCAACTCGGAGCACGGGTCTTGGAGCGACGTTTTGTCAGACAGGCAATCAATTAAGTCGGTCGGCAGGGATTTGGGTGTGATCATTTTTACTCCAAAAGTATATAAGCAGTTTCCTGCTAAATGACCATTTACACAAAATTATTTACACCCCCTCAATTCACAAAGCAAAGCAAAGCAAAGCAACTCAACTCAACACATGGCATAGCGTACAGCGTGTGTAAATCGTCTCATGACTGACTCTTCGTGTCTGGGTACATGCGTTGCATGTGTGCCTACAATTTGCTCAGGCGACCAATTTTTCTTAAGATACCCACTATACAATTTCAAACAGAGAGTTCCCCATCACCAGCTTCAATGCTTTGCGTGGCTTAGCTCTCACCCGACTGGCTTACGCATCAGTCTGTGATGCAACATAACCAGATTTACCATCCGAGTTACGTGCAAGCTTCCGTGAAATGGTACTGGGAAATCATTTCAGAAATTGTCCTATGGCTCGAATCCACTTCCTTCTTGTCGCAATTAACATGATTGTCGCTCATTCTTCTACATTCAACTGCTTGCAACGCTTTTCTCTTTTTTCCATCCCAACACCTTAACCTCTCTTTGGCGTTGCAGCCGATTATTGAGCGCAGTGTATTTATATATAATATCAAGTACTTATAAATATTTTAGAGCCAATTAAATAGCTACAATCACTGATAGCCAAGCTGACGATTCATATCACCACCAGTGCGCATGAAAAAATCTAATTCATCCCCACATAGCTCAGTTTGCCAACGGGTATCCAGCTCAATCTTCTTGTTAGAAGAGAATCGCATATTATTTCCTCCCACCAAATGTCTTGTGAATCTAGTAAAGTCAAGCATTTCTGGCTCAAAAGAAATATGTGCAAAGTTACATAAGATACGCCCCACTTCCTCTGGCTTAGTGGTTAAATCTTCATAGCGTATTTTTAAAAGACTCTCTGACGGAATAAACTTGTCTAATGCTGGAAGCGCACGCTGATAATAATTTAGCCAGCCTTTGATACTTTCTGACTGAGTATATCCACTTGAACGTCTGGAAAAATAAACACCCCGACCATCACGAGTTAATAGCACGATCTTAATGCTATCCGGCCATTTTTTAAATAACTCAATAGCCTCACGGTCATTTTTAGAAGAATCTACAATTATCGATTTTCCCCAACAACGTGCAATTTCACGATATAAATTCATCTTGTTATCTAATGCCTTGCTAAGCGAGAGTGGTATCGGTATAAAATCACGTAGTAGATTCGGTAATAGATTTCGACCTGATAACCATGCTTTCCGAAAATTTACAGCTAACACTTTTGATCTTGTCTGCCACTTATAATCGATAGTATCAGACGAAATAGCATCCCATAAATTATAGGCATACGGGTTTATAAGAAAATCAATATTAGTTGAATGCTTAATTGCATCAAAAACTTCACGCCATTGGTTACATATACGCAAATCCATGCCGCAACTACATTTATGATTTAGGTTAATCACTTTATTTAAAAAGTTAAGTTCCCCTAAAGAAGCAGTTTGACTATGCCCTCCTATAAACATATCCGTTAAAGTAGAGCCACTTCGCGCTGCGGAACAAACATATAGAACACGAAAATCATTGCTTGAAGAATTTACAATCTTATTTGAATCGATATTTACCATATAAATATTCCATTCATTTACCGATACTTAACTATAATGACACATACAATTCTTTGTATCACGACTTGCAATTCAGATTGATACACAAACAGATCTTTTTTTATTTATTTGTGAACTGAAAGGCATTTGGCTGATTTAATAAAATTAGACCAATAAAGGGCTTGTCCAAGTATTAACATTATTAGAAATTGGATAGGGATGGAAAACAAATGAAAACTGGCATAGGGAAGTGTAATCAAAAACATCACTAGATTAACGGATCCTACTCTTAGAAGTACTCGGTGAATTGCAGGAACATGCCCCGATTTAGCAGTATCAGCGGACGTTTTTGCACCAAATAAGAGTATCAAGAAAAATACCAGATGACCTAAGATTCCAGTTTCCCAGAGTAAAATTACTGACGTTGTTTTGGCAATCTTATATTCATACAACCTAGCTATTTTTCCCCGCTGTATCTTACTTGAGTGAACTGCACCTATACCGTGACCAAATACAGTGCTATGTACTTCTCCATGAACGACATTACTATTCCACCAATTGACCAAAAGTGTCACTCGCCCCACGTGAGCACTATCTTCTCCCGGATTTGGAGTGATGGCATTAATGATGGAATCATAAGCTGAGTTGACTTGGCTATTACTTTTAAATGTAGCGCTAGTTTCATAATGAATACTTTCGTAAGCTGTCAAAATTGTACTCATTAATAGAAACGCACCAATCATGACGGTAATCGTTTCTAAGGGTTTTTGGGTAAGCTCTTTGCGGTAATAGATACCCATCAGTACAGGCAATAGCATAACCATAGTTTTAGTTTCAGCTAAAACCATAGTCCCGATTCCACTTATGAGAACCAAAATCATCCAATTCAGCTTTAACTGACGTTCACGCCAAAGCGCAATGGATGTAATTATGGTTATCAACAACATCATAGACATAGACGCACCATCTCCACCTCCATCAATATTTCCCTGGAAAGTCCCAATCACCGCATCCCAAGGTGACATTCGCGCATCTTGCCTGGCCACATAAAAATATTGATAAAGCGCCATAGGCAATTGTAGGATAGCAACGATTAAAAGTGCTTTCCACAATTTGGTAAAAGTATCTGCTTGAACCAAACCAAAAGCAAAAACCAACAGCAGTGGCCACATAAAAAAATAATGGCGAGAAGCATTTACGAAATCACCTAGCTGTGACTGATTAATGATACTGGAAAGAATCGCCAGAAAAATAAAAGCTGCGGGTAAAAATAAATTTACAGAGAATTGCGCTGATAAAATATTTTTCCTGCTACTTAATAAATTAAATATAACAGGTAAAAATAATGCAGCACTGATCAACACAGTCAACCACTGTATTTGGGTAAATCTAATGAAATAGGCACTTGGCCCGATAATCAGGAATGCCGACCAAAATATCAACCACACAATCCATACAGATGGCACAATCAAAACAAACAATGCACCGTATATCCCGAGTAACATAACCAATAGATACAAATCCCCATAAGCTGCAAGGATTCCACTCGTGATTGACAAAAATAAAGCAGCAATCAATATGAACACTATTGATAACGTATGTGACTCTAATTTGTTATTTTGTGTCAAAACAAAAACTGGAAGCTTCATATTTTTATACTAATATGTTAATTTTTAATAGTATTATGCAGTTTTGAATACACCGATCAGTCGCAATCTATCTTTATTTTGTACGGCCAAAAGTAAGTCCCGAATAAAAAAATCTTGTACTTTGTATGCGTTATCAGTATTTTGATCTATCGAAGAAATTCTTACTAACATACCGTCTGGAATCTTCCCTGTTAAACCGTATTTTAGTTGTTGCATTTTTTGTTCTACCCCAGGTAATACGGCTTTATCTCCAACCGTCACCCAATAGGTAATAGGCTCATTACGATTTCCTTTCACAGCTAACAGTCGTTTTGTCGGCAAGAATCCATAATCGGTATTTAGTTGCTTAAAAGAATTATTTGAAATTTCAAATCCCTGCACGTAATAGCATACTTCAGGTTTATGCAGCGACAAATTATCCCCTCGATCTCCCCCGTAGGCGATGGAAAGCATAATACGATTACCATGTGAATTGATATATGTCCTAGCTAGTATTTGGTTATACAATTTATCTAGCTTAGCTTGGGTATCTGCATCCACTTGAAGGGGCGTTATCGATTGATCAATTTTCCAGTCAGCAAATTGCGAAGGAATCATCACATCAAGATTAATCTTTTCCTGCAAGTCCGCCATCTTTTCTGTTGGAGTCAAAGCTAATGTCAATGCGGCTGAAAATATCATCAATACGCCTAGAAAAAAACTCGTAATCATCGACTTCTTCACCACTTTCTCCTTCTAAAACTCACATCAAAAGCGATAATTATGGCAATGCAAATTATCACGCGCAAGGACGTAATTCTTTATTAACATACTGTTTATTAGAAAAATACTGCAGAATTCCATCGACACTAAGAATGAGTATCAGTGCACTGACAAATAAAACCATTCCGGCAAAATCATGAAGAAAACCTTGCCCTGCTGCATCACCAAAATGATATGTAATTAAAGTAAGAACTATTACTCGAATAACGTTGGCAGAAAAAGAAATGGGCACGATCAGGATCGCCAATATGACATTACGATAAACTGAGCTATGGTTCACAAGATTCAAATAGAATAATCCGAGTGCTTCTAGCGTTAACAATGTCTGCAAGCCGGCACAAGCATCCGCCACCAAAAGTTGATATTGCCCTATTTGCAAAATAACCCCATTTCTAGCTATCGGATAGTCAAATAAAAACAAAATTTGCTCAGCAACATATGAAACTGCCATTTTCATTGGCATAGTCAGAAAACTTACCAAGGATCCGGGCAGCGGAATCATGAACAACAAAAAGAATAATGGAAACCACATCACCTTTAAAGCCACAAATCCTTTCTTTATCAGTAATATGGCGGACAGTATCAAAATAAATGAACTTATCTCGAATACCAGTATTTGTTGCGAACGTCCGATGACATAACACAAGAGAGCAGCCAAAAAAACTACCCAGCCGCTATTTGTAATTGACTTGCCATCACTTATTTTTAACATGTCTGGCCACTGACGAATCATTAGCCAGAGCGATAGCAATAAAATAATAGGGCCATGCGCTTGATCTTCATTTGTCCATAACCCCGTCGCTAGGCTATAGAAAGTAGGCACATACAAAACTAACAACCCTACAGCAATAGGCAACCAATCAGAATCAATTGATTTTGAACCAGTAAACTGATAAGCCGACATTCTTATAATGTTTAAAAATCAATTAATACAGATCCCACCACTTCTGCACCACTACGGTTAATTTGTTCATTCATGATATTCACATCTGTTAAGCGTGTGTTATTCTCATGTACAATCGCTAGCGCACCCCCTATCCTAGAAGTAATCGTCAACGCATCGACTCCACTTGAGAAAGCCAACGTATCATAAAGAATGACATCGAATTGTTTAGCCAATTGATTATTCAATTCATCAAACGAAGCGCGATTCAGAAGCTCCAAAGGGTTGGGAGGAAGAGTTCCCGCAGGTAAAACTGATAAGTCTACAAAAGAATCAATCCTAGAAATGACTTCAAAAATATTGGCACGATCAGCAAGAACGTCAGATAACCCTCTCTTGTTTTTTAGATTAAAAATTTCATGTTGCTGCGGGCTACGAAGATTTGCATCAACCAAAAGCGTCCTTTCTCCTAATTGAGAAAATACCACAGCAAGATTTGCAGTAAAAAGGCTAATGCCATCATTAGGATTACAACCAACCACCGTTAAAGCTTTATGGCCCGTAGCAAACCATCGTAATACCAACTGGCTTCGAATAGCTCGAAAAACCTCTATCTGATTTCCAAAGGGTTGATAGGCCACTACTAATTCTGGAGAATGATTTCCTTCTCCAGGTAATAAATAGGGATAATCAAATTGTTGCGCTAATACTTGTTGAATATCGCCTTCGGTAACCAATCCTAATTTGAGTGCAGCCTCACCGAAGCGCAACCCACTTTCTTTCTGAAAAAGGAGTATATGTTCTGCTTCAATGGGCGTAATTTTACCCATATCCAAAAGAATCCGACCGATACTATATTTGTGAATAGAAGATGAATTCATGTTAGCAAACCCGGAATTATCTAATTGTTCTGTTTCTGAAGAACCTGATGTATTCATTCGTAATTCCTTACTTAGAAGTTAGGTCACGGGTTTGAAACAAACTCAGCCAAGAATTCAACTTCAATCCCTTTTGCTTTGGTTTTCCCCACTGTATTACGCCAAGTACCGGAGCTTGAAATACATCGACCAAGTCTTCTGCAGATCGCACACGTTGATCAACCATTTCAATGATTAAAGCAACGCTCAAGCCCAGTAAAGTACCTAAAAATATCGATACTAGAACGTTTAGCAATATCTTGGGGCTATCAGGCTTATCTGGAACTTTTGCGGTATCCAGTATTGAAACACTTGATAAATTGGATTTTCCTTCAAGATCTGTTTGGCTCAACCGCTGCATAGCACTGTTATAAGCTTGTTGAGCGCTTTCAACTTCTCTTGTTAACAGCTGTAACTCATCCCTAGAGCGATTTAATGTTAGCACTTTATTTCTTTGTACTTCTAAAGCCGCGCGCAATTCCGAAATTAAGCTTGCTGAATTCTTATTGGTAGACCTAAGATGATTGTTAAGCTCTGATCTTAATTTACCTACTTCAGCGCTTGCACCTTTGTAACTAGGATGATTGCGACCATATTTTTGAGCTATCTCAGAAAACTTAGATTCTGCATGCGATAACTCTACTTTTAAACTAGTAATGATAGGATCTCTAGCTATAGATGTCGCTTCATCGTTTTGATTACTTCCTCCTATCAAACCAGTTTCTGCATTTACCAGTTGGAACGAAAGATCATTTAGCCGTTTGGTTTCTACATCCAAACGAAGATCCGCATCAATAATTCCCTTCTCATCACGATATTGTGTCAATTTTTTCTGAGCAATCTCTACTTTACTTCGTAGATCATTCAACTGCTCCGTAAAGTAGCTAGCAGCTTTCTGGGAAGGCTCTGCCGTTAATCGAACATTTATTTCTTGATAAGCATATGCAAAGGCATTGGCTACTGCTGAAGCAAATTCAGCATCCGTACTGGTATAGTTAATATGAATGACCGTACTATCACGTGCAACATCGAGATACAGATTTTTTACCAGGGAATTGGCCAACCAATTGCGAATATCTAAATTACTCTCACTTTTCTGATAAAAAGACTTTGCAATATCGCTTTGATCAAGCTTCAGCTGATCTACTACCATCAATCTTGTTTGAGTACTTCTGATCACATCCAGTTGTGTAGCCAAATGACTTGCCATCATAGGCGCAGACATTGTCACCCCTGATACTGGATCAGGACCTTTGGTAGTCACCAATACTGTCGCGGTCGACCTGTAATTATTAGGTAATAATAGACTAACCACCAAGGTGGTCATCACTGTAGCCAATAGCGTAAAAAGTATAATCTTCCAACGAGCTATTAGAATCAAAAAAAATCGGTGATAATTCATCTTAAGATCTCATTTCCATTGAAAAATTATAATTTCCCCAATAACAGAACAAGTTACACTCCTTCCTAATCTTTTTTTTCAACGTTAAAATATGCTTTCTCTGATATAGATAACGTCATCTGGTTGTATCAAATCGTTTGGCTTGGCATCCAACGTCTCAAGCTTACCATTCGCATCACGACGCTGAATTTTTAGACCACGCTCAGTTCCTTTCGGATTTAAGCCGCCACCAACTGATAAACCTTGAATCACTGTCATGTTACGCTCCAATCGATAAGAACCAGCACGCTGTACCTCGCCATAGATGTAAAAGCGTGGGGCCCTTTCGACATAAATGAGATCATCACTTTTTACGGCCAGGTTACCTGCTAGATCATTTGACCTAACCATATCCAAAACATCAATAGTTTGCTTGGTCCATTTATTTCCATCTGAACGTATTAGAGTAACCACCTCCCCTCCTTCAGGAAGAATCCCTCCTGCCATCGTGAGAATATCCGTTAGGTTACGCCTACCTTCAATCGGATAGCGGCCTTGGTTACGCACATTACCCAGCACGGAAACCATTTGACTTTGCAATGAAGATGTCAAAACATTAACCTGCGGATTGCGAAGAAGATCCCGACTCACAAGTAGCTTTACGATCTTTCTTTCTACCGCAGAAGGTGTCAGGCCATCAACCAATATTTCCCCAATCAATGGAAAAGTGATATTTCCTGCATCGTTTACTTTTGTTTCAGTAGTTAAATCCGGATGCCCATATACAAAAATTTTAATGGAATCACCAGGCCCCAATACACTTTCTTTCTTGTCTGCAGCCAATATAGCATTACTGCAAAACCATGAAAGTAAAAAAAACATTAACAAATACAGTCTTAGTTTATTTGTAACAAGCAACATTATTTTACGCTCCTGTTAAATGTGTTTAATTTTGTTTACTCAGTATGAAATATCTTATATTGAAAATATGATCTATTTTAAACCCATCATACCACGTTCAATTGATCGTTCGATTGGCATTGAATTTGATTGATTTAAATTATTACTGTTATTTTCAAAGTCTTTTTTATCCAAAAAAGATTCCACTGGCTGTGTGTTCATATTGGAATCTTTCAGGTTTAAATTAGGTGCATTTTTTCCAAAATATTCGATCTTCGCTGAGGAGCGCAATCGGTTAATTTCTTCTTCCGATGCATGCTTATGTTTTTGATTAGCTAGAAATTTCTCAATCTGAGGTGTAGCTAAAGCAAGTGATAATGGATTTTCCTTAATCGCATTAACAGCTATTAGAAGGTTGTGAGCACGTTCTTGTATAACAAAAATATGATTTTTATCTTTCTCAAGCATCATATTCACTATGTGAGATGGCAAATCGGCGGTGCTACGTAATGCCACATTACGAGCATACTGTATGCCCTGCTTATCTAACCAAGTAATAACTTCATCGATAGATTTTGCGGTATCCAGCACTGTTTTTAGTTCTTTACTTAAATCATTTAAGGCAATTCGAACAATTGTCAGGTCAAATTGTTTACGTTTCTCAAAATACTCTGGATTGCGTTGATAAAACTCATCGATTTCCACTTGGCTCGGCTTACCGAGTTTATTGGTAATTCTTTGCAAGTAAGCCTGTGCAATAACCTGTGCATTAGCTCGCTCACGCGCTTGCATTACTTCGGGTGTTCGATCAAGCTTGGTACGTACAGCCTCATCTACAATCAATTGGCGGGCAATTAATGATTCTAGTATTTGCTTACTTGCTGCCTCAAATTGTTCTGCACGGATACCCGCTCGTACAAGCTCATCGTTAAGTTGAAGTATGGTTATTTCATTTCCATTGACGCTTGCTAACGCTTGACCTGGTTTTTTTTCTACACTTTCCTTAGTATCACCACAAGCCGACAGCAAAGGCACAATTATCAATACAATCAACTTCAATCGATTTGTGCAGTTTAATGCTAGCATCACAAAATCCTTCATTTTTTAAGAAAGCAAATTAGTTCAGATTTGTTGTCAATCGTGTTGATATTTACCCGTGCTTACACACGTCGCAACCAAATTATCGTAAATAACGGTACCAATTATAAGCCCTCTAATTTTAAGAAAAATACGGAAAAAAACATGATATCCGCTCTATTTCTATAAATGAATCCTTCAATAGAAATTAAAACTATCAAGCGCATAACCTTATCTGTAATCATTTTCTCGAATTTCTGCCCCTAGAAATAATCGCTAGGTAATTTTTAGGAGCAAAAATTAATAGTCTAACGCTTAACCAGAGATTCACTTTTACTGAAACACAACAATCGTTTCAATAATCCATCGATCACTCTTCTTGGTGCAGCGATATTTAAACGCATAAAACCACTGCCTTCCGCACCGAACAAAATTCCAGGACTCATACCGATACCCGCTTGGTGTACAAAAAAATGCTTCAATTGTGCATCAGTCATGTTCCAAGCGCGAAAATCAAGCCACATCAAATAGGTTCCTTCAATCGGCGTGACTCTAATCTCTGGCAAATGGTCATATAGAATTTTTTGTACAGCATCGCGGGTATCTCGTAAATAAACTAACAGTGCTTCTAGCCATTCCTCACCTTCGCGATAGGCCGCTTCGAATGCAACAATACTGAAAGGATTGGTTGGATTGATGTGTAAGTTACTAAATATATCTTTGACCGCATGGCGTGTAGATTTATCAGGAATAATCAGTGCAGACAAATTGAGACCCGGAATATTAAAGGTTTTGCTCGGTGCAACAGCAGTAATGATTTTAGTAGTATTATTTGATAACGCTGCCAGAGGATAATGCCGATTGCTCGCATAAATCAAATCAGCATGAATTTCATCTGAAAAAATAATCAAATTATATTTTTCAGCAACCTCCAGCAATCGCCCCAATTCCTCGGGAAACCAAACACGCCCTACTGGGTTATGCGGGGAACATAGCAACAAAAAACGCGCATTTTTAGCACATTGCTCGAGATGATCAAAGTCAATGGTATAGCGATTATTCTGTTGATTCTCTATACGCAGCGGATTATATATCAAACATCTACTAGCTTGAGTAACCGTAGAAAAAAAAGGGAAATAGACCGGTGGCTGCACAATAACACCATCACCCGGCTGTGTCAGTGCAACAATCGCAGCATTGATCGACGGCACAACACCAGGACACATAACTATCCAATCATGCTGAATGTCCCACTGGTGTCGGTGTTTTATCCATGCAATCAGTGCTTCGTACAAACCCTCAGGAAATATCGTATAGCCATAAATCGGATGCGCTGCTCGTTGCATCAACGCCTGTGTCACTGCCGGTGGCGCGGCAAAATCCATATCGGCTACCCAGGCCGGAATAACATCCCCTCTCCCAAACATGCTGTAACGCCCATCATACTTTGTACTACTGGTACCATCACGATTGATTTCCTGATCGAAATCAAAACAGTTACTCAAGGGATTTTCTCCCAGATAGTCACTTCAGAGAGTGTATGTTGGAACTTCCGCTTGGTTTCACGAATGACAAAAGGCACTGCTTGTGGACCTTGAATCAATCTAAAATACTTACCTAAAATTTCTTTTAAGCCATCCAGCGTAGTGAAATTCTCTCCATCTCGCTTGAATCCACCGACCCAAGATTCTTTTTTGGTATGCTCTACCAACCAAGTATAGGGTGAAGCAATCAACAGTAAACCGGATGGATTGATGCGTGTATGAATATTATTGAGCAACTTTGCAGGATCGTATAAACGATCAATCAGATTTGCAGCCAGAATTAAATCATAGCCAGTTAGAATGGGTTTCAGATTGCAGGCATCACCTTGATAAAACTCGACTTTGTTTTTGACATGCTCTAAACCCAAGCCTACCAACGTACTCTCTTTGTAATTGACCAGATCACCTTCATCAGTGAGCACGTAACGCAAAACACCATGTTGCGCAAGCTGAACACCTTGACCGATAAAACGCGCGGAAAAATCAACACCAGTGACAAACTCAAATGCATGCGCCAATTCAAATGTTGCTCGACCAGATGCACATCCCAAATCTAACGCCCTTCGCTTAGGTCGATCACCCATTGCTGCAATCGCAATTTCTGCTAAAGCTTTAGAAAAATTCGGCACATCAAAATAAGTATCACCATAGTGAAACTCAGCGTATTCGGATAACAACTTATCCGTTTCATAACTTGAGCTTGTCTGTGTTGCTGGTGCCTCAGAAATCACATAACGAAAACCCGCGTGTTGAAAAAAATGTCGGCGAAAAGCATAACGTGCGCTTCGTAACGATTCATCACCGCAAGAAATCCATGAACCACCTTTGATCAAGTTATGCTGGCCATCAAAAGTTGGCGTAGTAAAATCATCGTATAACGGATGCACGTCAAAGCCCGGAAAAGGATAAATTGGTATCTCGGTCCATTGCCATACATTACCAACCACATCAAAAAATTCACCATGCTTAAATTCGGTCACTGGACAACTAGATGCATAGTGATCCAAATGCAAATTACTGTTTGCAGGCACATCGTCCGGTACTTCGGATAATTGTCCAACATCGTACAATCGATACCATTCATCTTCAGTCGGCAAACGAATAGATTGCGCTGTAATTGCTGCTTTCCAGTTACAAAATGCTTTGGCTTCATGGTAATTCACTTCCACTGGCCAATCCCAGGGCATAGGAATTTCTTCGGTCATAATACGCAAATACCAATCCTCACCTTTTCTAATCCAGAAAACTGGGTGCACTGCTTGCGTGAATTTTTGCCAAGAGCGACCTTCTTCCTGCCAATACCTTTCAGTTTGATAGCCCTGTGCCTCAATAAAAGCGAGAAACTCTTGATTAGTCACTAAGTATTTACTCGCCTGAAAAGCTGGAATATCGATTTGATGCAAACCAAATTCATTGTCCCAACCATAATACTCGCAATCGTTCTTGTTTTTATTGAGCGTAACCGTCCCAGCCTCAACCGGAATCATTTGATTTTGAGGTGCTTGAGTAGATTTTTGGCAAGCTTTCCAATCAGCATGCGGCTGCACAAATTCAAGTGCGTGCTGACGAATTAGCACTGATGAAGTTTCTAAATGAATACGCTCATGTTCAATACCCATTAAGATCGGCCACCAAGAACTTTCCCAAGTAATCGGCAGTACCAATGGCATCTGCGTAATTAGCTGATCAATCCGAGCACGCATAGCGTTACGATATTCACGCACTGCTTGTACCGTAGGCCAGTTGTAATGCGTACTGTCGAGATCATCCCAACTCATTTCATCCACACCAACCGCAAACATCGATTCGAATTTAGGGTTAATACGCTCGGATATCAAACCCGCAAGAATGAGTTTATTAATATAAAAGGTTGCCGTATGCCCAAAATAAAAAATAAGCGGATGACGCAATGAAATTGGTTTTATGTAATACGCTTCATTGGAACGCAACGTCTCAAAAAGCCGTTCATAACAATCGAGCGTAGTGTGAAAGTATTTCTGGATCTCTTTGCGTTTTAACTCGGGGTTGTTACCATTCAAAAAAGGTGTTCTAAGGAATACTGATCTTGACATATTATTATTGTTAATTAATGTTTCATCTATTTAGGCATTATAACCTTTCATTTTTTCACAAAACACAATTCCCTGAAAATTACTCGTCATTCAGTATAAAAATTTGAAAATTTTTATACTAGGCTCGGTTAACACTCTTTGATTAGGGTGACGAAAATTACCGAAAGCCAATATCAAAAGATCTTCATTTTTTAACGAATAAAAAAGCAATCGGCTCAGTCGTGAAATCTATGAAGATCACGCGCCTGAATCCACTTCTGAATTGGTTTTCCATCTTTGGTTACATAACGAATCAGATACCAACCATTTACCGATTTATTGTCTTCAATTACTTCTACTTTATCACCTCTGACGAGATACATACTGCTAGAAACCGTGGAATTTGGAACGAAATATAACTGTGCTTTGTCACTAATGATTGAAGCCATACGAGAACGTTTGTGTTGCCCAGCAACAAATCCAGAATCAAAATAGTGTGACAGCTTTCCTCTAAGCGTTTCCCATTCAACCACTTGACTCCCCAAGAGAGAAGGTGTTTCCTGACCATCGTCACTCCGAATAATCAAACTACCTTTGTCGGCCAAGACGTAATGGATGCGATAGCAATAAGGATCACTCTCCGAGTCGTTAGGTTGTTTCTCTGCAATCAGCAGTTCGCCTGGCACTGCATCCTTACGGCTCTTAATCGGGCAAAGCGGCAGCTGACCGAATCTGTCTTGAATGCCTTCTCTCTGTGCCTTAATTAAGTAATCGGGTCGAATAAATCTACCTCCATCAACCACAGATGGCTTAACTCCATCATCAACCCGATCATAGACAAAGATTTTATTCTCTTCTGAAGCAGAAGCCTTATTGCATTGAATAAGAGTCGCTCCACTAGACTTACTATATGCCACCAATATGGAGTAATCTTCACACGGCGGCAAAATCAAGTCAGCCGCATGCACATTAAAAACACATACGTCATCTGCACACTCATGCTCAGAAATAGCATCATCAGCAAAAGATGCGCCTGAATAAACTAATAAGAGCAATACAACCAGAAATCTATAAACCAGTAACATATTTACCTCCCGATTCGGTAATTAAGCTGAACTGTGGATTTTTTCGTTCACTCTTGACTTCATGCTCCGTCGATTTATAGGAAGCACTTGTCAGGATGCCCATTCTTCGACTCAAGCAATCCGACACCCATTTATTCTTGGCTTTGCGTGCTCTTTCTGTAACCACGATTTTCATCACTTCGAGTTGAGATGTAGGTTTTTCATCAACAATTCTTTTCTTGATTTCAGTTATCGCATTTTTGATACTTCCTTGTTGAACACACAAATCAAAGATCGCCACATAGCTCCTAAGCTCGATATTTTTGAGCAAAGAAGGGGCTATCGCCCGAATTGCTTTGATAACATCAATTGCCTCGGGATGATACTGATCAGCCGCTTGCACACGCTGTATCTTGTTAAATACATCATTTGAGCCAATCTTCTTAAAAGCGGATTCCCACGCACTCCGCTTATTCTTAATCCTATCTCGAGCCCATGTGAGTTGATCATTCTTCACGCCGTCAACAAGCGCTTTTTTTATGGTTTCATAGTTGGCACCGTCACCGAAACAACTTTTAAATGCTGTTTCATCTTTGTCGAGCATTTTCTTGAGTAGCGGACCAAGTGTGTTCGTACCAAAATTCCACTGAATAAGCCCAAAAGATGTGCCTTGGCCATCAAAATCATCGGCAAGCGCCTGATAATTCATAGATTTTCCGCCTTCGAAGAACGTAGTGATCTTGAGAGCTATTTCTTGAGCCTCATCCAATGCAATATACTGAAAAGAGGCGTTAACGGCAGATCTGAAAAACTGAAGATCAGAACCACTCGAAAGTAGAATACCGTCCGGGTCAATACAAATCATCTGTGTATAAGGAATGATCAAACAAAGCTGCGGCAAAATTGGATCGGCTCCATCAAGTAATCCAACTGGGCTAGGTGTATCTCCGAACAGAGTCGTAATATTGGGATCGCCTTGATCATTGAGACCCACAGGTCCTGGCGTTCTCGATGGAATACGACAATTATCTGGAGTAATCAGAGCACCTGGTCGACGAGATCCTGACATACTTGTCACCTCCTAGGAATATGGTAAGTATAAAAAATTTTCCAGCACCTTAAAATCTAGTTTGCAGATTCATGGATATTCTCCCAATCTCCTACCTTCCTCTTCAACATGGCCGGCCCAATCGATAGGCAAAATTTCGTTCTTGACATAGGTAGAATAGGGCAATCTTGCACCCGGATGGCATAGCCATATTTTAAAGGATTAACATGGATGTAATCGATATGTCTGGAATAACCCAATTCTGTTGTAATGGTATGCTCCCAGAAGCGGCGTTGCCAGATGCTGCGTTCGCCTTTGGCAATTCTGACTTTCGAACGCCGTTCAGTACGAGGTAATTGCCGCAGGAATCTTGAAGCTTTTCCAGCGATTGGAAAAATCGTCATCGCCCGGTGGCAACGTCCAGATTGCATGCACCACCCAGGCATCGATATAAAAAGGCCGCTCCCGCTTTGTTTTACACACCGCCTCCCGCAATTTTTCGATATGCCGTACCAGCAAATCCCCACGCCGTATTTGATGGAAATATCTCATTCTACGCAAGCTTTTTATCACCCACGGAGAAAATTTTAGCGGTGCTGCAATGACCTGTTGAATCTACACTAACCAATTTTATGCATAAAAAGAGTCACACTGCCATATGAGGAGAAACCTCCTGTTCTATTGTGACCCCAAGCTCGCGCCGCGTGCGACGCAAATCATAAGCAATTTGCAAATTGAGCCAGAACTCTGCAGAAGTACCAAAATAGCGTGCTAAACGCAAAGCCGTATCTGGCGTAATGGCACGCCTCTCCCGTACAATATCATTAACACGCGGCGCAGGCACTCTAAGCGCCATGGGTTGTTAATTCGAATACTCCATCTCTCCAACCGATTATCTGATAGCGGTTACCTGGAGGGCTGCGTAGATCATCGATCGTATCATCAGAATCAAGCATCTGTAGCTTACGTTCGGCTTGCGCCTGAAATGCATGAAACCGATCAGGGCAGCTCCCTACCAAAGAATAAGCGTTTTGGAATTGTAAATTACAATGCCTACCTTTTTTCCCTACGCGCTTTCTTTCTTAATTCAATCTACGCACCATAGGCCTACCGCGCTTACTATAACCAACACGACTCCCAATAGCAGACTCAATCTTTTTCTTGAAGCGGTCATTACCCAACGGAGTGCCAGAATGTAAGCAGGCGCGGATTAATTCGATTTCATCTGGGTGGGTTTCAATATCAAATCCAACACGATATGAAGCTTGACGCCCCTCGGGAGTTTCCCCCAACGCCAGATACAACGCATGCGGCTGTAGAATGGCATTATCAATCCCATAAGCATTCGCCGTATAACTGGACCAGCGATACTGTCCTGGATGATCAACCATTGCGGCGCGTACCGGATTCATTTCAATATAGCGCATGCAAACTAGAAAATAAGCTTCCGATTCTAAAATATGCCCTTTATGCCGCCCTTCCCATAAGCTTCCTCGACGGCGATAGGTTTTATTGATATAAGGCACAAAATGACGCCCAATATGTTGAAACAGCAGGCTAATATCATTTTCAGCTTGCGGTGTCGCCAATAAATGCACATGATTGGTCATCAGCACATACGCATGGATCAAGCACCCCAAATTATCGGCTGCAGCTTTCAGGAAACGTAGATAAACCAAGTAATCCTGGTCATCAAAAAATACAGGGTCCTTATTATGTCCGCGTTGAAATACATGCACCGGCACTCCAGGCTGATAAAAACGCTTTTTTCTTGGCATCAGGAATTCAACAAACTAAGCGGATGGCGTACTTTCAAACCTTTAAACCGCTTAAAACCCTTATCTGTCGTCACCCATACACAATTCCATTCCATCGCCAAAGCAGCATGATAAGCATCGGCAATATCATTTCCTTTCGCATCGATTTGTTCGATGCATTGCAGGAATATCCTCCAGTGCATCGGCCCGGGCGCGAAACAAACTGCATGCTGAGATTCTCTGACCTGATTTGCGAAACGAACCGCGCTGGAGAATGCAGAAGGTGCCTCAAAAACTCTCGGATGCGTAACCACTCGCAAAAACCCACTCAACACCAACTCCGAATAACCATAGGGAACAGTACCATTGATAGTAGACTCCAACCATTCGCGATAAGCTGAATGTTCCCGCGTATCCTCTCGATGTGCATAGACCAAAACATTCACATCCATTATAAGCATTAACGATCGTCCATAATGTCACTCAAACTGCGGCTATTATCCAAATCAATACCCGGCTTGAGACCAGCTCCCGAAACCGTTTCTAACTTTACCGGATCCTGTTGTAAACGATGGCGAGAAAAAAACTCACGCAGTGCGTCTTCAATAACCTGTTTTAATGTGCATCCTTGTTGAATCGCTTGGAGTTTGGCATAAGATAATAATTGTTCATCGATATTAATGGTAGTTCGCATGATTTAATTCCAAAAAATAAAATCGTATCATATGCTGGCAAGCATCACACATAAATATGATATGATATGTTTTTATGGGGTCTGACCCCTCTTATGGACCCTTTTTATGTACATATCCATGCACAACCAGAATCATGACCGATTTCATCTTGATGGAAATATTTCATTCGGCGGAATCCATTTCATGGTATCCGCCCTACGCGGGCTAACGCGAAACCACCCTACCAGTTATCCGCCGTACGGGCGTGATGTAACGGTCGTTAATCTATACGTGACCAAATATATCCATCGAAAATCATCACGTCCTTCTCTCCTATTGACAATAAGCGATCATTTTCTGCACAAAGGTGATAGCATGTTTTAGGGAAATCGTCACCGAATTTAACAGGTAATAGCTCATTATTATTTAAGTAATAGATATTTTTTAGGGATGCGAGAAAAATTGTATTGCGATACAAGGTTATACTCCAGAAATCTTCATCATAAAAAGCGTGATCTACTGCTTTCCAGGTATCTTGATGTCCGACTAACAATACTCCTTGTCTGCCACAAATATATACTTGACCATCTGGAGCACAACACACATCATTTAAAATTGTATTTACAGGACTATCGAGCTGACGCCATATTAACCCATCAAAGCTCCATATTTCCCCAGAGATACCAACTGCATATATATCTGATTCCGATATACCATCAATCGATTCGAATCCTGAAATATTATTTGAGAATTTATCTTGCAAAGGTCCAATAGATTTCCAGTGATTATTTAATTCTCGGAAATATACTTGTCTACTCATTCCACAAGCATATGGAACGTTATTAATCGAGCGAACTCTACGCAAAGGACCCAATACCTGAGGACCATTACCTTTTTCCATAACTATTTCATTAGTACATTTAGCATTGTTATCAACTATCAACACTTCTCCCCATTGACCTAATGCCAACACCTTACGCTCAACATCTCCAAATATGCATGTACTCAAACAAATCCAAGGAATAATAGTTTCTAATGGAAACCATTCGCCTTTAATCCACATAATAGGAATCGAGTGAGAAATGTCCTCTGCTGCAAACTGGTCATCGCTCATGATTAGAAATGCAGCATCTTTAGATTGAAGTAAACCCGTTGAGAACGAATGAGAATCTGTCCAAATATGAGGCATAACTGTCACCTTCACTTAAGTCTAGCGATAATTCGCTTTCCAATTTCTAAAATATGCTCCGGCAATGCTTCCTTGGCTCCAAGAATACGGCTGACTGGTAATAATGAATCGTCATTCGCACCAAATTGACTATGATAGGCATCCAATTGCGCTTCAATGCACTTTGGGTCACAACCGGATTCCTTAAAAATCCAAGCCGCGCTTCTAGCTGCTGATCTCCTCATTTGCTTATATGTGATATGACCTCCACGTTGAAGTTTTCGGACCGAAGCCTCCTGCATAGCATGTATCTGACCATGAGTAGCAGTTCGCTGATTTGATCCGTCTACACAAATGCATGGAGCCAAGTTAGAAGAATATTTATTCCCTGCTTTTTTTAGACCTCTACAAAAACTTTTTGGAATCAAATGATGAGGTGTTTTCCCTGGACAGCAGGAGTTTTCACCTGGTTTTACATGCTTTGCCTTTCTTTTATATGATACCAATTGACATTTCCTTGCCTTTTGACAAGCTTTAGCTTCTGCATCATTTCCGCACGGATCTTTTTTACCTTTTGGTTTACAAGTAGAACATGCCGCCTCTTCCTTCGCCCTATCATTTTTACAACTTTCTTCTATCCCAGGCATAGTTTGTTCGTCGATAAAAGGCCATGTTGGAGTATCACCTGGCATAGATGCATGATTATTAGTAGTCAAATCCAAATGCCGATCAACATTCTCCCCCTCAAACTTCACATCCATTGACCAAGCTTGGAAGTAGACTTTTCCAGTATTCTTGCTGGTTATTACTCCTTTCTTCGCTGCACAACCCGCCTCATCACCAGTCGATGTTTTAAAATAGGAATTATTTTTCAACATGATTTCTTTGCCAGAAATCATCACATTTTTGCTGCCATCTGAAGTATCCGAAGCAAATCCGGTATTCGGATAAGGCACAGGAACACCTGGTGGTGTCGCAGGATTTTCTGGTGGCGTAAAACAAACATCGGGCATAGCGCAAATCGTTTTACCTGCTCCAGCTTTACAGGCGATTTCGCGCCCATTGGCATAAACTTCATTAGCCATTACCGACTCCCGTTAGTTTGCCAAGTAAAAATCATCGAAGACCGCTTACCATCCTCATTTCCTAGATGTGCCAATATACAATGGCCCTTGCTATAGGTTTTTTCACAAGCTGCTTTTAATACTGCAATCATTACCAATCCCATCACAGCACCCACTTCTCCAATGCAGTCCGCAGGGTGCCAAATATCAAATTCTTTCTTGGGCTTATGCAGGGTCCGTAACAAAGCCAAACTCGCCTCCTTAAAATAATACTGATCCCCAGAAATATCCGTGATGCGAAAATCCAAATCCCCCATTTCACAGCCCACATCACCCAAAGACTCTCTAATCGCAGCGGTTAACCCATCCGCCCTTAACGGTTCCTCCGAATCAATATGCGCTTGTTCAACCCCAAATCCCAAACCATAGCAAATTAGATGATTTCCCTGACTTGCTGTCGCTGGCTCAACAACCAATGCCGCGGCCCCCTCACCCGGTATAAAACCATTGGAATTCTGGCTGGTTAACAATCGTTCCTTGTTTTCAAAATACGCCAATGTTTGTCCAACCAGCAGGCTATCCGTTGCAGCGATCAACACCTGCGGCACGTTCAGTTCCTGGATCAGTTCGCATGCATGCTTCATCGCGACAGCAATCGACACATGACCATGCGCGATAACGCGTGATTTTGGATGAAATTGCAGTTGCAATTCTTCCTGCAAATCAAGGAAGAATTGATTGTCATCGTCAAACACCCGGCCGGGACGTTCTTTTTCCGATAAACAGAGTAATAAAGGCGTCAATTGAGGAACAATTTTCTGATTGCCAGAAAGGCATTCTTGAATTGCGGCTGTGGCCATTTTGATCAGTTTAGTTCTCCCTCGCCACGGTTGCTCCAATGGCACTTCGCACCCCATGATCCATTCCCCGCCGCTATCCATGAAGCGGGTTTCCTGAAAATTATCGATGGCGCAGCGAATGGCAGCGCAGGAGGCCGGTGCGTTTAAGCCGACGCCGGTGACCATGCCCACACTTGTTATCGCTAAAGGATAGCCGCTCATCGCTTTATTTTGATAGGTTCTATCATTAAATAGTGTTATTCGTTAGTCTGCTAAACATCTCTTTTTCTCAACACCATGGCATTGCAGCTTATTTCTTCAAGTGTCAATGGTTCTTCCAGTGCTTGACGCCACTTAGTGTAATCGAATGTTTCTCTCTGAATTAGTGCAATGAACCTTTCTGCTTCAACATCGCCCAAATATTGGGATAGTATTTGCACGCCCTTTATCTTTATTTCTGTGTCAGAAATCATCACGTTACCTCTTTTATAAAACCGATCGGGTCGATAATCTTGATATCACGTATCGATAAAGCTTTTTTGATAATTTCATCGACTGTAGTCAGAAAATAATCCGAGTTTGCTGAAATCGCACAAGCGATATGCAAAGAATCAATTTTCTTGGCGCCCAACGACAAGATACGTCTTGCAATTTCCATTAGTGCGGGATTTTCTTCTATATCAACTTTGGCATATTGTTTCCACTTTGATATTTGCTTTTGCCTCTCCGCAAATGGATTTCTACTATTCTCATAATCCAATATGTAAGACCAAACCAATCTGTGAACACCTGATCGAATATCTTCTTGAATTTTTAACTTAGCTTCTGATTCAAGCCGAATTCTCAATTGCGATTGATCGTCAAATGGTCGGTTAAAACAGCAGTTATCCAAATAAATTTTCATTCAGCTTTCTTATTATGCGTAACTATTATTCATCTTCAGTTTCAACTTTCTTCGACCGCGCAAGATGTTCCAGCGAAGGATAATAGGTTTTACCCAATTCGCGCGCACGCCACCAGCCGCGGGACACTCTTCCCACCAGCACTTGCGGGATTTCAAACATGTTTTTCTTGAGCGGCAAGCTGGCGCGCCAAGTCATGGTAAACAGGTTTTTATCCGATTCAATCACCAGGGTATCAATCACCGCCTTGGTCTCATGACGTTCGCCTTTTTTGCGGAAGAAAACAACTGGGATATCGATAATCGGCAAATGAAATGCAGTACGTCCCTCGGGCGTCAGATTGACCAGCACGACTTCTTCCCCGCCACGCAGGTAAGGAATCTGTTGATCCAATGGCGCTGCCTGGTAATACGCGTCGTTAAAATCGGCGGGCAGGAATGGAAACGTGTTATCAATCCAGTTCTGGTCATAGGTACCGGCATACGGCAGGCGCGATGCCCAGCCACGCCCCACCGGTCCCAATGCCATGGGTGCGTAGTCGCCATCCGGTTTTTCAACCGGGTGATCTAGTGCTTCGGTATGCGGTAACGGCGTGCCATCCACCCATTCTTTCTTGAGATGCTTATGAAAACCACAGCCGACGGGATTGCGCATGAAGGCGGCATGCATGGCAGGGTCTTCGGAGTAATTATCGACGCCGCCAAAGGCAACATCATAAGAAAACGGTTGCGTGACAAAGGGTTCAGAAGGTGTGGCATGGATACCGGTCACGCCATAATCCCAGAATCGCTTGCCGCAAACTGCAAATGTTTTTTGCCAATTGCCTATCCTAAACCCAACCGGAAGCCGCTCAACGGGACGGCCCTTCGGTGAATAAGCACTGCCTTGCAGCAAAATGTCACAACGTAATTTACGCGGTGCAAAATCAACTTCGGAATACGGCGCGGAATAGCCTGGCTCCCCGGTAAATGTATCCGCCATGATCAATGGCAACTGTGCTTCATGCAACCGCGCCTCCCCGCCAGACTTGGGCAAATGAAACGTTCCCTTGACGACAACCACCAGCAATTCACGCCCCGATGGTTCCATGCCCATCGTGTAGCCTGCGATCATGTTGGTTGCGTTGATTAGGTCCATTGTTATTAATGCGCTAAAGCGGTGCTATGTTAGGGCTTTATAAGTTTGTCATATTCTGCATGACTGCCAATCCAGAACCAAAGTAATCCGTTTTCAACCTCTACTGCCAAGGCTCGATAGCCAATTCCTGCACGAACAGACCAATAACTATTACTTTTCTTAAAATGCAGCGATGGGTGCTTTGGGTTTATTTTAAGCATTTCAAAATTTCTATCAGCAACTCGTTTCACTGATGGCGGTAATGCTTCATAAGCTTCCCAGAACAATGGACTCGCAAAATGAATCACAATTTCTTTGATTTCCCCGCATGATGATCTGCAATTGCTCCTTGTGCGAGAGTATCCAGCTTTCCGGCTTTCATATCTATTTCTATTTGTTCATCCCATGCTTCTGAATCAAATTCTTGGAACCAAGCGCGAAATTGCTTTAATTGATCTTGTGGTAACTGTTCTACAGCTTTCACAACGTCTTCTATCGTCCTTGTCATTTTTTCTCTTCCTTCTTTTGCACCCCAGCAAGAATATGTTCCCGCAAAAACTCCGGGGCAAAATCAGCACCATTACCCCAGGTCAATGTATGACCTTCCAGGATAAAAGATTTAAAAAATTCTTTATCTTTCAGAGGCTCAAAAATCGCGCCATATAACTCGGAGGCCAGATCAATCTCACCTTCAGCGCCATCATTGAAAGATAGCCAGATCTTGTATTCATCGATATATTTTGCCTGTGTAACATGCGTAAACATTATATTTATTCCAAGGGTTCAATTTTAGATAATGGTTTTCTCTTCATCGCTGCTTCCCAATTTGCCATGAGTTCATCTTGATGCAATACATACCATTCAAGTACTGCATTCAACGCTCTTCTTGGAAATTTTCCTGTTACGATACCTGTTTCAATATCCACCGTAATTTCATATTGTCCATATTCTGCATGGAAATGTGCCGGACTATGCTCCTGAAAATACATACGAATAACTATTCCAAGAAATCGGCTTATTTCAGGCATAATGGTTTTAAAAAATTAATCATCAATTAAGCTGCACCGAACCACCTTTGATACGATTCACTCCGCTGGAACGGCTGAGCACGTAACTGCCTTTGATGATCACTTTACCTGCCTTGGTCAAGGTGATACTGGCTTTGCCACACCGCAGTACCAGTTGTTCCTTGGCACTCACCATCATGCGTTCACCATCGGCATCGACTTCAACTTGGGCGGGATGCTGGTCGAGCGGCCAACCCTCAGCGCCTTGTAATACGCCCATAATGATCGGTTTTGTAGGATCATGGGCTTCAAACATGAGCACGACCTGTTGACCAATATGTTTTCCGTGTAGATCTACAGTGGTTCGTGCTTGCAAAGCTGCCGAACCCGGCTGACTCGGATAACCTACTAAAGGTGTACGGCCTTCGTTCGTGATGGCGATTAATTCGCCCACGATGATTCCCGTATGCATATTTTCTGCGGGTGCTTTTCGGGAAGCATGGGTGACTTCCCTTTCGATCAATGGGCGTATAACATCGTTACCGGATTCTTCTTCAATCATCAAACCAGCATCGGCTTCGATCGTATCTTGACTACTCATTTTGCATTCTCCCAATCTCCCTCTTTAATTCTGAAGAATTTTAGTACCTTTCATCACAATATCGCCATCGGCTTTGATATTGATCTTGCCCGAGCCATCCACGGTAATGTCCTTGCCTTTTATCACAATCGTGCCATCCTTCTTCATACTGATACTGGCGCTACCGGTTTTAATGGTAATTGAATCGCCCGCATCGATCACCAGATTTTTACCAATTTTTGCACTATCATCACCTTTGACATCTGCACTGCGGTTGCCATCCACACCCAATGAATCATTGCCTTTCACACTCTTGGACGCATTACCCGTGACCGATTCGCTTTGATTCCCGCCAACATCCAAAGACTGATTCGCGCCTACCTTTGTAGATTGATTGGCACCGATGGTGTTGCTTTGATTGGCACCCACATTAGTACTTTGATACGCACCCACGTTGATTGTCTGATAAGCGCCAACCGCAACAGCCTGAAACGCGCCGATACCGATTTCTTGAGCACCACCGACACCGATGGTCTCATTAACACCCACTAAATGCGTGCGCTGTAATGCAACCGATACTGTTTCACTGGCACCGACTGTTTTGGTTCTGTTCGAACCAATGGTAATGCTTTCGTTTGAACCCACCGTCTCGGTGCGGTTGACACCGATGGTGATGGTTTCGTTGTTACCGACTGTTTCGGTGCGATCGTGCTTGACTAACGTGGTTTCATCATTATCGATGGTCTTTTTCCGGTCGTGTCCTACCGAATGCGTTTCATCGTTCTCAACTTCGATATCCTGATTCTTTTCAGCGTGCAGATAAACTTGCTCGGAACCTTTTTTGTCTTCAAAACGCAGTTCATTGGCGTTGGCAGCGCTACCGCCCTTACTGGAACGTGTCAGAATACCAGTTTGCGTTTTATTGGCAGGCAGTTCATAAGGTGGCATCTGCTCGGCATTGTAAACGCGTCCTGTGATGATTGGTTGATCAGGATCGCCTTCGAGAAAATCCACGATGACTTCCTGGCCTATGCGTGGAATGGCAACCATGCCCCAATTCTTTCCGGCCCAAGGGTGTGCCACTCGCACCCAGCATGAACTGTTTTCATTCTTCTTGCCAAGGCGATCCCAATGAAACTGTACTTTGACCCGCCCATACTTGTCCGTATGGATCTCTTCACCTGATGGACCAACTACTACGGCGGTCTGCGGGCCTTGCACGAAGGGTTTTGGCGTCAGCCGTGCAGTTCGATAGGGCGTACCGCTCTCAACGACAGTAAAACGATTGCTATAGTGATTGCCGCTACTGGTGGTGGAATCAAAACTATCAACGCGAACATTGTGCGTCACGGAAGTTACCAGGTATTCGCGGTTTTGATCAGCGCGTGGAAACAGAGCTAATTTAAACAGGCCACCGCAAATCAGGCCGTGCACATTGCCATTGCCTTGCATGCGTTCATACTGACTTTGTAATTCCTGAATACGAATCTTGACACAATCATTTCCTTCATCGTTTTTAACATACTCTCCTGGATAGTCATAGACTTCAAAACTGGCTCTGTCATGATCCCGGATAATGTTGGAATTAACATGCAAATCAGCCTTGGGGTGTTCGAAATCATAGTCATTCAGGCAATAAGTACCGGTTTGCAACTGCTTGGTAATATTCCAGCCTGAAATACACTCATCTTCCCTGACCACAGCCTGGTCCGGTGGATAGTAAGAAATGTCGTAACAGCCAGACATTTTGTCGTGGCAGGCCATGTCATTGGCCAAACAAAGTGTGTGCTTTCCTTGCTCATGCTTAAAATAATAATAAATACCCTCTTGCTCCATCAGCCGGCTGATAAAATTGAAATCGGTTTCACGATACTGCACGCAATAATCCCAGGTGCGATGACTGCCTTTTAATCGATCTTCAATATCGGAATATCCCTGCTCTTTAAGCACCCCCTTAATGATATCCGGCACCGTTTTATTCTGAAAAATCCGGCAATCCGAGGTGCGGGTTAAAAGCCAAAGCCACGGGTGAATCGTTGCAAAATAGGTCGCATAATGCCCTTCGCTGACACCTTGCGAAATACTACTGACATAGCCATTAAAAAACCGCTTGTCTTGTGCGTGACTGAGTCGAATGGAAACATTTTGGCCGAGCAGGTCTTCAAAATTGATGTCTTCCGTACTACCTAGCTCCACATTGATCGAAAATAGGCGCCCTAATTCTTCAGTCACAGTCATTTCGCGCAATAACAATACATCAGCCCCCAAGGGAGTGATGATTTCAATTTCACGATTTTGTTGTGTTAAAGACATAATTTTTAGCTCATGGGTAGATTAAAGAACTATTCAAACCGATAACTGAATTCACCATTCTGCACGCCAATGTTAACTGCCGAAATCGCTTCCCCTGTCATCATTTTGGTTAAAAATTGCTGACTGATGGTTGGCAGTACCGTATTGGTCAAAATGGAATCAACCACTCGGGCACCGCTTTCGAGTTCGTTACAACGATCGGCAATCAATTGCACCACGGTGTCATCGTAACCAAATGGTATGCGGTGGTTAGCCTTGATGCGTTTCTCGATTCTATTTAATTGCAGCTTGATGATGGCCCTAAGCATTTCATCGTTGATCGGATAATAAGGAATCGTTACCAATCTACCGAGAAGCGCTGCAGGGAAAATTTTCAGTAAAGGTGCGCGCAGCGCTTTGGCAATTTCATCCGCGTCGGGCGTCAATTCAGGATCCTTGCACAGATTCATGATCAAGTCAGTACCTGCATTGGAAGTCAGAAGGATGATGGTATTTTTGAAATCGATGAAGCGACCTTCGGCATCTTCCATCCAACCTTTGTCGAATACCTGAAAGAAAATCTCATGCACATCTGGATGCGCTTTTTCAACTTCATCCAGCAAAATCACACTGTACGGTCTGCGCCTGACAGCTTCGGTCAGTATTCCACCTTCACCATAACCGACATAGCCCGGAGGAGAGCCTTTTAAAGTCGACACTGCGTGGGCTTCCTGGTATTCACTCATATTAATGGTGATGATGTTTTCTTCCCCACCATACAATGCTTCAGCCAGCGCCAAGCCCGTTTCCGTTTTACCGACTCCGGAAGGTCCGCATAACAAAAACACGCCGATCGGCTTACCAGGATTATCCAGATTGGCCCGTGAAGTTTGCACACGCCTAGCGATCATATCCAGAGCGTGCCGCTGACCAATTACGCGCCGATTCAATGTTTCCCCTAGATTGAGAATAGCATCAATTTCATTTTTTACCATGCGTCCCACGGGAATTCCGGTCCAACCGGCTATCACGGATGCCACGGCTTGGCTATCCACCGTTGGAAACATCAATGGTTGCTCCCCTTGCAACTCGACAAGCTGCTGCTGCAGTGATTTTAATGTGGTAAGCGCTTGTGGGTTGGAATGGTGATTGGATGTCTCATTGCCCGATTGCAAATCCGCCTCAGGCTGTTGATTGCGCAGTTCGATGCGCAATTCAAGAATTTGATCAATTAACTGCTTCTCCTTGAGCCATCGCTGTTCAAGTTGTTCCAGCCGTTGAGCTTCTTCAGTCAATTTGGACTCAACAATCTGCTTTCTATCCTTGATATCCACACCAACCGCTTGCTCCCTCTCGATAATACCGGCTTCTGTCTTAAGCGTATCAATTTTGCGGCGGCTATCCTCAACTTCAGGAGGAACCGCAGATTGACTGATGGCAACCCGTGCACAGGCAGTGTCCAGAACGCTGACGCATTTATCAGGCAATTGCCGGTCGGGAATATAACGATGCGATAACTTGACTGCATCTTCCAGCGCTTCGTCCAAGAGTAATACCTTATGATGATTTTCCATCACATTAGCCAGGCAACGCACCATTTGAATGGCTTTTTCCTCATGTGGTTCGTCGATTTTGACGACCTGGAAGCGCCGAGTCAGTGCAGGATCTTTTTCAAAATATTTTTTGTATTCCGACCAAGTCGTGGCAGCGATTGTGCGTAACGTTCCCCGAGCCAATGCCGGTTTCAGCAGATTCGCTGCGTCTCCTGTTCCTGCTGAACCGCCTGCGCCAATTAAAGTATGCGCTTCATCAATAAACAGGATGATGGGTTTTTCCGAGGCTTGCACTTCATCAATCACCTGACGCAACCGGTTTTCAAATTCGCCTTTCATGCTGGCACCCGCTTGCAGCAATCCCAAATCCAGCGCTCTGATGCTCACGCCTTGTAATGGGGGCGGTACATCACCAGTTGCAATCTTTAAAGCGAATCCTTCAACTACGGCAGTTTTACCAACCCCTGCTTCCCCCGTCAGAATAGGATTATTTTGGCGGCGGCGCATCAAGATATCAATCAATTGCCGAATTTCATGATCGCGTCCGACGATGGGATCAATTTTTCCTTGGCGCGCCGCTTCCGTCAAATCAACCGAAAATTGCTGCAGCGCTTTTTGTTTTCCCATCGGAGCGGATGGCATGGCACCCGAGTATTCACCAGGCTGAGCATTGCCGGCCAATTGACTGCCATCCGATGCCACCATCTGGTCTTCCGGCGATCCTTGAACAATGGCATTCAGTTCGTCAACCAATGTATCCGTATTGATTTTCTTGAATTCTTGCGAAATCATCAGCAATTTATTACGCAATGCGGGTGTTTTGATAATACCGACCACCAGGTGACCGGATCTTACTTGATTGCTGGCATACTTAAGACTGGCATATAACCAGCTTTTTTCGACGGATTCTTCGACATCAATAGAGAAATCCGACAAGCTGGAAGCCCCTGCCGGCAAACGATCCAGCAATTGAACAAAATCGCTCGCCAAGCGGGATGGATTCAGTTCGAATCGTTTAATGATACGGTGCACATCGGAATCGGGTAATTGAAGGATTTGATGTAACCAATGCACCAGCTCAACATAAGGATTGCTGCGCATTTTACAAAAAACGGTTGCGCTTTCTATGCCTTTGTATGCCAAATTGTTCAACTTTCCAAATAAGGCTGCGCGGCTAATTTCTGTCATGAATTCTTCTCCACATCGATAAACAAATCTCTCGCATCATTAGTTCTGTTTCTTGTCGCGAGCCAACTGTTCCAACCCAGCCAACTATATTTGCCGAGTTGCGTGGTCGGTACTTCTTCTTTCTTGAGTATGAGATTTAAATCCCATTTGAACTCAAAGCCAATGTAATTTTTAACCAGATCAGAAAATGCGGTTATTTTTTCACCGTTTGGCAATAGTGATTGAAATTGTTGCAAATCAAGTGGTCCAGCCACGATACGAAACTTATGCATACATTGCCAACTACGCCTGCCTATCGTAGCTGAAACCCCTAGTTGACCTGTTTGCTGATCCGTATTCAAATAACACAAGCTATCTTTGGGTATCGTAAGCCACTCACCCACAAATTCTTCCACTGCGATGGGTACTTGAAAGTAGGCATGCAGTATTGCGATCAATCCACTGGCATGTTTTGTTGAACCGCCCATATGTACAGCAAAATGCAATTTTGCATGATCAGAGATGCCATCACGTTGCTGCTGCGAGCGCTCAGCAATTCCCAGCAACGACCCTATATAAAAACTGAAACGGTCATTTTGCGGACGGTCAAGCTGCACGGTGGGTTCTTTATCCGCCCATGCGCGATAAAAAAGACTGAGTAACCGATGATGAAAAAGATCGACAAATTCCGCTAGCGTCGGATCTCTAGCGATATTACTACGATTTCTTGCAAACTCGGTAAGATGGAGAGGCAAAGGACCATTAGGACCAAACAAGCCAAAGAAAAACACCTTTAATGCTGCAGGATAGTCCGCATTCGCTTCAAAAGTTGCAATGGCTGCTGGCGCAAATCGCAGGAATGGTAGTTGCCCCATGCGAATAGCATCATCGCTAGGTTTTACCGAGTAGCCGAACCGCTGCTTATCAGGATACATGCACTCGATTAAGCGCACAAACTGATAAAAATCATATTTGTAGGGTTCTTGCTGAAGATCCTTCAGCACCGCTACAACAGAATTCTGGTTCCTGATCTGACTGGCCATTGCATTATCTCACCACGTTCTTTAGTTGAAATCTTGACCTGTGTAAAACTATTCATGGATGCATACTTACAAAAAAAACGATCCAAAACAGCACCCATCAGAAAACTACTTCCTCCCGCAAAAGCCGCTTCATCGAATGTAACCGTGATTTCCAATCCACGCCCAAACGTGATGGGGCCTTTTAGCGGTACCCGGCAAGTTATCGGGCGGCATTGTATTGATTGCAGTCCCTCAATTTGCTTGGCTATCGCGTGCTCGGAATAATCTGCGTACAACGCCAGCATATCACGCAATGCCTTGGCGCCTTGTTGCTGATCATTATTGACCAAGCTGAGATAGTTTAATGATAAGTGATTGATTAAACGCCACGTGTAACTACTTTCGGTAGCGGTTGGCTTGGGATCCGTAGGGCCCACTAAACAAACGATATGATCAATAGGCGCGCTTACTTCCCAACTAAAATCAGACTTGTTACCATCCAATAATAAAAGCTTTGGCAAATCCCTATTGGTGCAAAGTGCCCGGACTCCCAGTTGTTTCATTTCGGTATCGAAAGGCATCTCGCTCGAGTCCACTAGGGATAAATAGACTTCGCTACCCACATATTCAGTTTTTAAAATATTTGAACTGGTATTGACTGGAAACAAGGTGGGTTGACGTCTGATCGTATAATAAGCAAAAGTGCCGGTATTTCCATTGTGCTCATGACAACCGGAATAAAAAGGACGGAATGTCTGCTCTGATTGCATATCGTTTCCAAATCCAATGACTTCGAGAATACTGAAGACCTCAAAATCGTTGGGTTTGGTTTTATCGACAACCAAATGATGTTCTGCATTATGCTGTTTCAAGTGAATGCGATCCGCATGCTTCTCAAACAGATTGATCACCGGCGTACAATTCAATCTGAAGTTTTCTGCATGAACAACGTGTTCCAATTTATCCTGCGAAACATCCAGCAAAATCAAAATTTCAATTTCATCCGTATCGCATTGCTGGAGCACTGCGTTCAGGTGATTCAATTGAAAAAATAAGAAACGCTCAGGCAATGCAAAGTATTCCTGCAGTAGACGGTATCCTTGGAATGTTTGTGCCGTAGTGGGTAACAAGGATTCTTCCTGACTGTAACCCACCGATTGAAGCATTGAGCGATCCAAAACATAACTTTGTTGATTTGATGGATCCCTGATTACAACCGACAGGCCATGTCCCATGATTAATTCGTAGAGTTGTACAGGCAGGCTACCCGTACCATGCAAGTAAAACGTTAATTGATCGATAGCCAGTTGATTAAATTGATAATTGGCAACAGTCTGTAGTTTTATTTTAAAACCTGATTTTATTTTTTGAGTATTTAAACCAGGATAAACCGGCACCTGCCCCAGGGGTAAATAAACAGCTTCCTTGATCTGAATTGGCCAAACGTTCACTTCGTGCGCAATTTGAAATTCACACCGACTCCGCCCCCCGCCTACAGCCCTGCTGAATAACTTAGTTCCTCGTTGCAGCACAAAACCCGTTTCAGTGATTCCCCCTTTATAATCAGGATTAATTTGCACAATCATCATTGATGGCAAGGGAGCAAGGTAATGCGGATAAACCATTTCCAGCAAATGTTGCGTGAAGCGGGGAAATTCCGCATCCATTTTCAATTGAATGCGTGCTGTCAGAAAGGCAAAACCTTCTAGTAATCGCTCTACATAGGGATCGCTACATTCAGTGCTCCCCAAATCAAGATTTGCAGCAATTTTTGGATAGCGCTTGGCGAATTCAAATCCCATTTCACGGATGAATCGCAATTCTTTCTCATAATAATCAAGCAAGCGCGGTGTCATTTTTTTACTCGACTAGTGCTAATGCATATCATAAATAGTCACTTGACTACTTTCCAATTCAAGCTCAGTTCTCAAATGCAAACGTAGAGGCAATGGTTTTGCACATATTTCTCCTTCGATTTCAAAAACAAAAACGTTATGCTCCTTTTTATTCTGATCTGCAATTACTTTGACAGTTAACGTTTTTCTGATGATTCTCGGTTCAAAGTCAATAATAGCCTGCAACAATAAACGCTCAAGTTGTGCCATATCCAATCCCGAAACAGTCTTTCCTGAAAAATCCGGGATGCCGAAGTTGATAACTGACCGGGCTGTTTCCGGCAATTCATGAAGTTCCTGGTTAGGGACATATTGAATGGCATTAAATAACCATTCGAGATCGCGTTTTACGCATGATTTAATATCATGCTTTGCGCTAACAGAAGCACTAAGGGTGTTATATTGCGCTTGCAAACCAATCAACTGCTGTTGTAATTGATATTGCTGCTCTCTTTGCTTCTCAGCGCTTAATGCCTCTGGACTACTGATTAATTTATTCAGATCTTGCTGAGTCTGCCTGATTTTTTGCTTTACCTCGTTTATTAGTTGATTGACGGGATCTTCATTGGTCAGTCGATCCAGCAACGAAGGTAAAAACAAATCTTTTGAAAAAGTGGCCAAAATATCACCCTTCAGCATTACTCAAAGCAGAATTGATAGTTATTGTTCGAACTTCCATCAGGGGATACTCTGATTGACTGGTTAACAGCATTTTTTGCCCATAGCCAATATGGATACCATGCGGAAGCTCTTGCCAAACGGTTTTGCGTGACAACGCTAAAAGTGGATCCATTTGATAGGATCGGGGATAGCGGGCCGGTATCAAGCCATAATTTTCTCCACCATTGTTCCAAGAAAAATGAACAGGCAGCCATATTACATCACGTAAATCGACAGGCTTTTCAATGACAATCGATTGTAAATTATCCCAGCTAGTCCATATATAGCGCCCATCGATAATAGCTTCCATCACTGGACCGATTCGCGCATCGCTATCGGCCAGCCATTCAAACGATTCATCATTTAGGAACCCGCCGACACTTGGGGCTTCCTCGAATGCTTGCATACGCAGTACCTGGGAATGCTCATATTGTTCTTCCGCAGCCAACCGCAGTGATTGGATCATCAATGCAATCCATTGCTTAGGCGCTCCGACAACCATCGGTTCTTCCTGTCCAAGAAAAACCCGTTCCCTGATTTTCTCGCAAGCAATAACCTGTCGGTACATCAACACCATTGCAATTGAGCTGTCATCGAGCTCCTTTACCACGGCCAATTGCGTTAACGCTCTATCCCATTGCCCCATTACTGATAGCAATTGAAATAGAAAGACTCTGTCCTGAGGATTCGAGGGTTGTTTCTTGATTCGATCCTGCAGCAGTCGCAATGATTCGTCTAAGTTACCCAACTTTAAGCAATCTTCAGGTGTCATGCTGGAATTATTAATTTAATTGAGTGTTATTAAGGAAGCGTTGATTCACTCGCGCAATCGCGATTATTCGTTATGAGTCAACACTTCCGTTACCTATTGCGCTACTACTATTCAGCTTTATTTGTCTCTAGATTCCATTTTTTGGGCCCCACGGCAGTACCTGCCTTACCATCATTACTCACAGGGGTGTAAGTCCAAGATATCTTGTCATATACAAATGTCACTGTTTCATGAGGACGGTCGGAACCACCACCGCCTACTGAAACAGATTGAATCATTGCATTTTCTAATTCATACTTGAGATAGCACACTCTTTCTCCGGATTCCTGACATACTTCCAGCTCTACTTTGGTAATATGTGTTCCGTTGGCGCAATATATGCTGAGATCCACGCTCGCGTTATCAATACTTTTTGTAACAACAAAAGGACCAAAATCAGCACGAGCTGAGCTACGACCTCCAGTGCCGCTAGCACCGGACATGGGTTGACTCAATCCATGATTAAAACTGAATACTTCGATCCAATCCTTATGATCTTCATCCGTTGACTCGCCTTTAATAGGATCGCAGTGCAAATAGGTATTTGTAGCCATTTTCTTCTCCTTGATTTACTGAGATTAATTAACAAAAACAACGCCTAACATATGCTTCACACCTTGCTCCGGAAACTAAGTGCGAACAATTCAAATTTTAAAGCCTGGTTATTTCTTCTCCGAAGGCAATCTTGAAACTAATCGTAAAGACACTGTTAATCCTTCCAATTGATAATGCGGCCTCAGGTAAAACTTGGAAGTATAGTAACCAGGATTTCCTTCTACTTCTTCAACCACTACTTCTGCCTTCGCCAGCGGACGTTTGGCTTTGTCAATCTCGCTAGCGGTTGCTGGATTAGCCTCAACATAGTTATTAATCCATTTTTGCAACCATTTTTGCATATCTTCCCGTTCCTTAAAGGAGCCAATCTTATCTCTCACAATGCATTTAAGGTAATGCGCAAAACGGCAAACTGCAAATAAATAAGGTAATCTGGCCGATAAATTTGCGTTGGCAGTTGCATCCGGGTCATCATACTCAAATGGTTTTTGCAACGACTGTGCACCAATAAATGCTGCAAAATCAGAATTCTTCTTATGCAGTAATGGCATAAAGCCATTTTTTGCAAGCTCCGCTTCACGTCGATCATCGATGGCAATTTCAGTTGGGCATTTCATGTCGACACCGCCATCATCGGTTGGAAAAGTATGGGTAGGCAATCCCTCGACAGCCCCACCGGATTCAATGCCGCGAATCCGCGAACACCAACCGTATAATTTAAATGCGCGATTGATATTGACGCCCATCGCGTACGCTGAATTACTCCAGGTATACTTGTTATGATTTGCATTGGCGACATCTTCTTCAAAATCAAATTGTTCAACAGGCGATGTTTTAGCGCCATAAGGCAGGCGGGACAGAAAACGCGGCAGTGTCAATCCGATATAGCGCGAATCTTCGGATTCTCTAAATGAGCGCCATGCGGCATAATCCGGCGTGCCAAATATTTTAGTCAAATCGCGGGGATCTGCAAGCTCTTGCCAGGAATCCATATTCATGACTTTAGGAGATGCCGCTGCGATGAAAGGCATATGCGCTGCCGCTGAAACTTTGGCAATTTCTTTCAGAAACTCTACATCCTGTGGCGCATGATCAAACTCATAATCCCCGATCAAACAACCAAAAGGCTCACCCCCAAACATGCCATACTCATGCGTATAGATTTTTTTAAAAATTGGACTTTGATCCCAAGCCGTCCCTTGAAATTTTTTAAGGGTTTTATGGGCTTCTTTTTTAGAGATGTTGAATACCTTGATTTTTAGCATTTCATCGGTTTCGGTATTATTCACCAAATGATGCAAACCTCTCCAACTGCCTTCCAATTTCTGGAAATCTGCATGGTGCAGAATCAAATTCACTTGATCGCTAAGACATTGATCAATTTTTGCAATGATGGATTGAATCGTTTTGATGGCATCATTTGATATGAGCGCTGTTTGTTCTAAGGCCTGTTCTGCCAGGGTCTTCACCGCACTTTCTACAGCCTCCCGGGCTCTGTCTGTTTTGGGCTTAAATTCCCTCAGTAATAAAGCAGAAAAATCTGATTCTTGTACTTTTGCTTCTGCTTCTGCACTGGATACTTGGATTTCTGACTCAGCCATTATCAATTCTCCTCAATATTGTTATATTGTTTTATTTGGATTCACCTTCAGAAGCCTCGGAACTTTCACTTTGAGGTTTTGGTGTGGCAACTAATGACTTAAGTAAGGCTGGATCATTTAATAATTCGTTAATTTTTTTCTCAGCACCGCCTTTTCCATCCATGTAAGTAATTAAATTGGAGAGTTCCGTTCTGGTTTGCAAAAGCTTATTCAACGCATCAACCTTTTCAGCAACCCTCGCAGGTGAAAAATCATCCATATTTTCGAAAGTAATATCCACATTGATATTTCCTTCCCCAGTTAAAACATTCGGTACCTGAAATGCAACGCGCGGTTTCATGGCTTTCATCCGTTCATTGAAATTATCCACATCAAATTCAAGAAAATCTCTTTCGCTAACTTCAGGTAAATCTTCAGCCGGTTTACCCGATAGATCCGCCATTACTCCCATCACAAAAGGTAATTGGATTTTTTTCTCGGCGCCATATAACTCAACATCGTATTCAATCTGCACACGCGGCGCACGGTTACGCGCAATAAACTTTTGACTGCTCTCGGCCATAATTTTCTCCTTCGCTAGAAATAACTGAGTTTCTCAATTGATCAAAGCCAAATTGATTTTCAAGAAGAGAAATCAGTCGATCGATAAAAAATACTAATTGTTAGACACTAATTAATCTGTGATAAAAATCACATTTCTTAATAAACGAGTACATAATAATCGTAGCCTAAATTCAGCGCCCAAGCGGCATATTTGCTGTGTGATATTAGCTCCTCCTATTAGCGTATGATCAATGAATTATTTTTTCTTATCAGAATCAATAATTTTCTTAAAGACTTTCATGTCTTCTGGTGGTATCGCTTCGATAATTTCCAAAAAATTCTTCGTCATTAGAGTTTGCGCAAGACGAATTATCAAAGAGACAGGATTGGTTGGTTCCGTTCGTTCAATATATTTACAAACTTTTTCAAGAATTCGAGCCACATCTTCGCGATTGCGTATTTCCCCTTGCGTGGAAATATTATTATCCACCACCTTGTTCTCTCCAACCAATGAATGCTCCTCTTGATCAACATTCTGATTTGATGTTGTTACATTCTTGCACAATAGTAAAATGGGATCTAACGTGATACTCAATTTTTTAAAATCTGGCAGCAGTGCTTCATTAACTTTTTGTTTGAGAAAATTCTGCATTTCTTGCAAAGTTTCCATTATTTCAATTAAATCATTGCTCAAGCTCTGAATTGCTTGCACATTATCTTGAGAGCAAAACATTTCTTCTATTTGTGCTTGAGTATATTCCACACCGACATTTTTAGTTGGAATCTTTCCCAAGATTATCAATACGTCGCGTATCGACACCTTGACAGGAGGAAATGAAATCATGATACCTTGAACATCGCGTACCAAAATTCCATAACTTCCAATTTCGGATAATACGTTCAATCGTCGTGTCGGATCATTATCATCTTCTATATCGAGACCGGGATGAATATCTTGCCAATACAACGTCAATAAATCATTGATTAAATGTAGTCCAGAAACTAATCCAGCTAATCCTTTCTTATGCGTCCACGCGCGACTGAGACCAATAGCTACACGCAAATCCTTGGTGCGTGAAAATAAAGCTTCAGCATGAGAAACAATTTCATTCCAATTAGGTTCTTTTCGGGGGACATTTTCTACAATGCTCTCCTGCGGGCTTTCTAGGTCTTTACTCAATTTGAGAAAATCAGGATCGTACTCAAGATCTGGGCCACAAGGCGACTCAGCTGATACCGGTTTAAGCAGTTTTTCAATTTCCATAATCGTCTTACGATTAATTCATGAGTGTAACTATTAAAAAATGAGTTTGTACCGAATTTAATACGCTAAGAACCCTACAAAGTCTCTACCTTTTCTAAAGATAACACATTCTTACAACAAGTTTTATCGGATTAAAATCTTTAGGTAATTATTGCAAGAAGAAAACAGTAAAAAAATGTAATTAATGTATGATAAAAATGATTATTTGATTTTTGTTTTAACATCACAACGAACAACTACAGCAAAATTTCTTTATAGCCTGTGAGGGTAGTGTATATTTGCTCGTTAATGTTTACGTGTGTGTCAAAGTAGTTTGAATATTTTGCATCGCTCAATGCAAGTCTAATAAGACAAGGACCTGCTCTATATGGAAATTTGTTTTTTAGAAGGTTATTTCACGTCTGGGCATGTTTATAGCAAGGTGGCAGTCAATCACCTGCCTTTTCTTATTGGTCGGATGCCAGATTCGGGGCTGCCTATAGATGCCGATACCATATCCCGCCATCATGCTGAAATTTTCAGCTGCAATGGCCAATTGTGCATAAGAGATCTTAATAGTACCAATGGAACTTTTCTCAATGATAACAAGATCATTCAGAGTCTACCGATTGAGGATGGTGATATTGTGCGTCTGGGTGATGTGGAATTAAGAATTATTATTGAACATGGGAATACAGCGACTACCGCCGATGAACAAGAACATACTTACATTGCTACCGGCAATGTCATGGAAAAAATTGCCAGGGGCGCTAAAGAGTTGAAAGTGCTTATTCAGAATAAACAGGTAAAATGTGCGCTACAACCTGTTTTTGATAACCATCTGGCGATTGTCGCCTATGAGTTACTAGGACGTGGTAATCATCCCCTGTTACCAGAATCTCCTGAAGCACTTTTTTATATTGCTGAACAGAGAAGTGCTGAAATTGCATTAAGCGAATTATTTCTTGAAACAGGATTAATAGAAGCGCGCAACTACCCGAAAAATTATTACTTTTTCTTTAACATACATCCTAAAGAAATCGAGAATATAAATAATTTATATCATCATCTTGACAAAATTCGTGAAACATATCCACACACCAAGCTAGTCCTGGAAATACCTGAAAAAGCAGTTTCCAATATCGAACAAATGCGTAATATAAAAAGTCATTTGCATGCATTAAAAATTGGATTGGCATATGACGATTTCGGTGCTGGCCAAGCACGTTTGCTTGAGTTATCAGAAGCTTCTCCAGACATATTAAAATTTGATATTTGCCTCATCCATAACATCGATATGGCCAATCAGGCTCGACAACGGATGGTAGAAATGCTGGTGACCTATAGCCATGAACAAGGCATTAAAGTATTAGCCGAGGGCGTAGAAACTGCAGGCGAAGATAAGGTATGCCGGCAAATTGGTATCGATTTATTGCAAGGTTTCTATTATGGTAAGCCGGGTGAAAAGATTAATTGCTAGGGTCTGTTGACATTTCACATAGGTAACCATTCCCATTCACGATCCGGGTCAATGATCAGTGCCTTGAAAATCCTACCCCACTTGCTACTCAATGACCACGCGTTAAATCTTTTGTAAATGGAATTCCAACTTCCAAATGCCTAAGGCCAAATCTCGCCACGGACAACCTGCCCGCATTCGATACAGTATGCCTTCTACCGTCATACGTAAATTGCGCTTGTTATTTGGTTTCTTGAAGCAGAATCTTCTCCAGCTTCGACCAAAACTCATCACTGAGCATCAAGCGCGGCATTGCAAACTCGTTTTATTGGTGGTATAAGAACCTCAATATTACGAGTTTACCTATTCCTATTAAATACTTATCTTCAATTGTCAACAGACCCTAGGGTAGCTTTTAAGAAAATCTTTGTCCTATTCAAGATTAGGACCGCAAGGTGATCCGATCGCGATATCGGATCACACAATTTCTTCAATATCTTTCATTTGTTCTCCAAATAAATTGCAGATCCCACTTACAATAAAATCCAAGGTGTATCACAAGGTACATTCATTACTCTTCATTAAAACTTGAGCTTGTGTTCGCCATTTTTTATAAAAAATTATCTATTGTATGAAAGCAATCTTGTATTGATTGTTAACTTTTACAACTTTGAAGTTACCGGATGTTTCTCTAACGAGATTTTCATTTAGATAGAGAGCCTTCTTAAATCTGTAAGACCCATCTTCAAGAGCATCATCGACTTTGAACTTTAAAGTTGATTGATACGCCCCTGAATTATATGGATCACTTTGTACATCTTTTTTCTGCTTTCTGGGAGGAAGATCTGCCATATCATTGTAAATAACCAATTCTTCTTGCAGAAGATCTTTTTTCGTTTGCTGATTCTTTCCTTTCACAAGCTCTATATCCGAATAAAAAGTTAAATCTTGCCCTCTTTTTACTGAGTCGGATGGACCTATGCGAGTAGAGTACTTACTTACCATCGTTTCAATTGGAAGCTGTCCATCATGGTGTTTTTTAAAATCTTTTTCCACTTCTGGTGCTTTTTTTGTTTGCTGTACATGATAGTCATATGCAAGTCCCGCAACCAAGCCAGCTCCCGCTCCGATCGCAGCTCCGGCAGCAGGATCCAATCCCGCTGCCGCTGCAATAGCAGCACCTAATGCGGCACCACCCAGAACTCCAACTGCCTTACCTTGGTGATCCATGGATGCACATCCTGATAATAAAGAAAAAAATAAAATCGAACACACAACCAAAGAGCCAACACGCATAGCGCTAAACATTTTTTTATCTCCTTACAAAGCGTTATTCAATCGTAGATTCTTCCCAAGCTTTTTTTTGCTCTGCCTTTGCAAAACTGATGATATTTTCTGCTTGCTTGTTATCAGGCGCGATATTCAATACCATTTTTGCTTTAGATAGCGCACAACTATATTGAATATTCTTCAAGCAAGCCTCGGCCTCACGCAAGTTTTTCACGATTATTTTATGTTGCGCTAAACCTTTCCGGGCTCGTTCTTTGAGTGTTTTTGCTGAAGTATTATTAGGTGAGATATTCAAAATATCCTCTGATTTTTTCAGCACGCATTCAAGATTCTGATTTTTTAAACAAACCTTGGCTTCATGCAATTTATTATCAACTTCTTTTTCCTGATCAACTAAGTTTTGATCAAATTCTTGCGGCGTTTTTTTTATTTCCGAGTTTGTATTCGAAAGCGAAGCTTTAGCTGTACAGTCTTTATTGCTACTGCTTGAACAATCCAGCGCTTCGCCCTTATCAGCTATATTTTGAAGATGGGTACGCTTCATTTGCGCATTTTGCATAATACTTTGCGCAGATAAATTATTTTTATCCAACTCAAATACTCTGTCAGTTTTTATAGCAACGCATTCGAACTGATTTGCATCTAAACATTCTTCAGCTTCTAATAGGTTTTTATCAATTTCAGTATCATTTCTTTGGGCAATTTTAAGAAGCTCGAGTGCTCTGTCATGCTCCGGATCAAGATCCAGAATAACTTCAGTTTTGGCGATCACGCACTCGTAATTAAAAACATCCCAGCAATCTTGCGCTTCCTTAAAATTCTCTTCAATAACATGCGAAGTATTATGTGAAGGCTCATTTGAGAAAAAAAGAGCCCCCCCAATTCCAATCACTGCGATTATTACTGCCCAAAGGGAATAAGCTAAAACCTTCGAATGATTTGAATCTTTTGAATTTTCACAGAAACCAGCATCCAACCCCAACATAGATCGAAATTCCTGGGTACTTTGAGGCCGGTCACTGGGTTTAAAGGATAGTGCTTTATCAATTGCTTTTAAAAATGAGTGACTATATTTGTTCTGTATTTGTTTATTCTTACAAAGCGGTTCTAGCACATCAAATACCGCTCTGGAAGTTGCCTGAGCAGGTTTTTTCCCAGTAATAGTGAAATACATTGTTGCAGCTAAGGCATAAATATCTGTCCACGCGCCCTGCTTTTGGGAATGATGTATTTCCGCTTCACTATACTGTTCTATCGGTGCATAGCCTTCTTTGTAGATGGTGGTAAGCGCACGTGATTCATTTTGTATGACACGCCTTGCTGCACCAAAATCCAGCAAAAGAGGTTTTTGGTCTTCCAGTATTATTATGTTGTCGGGAGCGATATCGCGATGCAAGCAATTTTCATCATGAAGAACAGATAAAGCCTCGAGTAAATGATTTAAAAGGTTTTTAATCCATTTTTCTTCAGGAAAATCTTTAAGGTGATTTCGTATATTTTTTAAAGTGTTCCCTTTGTACAGGGGCATGACCATATAAGCAGTGCCATTCGCTTCAAAAAAACGATGCACTTTCACCAAATAAGGATGATCAAACTTAGCAAGCAATTTAGCTTCATTAATGAAGCTACGTAAACCTAGTTCAAATATTTCTCGATCTTGTTCAGATTTACTAACAGTTAGGCCCTCTTGCCTTTTTGCAAAACCTTTTGGCATATATTCTTTGAGTGCTATTTCACGATCAAGAATACTGTCATAAGCACAATAAACGATGCCAAATCCTCCCTGACCAATTAAACGAGTAATTTTATAACCATCAACAAATGTCCCATTAGGTAGTATATCAATCGATATATTACCTTTCACGATAGTGCGATCGTCATCAAATTCAGAATTATTCGGCATAATCAATCAGATGATTGTTAACAATGTTTTTATAAGCTCAAACCAATTGGCTCTCAATATTATTTTATGCCCATTACATAACTAATATTACAGTATGATACCCTAGATACCTGGATACCTAGAATATAGGAAATATTCCACATAAAAAACGGGAACTAAATTTACAAAAATTCAACAATCTGTAATTTTTAAATTATGGCTATAAAGTAATTTAATTGTTGTGAGAATTCGCACATACTTTTCGACATATTTATCATATGCTGGAAAAATAAAATAACTTCTACTGAAAGAAGAAAGAGTTCATAAAATGACGCTTAAATCGCAATTTCTAAAAATTTTCACTTCTTTGATATTGTGCTGGCTTTTAATTGGCTGCTCTAGCACTCCCAAGCCTCCAATAGCCACGGTATCTCTTAATGTACAATCAAATATCAACTCCTTCTCCACAATTACAGACGAAACAAAAGCGCCAGAAGCAAGACCGGTTGTGATCAGATTTTACGAACTTACTTCACTAGCAGTATTCAGTTCTGCTGATTTTTTTTCGGTTTTTAATGATTACAAAACCACCCTTGAGAATGAATTAATCATTAGCGAAGAATTTAGATTAATGCCAGGCCAGAAACAAAAATTTAACCGAACATTGAATATCGATACCCGTTATGTGGGTGTCATTGCTGCTTACAAAGACCTTGAGCAGTCGCAATGGCGCGCATCTGCAGCCATTCCACCAAAAGAAAGTGCACCAGAAATTTATATTTTCTTAGAAGGAAACAAAATCCAAATTGGCGCAAAACCGGCGTGTGGATTCTTTTGCCAATTTCAATCACCAAAACCACCGCCAGGAACATTGTACGAAGTTATAGAATAGGCTTTTGTTGATGATTTTTTCAATTCATCAGCTTAATTATTTCAATTAAATAATTAGAGAAATCATTTATGTCCTGGAATAATAAAGTTATTTGGTCGGAAGGAATGTTTCTTCAGCCACAACATTTTCAACAGCAAAATCGTTATCATGAACAACTGTTAGAAAATCGCATTGCGCCATTATTCGGTTATCACTGGGGATTTAGCAATCTCGAACTCAATTCAGCTGCGTTAATGCTCGGTAAGATACAACTCACTTCAGCGCGCGGAATTTTCCCTGATGGTACATCATTTAATTTTCCAGATCACGATAGAGCACCGCTGCCACTGGAAATTGACGCTAATCTGCGGGATGAAGTCATTGTACTTGCGCTCCCCGTGCAACGCGCCGGTGCAATTGAGGTTGAATCCGATGACGATCAAAATAGCCGTCTAGCGCGATATTGCATTGAAGAAATCAAAGTTCCCGACAATAACACGCAGAACCCAAGCACTGCGCCCTTACAAATTGGCCAGCTTCGTCTCAGGCTGATGCGTAAGCGTGATGCCATGGATGCTTACACCGTTTTAGGTGTCGTGCAAATTACTGAGCGTCGAGCGGATAATCAGATCGTATTGCACAAGGAATTTATTCCACCCATGTTGCATGTTGGCTCTGATGTCATATTAAGTGGCTATCTGCAAGAATTGTGTGGAATGCTTCATCAGCGTGGTGAAGAACTGGCTTCTTTAATTACACAACCCGGTCACCGTGGAATTGCGGAGATTGCTGATTTCCTAATGTTGCAAACGGTGAATCGATATGAAGCGCTGTTTCTACACCTGATGAAAGTTTCAATACTGCACCCGGAAAGGCTATATAGCTTATGCCTCAGTTTTGCGGGAGATATGTCCACTTTTGATGAAAAAAACTCTCGCCGACCTTCCAAATATATGGAATATCAACATGATGCACTAGCACTATGTTTTAGTAACCTCATGGCAGAACTTCGCCGGTTACTTGCACAAAAAATTATTTCAAGTGCAATATCGATTCAGCTTGAAGAACGCCAACACAACATACGCATAGCTCTGGTTCACGATAAAGGGTTATTCAAATCCGCCAATTTTATTCTCGCAGTGAATGCGCAAATTCCTGCTGAAACAATACGAGTAAAGCTACCAGTTCAAGTAAAAATTGGGCCATCAGAAAAAATTCGTGACTTGGTCAATCTTGCCTTACCGGGTATACCCTTGACTCCTCTACCTGTTGCGCCAAGACAATTACCGTTTCATGCAGGATTCAACTATTTTGAGTTGGAACGAAAAAATGATTTATGGAAACAATTGGAACACTCAGCTGGATTAGTGATACATATCGGGGGGCAATTCCCCGGGCTTGAGCTTGAACTTTGGGCAATCAAAGAATAATGTAGTTTAATGATAAAACTATGTATCCATTTAATTAATTACTAATCATGAACTCGAATGATCCATTTGCATCACCAAATGAAGATAAGACAATCATCATGCCATCCCCTGGTGGACGCATTCCCCCTGCCCAGCGATCTTCTTCCTATTCGCAAATGGACATACCTGGGGATAGATCCATGATTGATACGGAGCACGCTTCTGCAACGACAGGACTCAATCCCTTAATTGCTGCAGCCAATCCTTTACTCAATGCCGCAACGGTATTGAGAACAACTTTGCATCATCACGATTTGATTGGATTGCGAGATTATCTTGTCCAAAGTATTAAGACGTTTGAGAATCAAGCGAGAGCAGCCGGAATTTCATCAGAAAAGGTTATTGCTTCGCGATATGCGCTATGCACATTCATTGACGAGAGTATTTCTTCTACGCCATGGGGAAGCGAAGAGTGGGGCAAATACAGTTTGCTTATTCTTTTTCATAATGAGGCTGTTGGAGGTGAGAAATTCTTCCAATTATTAGCGAAACTGGCTGAGAACCCTAAAACTAATCTCGACATCCTTGAGTTTATGTATGTTTGCCTTACGCTGGGATTTGAAGGGCGTTATCGCGTGATGAATAACGGCAAGAACCAATTGGAAATATTGCGCGAGCGTCTCGCACAAATCATTGGCAAAGAACGCAACAAATTCGAGCGGGATTTGTCACCTCATTGGCAAGCAGCTGCTTTTAAGCGTACTAAGTTTTTTTTATTCATGCCGCTGTGGATTTTGACTTCCCTATGCGGGCTAGCCCTGCTAACGGCGTACCTAAGTTTTAGCTTCTTATTAAGTGATGCCTCAGATCCCGTATTTGCACAAATACAATCGATTCGTACTGCAAATGCCATTAAGCATCGATTACCTGTATCACAACCGTCCGTTAATCCCTATCTAACTGAATTTCTTGCTCAGGAAATCAACGCAAGGCTATTAACTGTACGATATGAAAATAATCAACATATTATTACATTGCTGGGTGACGGAATATTCTCGCCAGGTAGTACGGTAGTTTCCCAAAAGTTTGTGCCTGTGTTGAAGCGTATTGCTGATGCTTTAAATCAGAGACCCGGTCAAATTCAAGTCTTAGGCCATACCGACAATCGTCCGATCCGGACGGTACAATTTCCCTCCAATTGGCATTTATCGCAGGAACGAGCTCATTCTGCCATGCAGCTGCTTGTCAAAATGGGGGTTTCCAGTAATCGAATACATGCCGAAGGTCGGGCAGATGCTGAACCTATCGCTTCCAATGATACACCCGACGGCCGTGCAAGAAACCGGCGAGTCGAAATAATGGTTGATTAAATCTTCATACAATACTTATTGTTATGAACATGAATCTATTGAGTATCGTAAGGTTAACTAAATGAAAAAGATTCTTAAATTGCTTTTTAACCGCTGGACTTTGACAATTCTTGGCCTAACTGCCATCAGTGCTCTTATATGGTTCGTCGGTCCACTCATCGCGTTTGCTGAATATTATCCATTGGCGCCAGATACACACCGAGCCATATTAATCGCACTTATTATCATCTTTTATATTGGCAAATTAGTTTGGAAATTCATTCAATCAAGAAATCTGAATGTTCGTTTCATGGAAGGATTGCTGCAACAAGCGCCTACCCAACAAGACGCCATTAGTGCTGCTGGCAGTGAAGAAGTTGCAATGCTGCAGAAACGCTTTGAAGAAGCAGTCGTTGTGCTAAAAAATGCGACTCTTGGTAAAAAACATGCTTTCTTTTCCAAGTTCAATCGGCAATACGTATATGAACTGCCTTGGTATATTTTCATTGGCGCACCCGGTTCAGGAAAAACTACAGCACTTGTCAATTCAGGACTGCAATTTCCACTCGCTGAACGTTTTGGTCAGGAAGTTGTTCGTGGCATTGGCGGTACACGCAACTGTGATTGGTGGTTTACTAACGAAGCGGTATTGCTGGACACCGCAGGCCGGTATACCACGCAAGAAAGTCACCAGGAACAAGACAGTGCCGCATGGGGCGGATTCCTGAAGCTTCTTAAGAAATATCGCCCGCGCCGCCCTATCAACGGCATCATTGTCACTCTAAGCGTAACTGATTTACTGCAACAAACAGCTCTGCAAAGAGAAGCGCAAGCGAATTCCATACGTAAGCGCATCCAAGAGCTTCATTCCGAGCTAAATATCCGTTTTCCCATTTATGTGCTTGTTACCAAAACGGATTTACTAGGCGGCTTTATGGAATTCTTTGGCAAATACGGTAAAGAAGAAAGAATGCAGGTATGGGGAACAACTTTTCCGCTTTCTGAAAATGAAGATGTCATACCGCTTGCTAACTTTGATTCCGAATTCACTTTATTGGAACAGCGCCTCAACAGCAGGCTCATTGATTATTTACAAGACGAAAAAGATATCCAGAAGCGCGCATTACTTTATATTTTCCCCCAGCAATTCAGCGCGCTGAAGGATACCCTCAGAGATTTTCTCAATCAAATTTTTTCGTTATCGCGCTTTAACCAGCCTCCACTATTGCGAGGCATTTATTTCACCAGTGGCATACAAGAAGGCAATCCCATTGATCGCATCATAAGCGGTTTTGCGCGGGCACTGCAACTTGATAATCGACAACTGATTCCCAACAAGCCCAGTGGAAAAAGCTTTTTCCTATCACGCCTTATTCAGAATGTCATATTGAATGAAGCGGAAATTGCTGGCACTAATCTTCGCTGGGAACGTCAACGCGCATTATTGCAATGGAGCGTTTCTCTCATTGCTCTATTCCTTACACTCAGTTTAATCGCTGCATGGTTTATCAGCTTTTCCCAAAATCAAGCTTATGTTGCAGAAGTAGCGGTAAAGATACCTGCAGTTTCCAAACAGATTGAGCAACTACCTGTAGTACAAAATATCAGTATGCCCGATCTCATTTCCGCACTTAAATCCGTAAAAGAACTTGCAATAGTTCCGGGCAGTGACACCGAATCATCACCTCTATCCATGAGCATGGGTCTTTATCAAGGTGATAAGCTGGCTGCTGCTGCAAACAATGCTTTTCAGCGACTATTGCAGGATACATTTCTTCCGCAATTGATACTGCGTATTGAATATTTGCTGAGTAATGCTGACTCCAATAACATGGAGTTGTTGTATGAGGGCTTAAAAGCTTATCTGATGCTGCATCAAGCCGAACACTTCGATTCCGTTGCTTTAAAAGCTTTCATTATGCTGGACTGGGAAAATAGCTTGCCTCGAGAATTTACCCATGATCAGCGTAAAATTCTGGAATTGCATCTTGATACTTTATTGAATCGTGACCATCTATCGTCTCCCATTCCAATCAATTCACAACTCGTTAACCGTGTACGCGCAATCATCGCCGAAACACCTTTAGCGAAACGGATCTATAACCGCCTGAAACTTCAAGGCATGAATAACGAGATTCCTGAGTTCACCATCGCAAAAAATGTAGGGTCTGCGGCTGCTCTGGTATTCGAACGTAAAAGTGGAATACCCCTAACCAAAGGGATATCGGGCTTATACACCTATGATGGTTATTATAATTTTTATCCGCAGGTAGCCAAGGAAATCATTCAACAGCTTGCTCAAGAAGAACCATGGGTACTTGATCTTCCTGAGAAACAGCGCAATGCAATATTAGACATTCATGCTGAATCCCCAGTTAACGAAGATGTTCGCCGTTTGTATCTGCAAGATTATGCAAAAAACTGGGAAACCTTTATCAATGACATACAACTCGTTAAAGCAAACTCCCTACAAAAAAGCATTGAATTAACCAGACTTCTTTCTGCTGCTGATTCCCCGCTCTTGTCACTGTTGCAAGCCATCGCAAAGGAAGTTACATTGGTCAATACTGATCCTGCTGAAAGAAATATCGTTGAAAAAGCTACCGATCAAGTAAAAACCGCAAAGAAAAAACTAGAGGTGTATCTTGGACGAGCAACCGAGAAAGTACCGACAGCAGTCCTAGTTTCTCGGCCAGAACAGATCGTCGATGAGAAATTCAAGGAGTTACGCCGTTTGGTACAAGCCCCGAATCCTGGCCAACCCGCACCGATTGACAAACTGCTCTCCAAGATTAATGAGCTTTATTATTTCCTTACTGCAACCGAAGAGGCGCTCAATACAAACACCACACTTCCGGTTAGCAAAGTGCAAACTGAAATGAGAACCGAAGCTCGTCAACTGGGTGAACCTTTACGCACCATGTTTGCTACCCTCTCATCCAGTAGTCAGAATCAGACCGAAGGAATGACGCGTGGTAATTTGAATCAATCACTGAAAATAGCAGTTACTGATTTTTGTCAGCAAGCCACTGCCGGACGTTATCCTTTTGTAAAAAAGAGTACACAAGATGTCACACAGGATGATTTTGCACAGCTATTCGGTTTTGGTGGGCGTTTCGACGAGTATTTTCAGAAAGAACTGACGCAATTTGTAGATAACACCAAACACATGTGGTACTTCCGGCAAACAGGCGATGCTCCCCGGGATCTTCAAGAATTCAAACGTGCGCAAACCATTCGCGATATTTTTTTTCGCGGGGGTGCTCGTGCCACCAATATCAATTTCACATTTAAACCCATTGATATGGATCCTTCAATCACCCAATTCATTCTGGATATTGATGGACAGTTAGTAAAATATAGCCACGGTCCGCAAGTACCTATATCGATTCAATGGCCTGGTCCACGAGGCAGTACGCAGATCCGCCTGCAAATCTCTCCCGCTCCGCAGGAAGGAATATCAGGGCAAGTTTTTGGAGGCCCATGGGCACTATTTCGCATGTTTGATAACGTGCAAATCAATCCATCGCCACAAACCGAAAAATTTGTTGCAACCTTCAACATTAATGGTAAAAAAGCTCAATTCGAGGTCACTACCAGTAGTGTACAAAACCCGTTTCGCTTGCAAGAACTTCAAGATTTCAAGTGCCCCTCCAAATTATGATGGGTGATAAAGAAGCATTAACTGTCGGTTGGTATGGAAAAATACCATCTCTTGGCGATTTCATTTCACGTCGCTTGCCTGCCAGTTTTATCGACACCTGGGATGCTTGGTTGCAAAAGGCGATGGCAACAAGCCGGGAACAACTAGGTGAGCATTGGCTGGATTTATATCTTACCAGTCCAATGTGGCGCTTTATCCTCATGCCAAATACGTGTAGCAATACCAAAATATGGACAGGCATCCTCATGCCCAGCATTGATAAAGTTGGGCGCCATTTTCCATTAACCATTGCAACTGAAATTGAGCCATATCCCCAGGCACTACTATCCCTGCTTTCCGCGCAACACTGGTATACAGCTTTGGAACAAGCCGCATTAGCATCACTAGATCTCAACATATCACCCGATGATTTGGATCAAAGCCTGGCGTGCCATCCCCCACCTATACTTTGCGATGAAAGTTATTCAATTTATGGTCAAGAATTGAGTCATTGGTGGCAAGCCTCTTCGCTTACAGATGATCGTCAAAAGTCATTATCATTACCGACAACAAATGCTCTCGCTGAAATTTTCGAAGCGATGAATCAAAATGTTTTTAGTAAAATGGGAATAGGTAAAAGTATTTGGTGGAAAGTTGATTTTGAAACAAATCAAACACAATTGCACTGTTTCCAGGGACTTCCACCAGAAAATCAGTTTGCGATGCTACTGAATGACATCGCACAATGACATTTTTTAAGTTTACCGGTAATCCTTGATGAGACCAAGATAATGACCGCAGATCAACCACCAGTTGATGATGATTTAACGATTCTTGCCCAGGAAACACGTATTGGCGCTCGTACTAGCACAGCAGATAACATGCAACGTGAAGGGTACATTCTTCCTATTGGTACCCGACTTGGAGAATTCGAAGTTACCGATATTATTGGATGGGGAGGATTTGGCATCGTTTATCTGGTGTATGATCATTCCTTGCAACGCGAAGTAGCACTGAAAGAATATATGCCTTCAAGCTTTGCTACACGAAATACTCACGGACAAATCACTGTGAAGTCCGAATCCAGCAAAGATATATTCTTGGCCGGATTACGAAGTTTTATTAATGAAGCACGATTATTAGCGCATTTCGATCATGCATCACTGGTAAAAGTTTATCGCTTTTGGGAAAGTAATGGCACAGCCTACATGGTAATGCCATTTTACCAGGGGATTACGCTCAAAGAAAAAATACTCAATACGGATAAGCTTCCTGATGAAAAATGGTTGAAGGATATATTATTTCAACTACTTGATGCTCTGAGTGTTCTCCATAAGGACAAACCTCAATGTCTGCATCGTGACATCTCTCCGGATAATATTCTTATTTTACCGAATGGTCGGGCACTATTATTAGATTTTGGTGCTGCTCGCCGAGTGATTAGCGATATGACGCAATCACTAACCGTAATTTTGAAACCTGGCTATGCACCCATTGAACAATATGCTGATGAGACAAACCTCACGCAAGGCCCATGGACAGATATTTATGCACTTGCAGCGGTCATCTATTTCACCATTACCCGCAAAACTCCCACCCCCTCGGTCAGCCGTTTGGTTTCCGATAAACTCATACCTTTAAGTGAATTTGCACAAAATAAATATAGCGTTTCTTTCCTAAAGAGTATTGATAAAGCGCTTGCAGTAAAACCAGAAAAGCGCCCACAAAATGTGGATGAATTTTGCAAGCTGCTCGATATTACTCAGACGCAAACAACATCCGACAATTTCAATACATCAAAAAAACCAGCTTCAAACAAAGGAAAGATTTTTGCCATTCTATCGACTATCACAGTTGCTTTGATCATTGGGGTTATGCTAAACCCGGATATTATAGATTTTCAGTCGGAATCGCCTGTCATTACGCCTTCTGATAATGCCATTAAATCAATCCAATTTGATCCTACCCAGGAATTGGAAACCATTTTCAAGTCTCGCGACCGATCTCATGCAGTCACTATATCGATAGATAAGGCACAGGTAATCATCAACAAAGATCAACTACATTTTAAAATCCGTTCTGCAAAATCAGGATACGTATACATCCTGGCTGTCGGCACCAATCAATCGGATTTTTTGTTGCTCTTTCCTAATACACGGGATCAAAATAACCGCATAGTAGCGAATCAGCAAATAGAATTACCCAGGAAAGAATGGCGGATGATTGCGGGAGGACCGCCAGGTACCAATCATTTTATTGCGATTGTCTCCGATCATCCGCGCAGTTTTGATCATACCGGTTTTGAGGCATTAGATATTTTCAAAACATTTTCGCTTAACCAAACCAAAGAATTGTATCGCTCATATAATGGAACATTACCATTCTTCGTAGGCCACGCAGCATGCGCTCCTAATTCAGTTTCTAGTTGCTCTGAATCTTACGGAGCAGTTTTATTCTCAATCGAAGAGATTGGAATTTAAAAATCCTTCCATGATTTGCAATTAAAAACCCAATATTGCAAATTTAAAATATCAGTGTTACTTCTCGATTCTGAAAAGCGTTACACGACGATTCTCCGGCGCCAATGGATTCTGTTTATTTATCAATTCTGTGTAACCTTTACCAATTGCAGTTAATCGATTCGGTTCAACATCATGCATACTGATAAGATAATGCATCACTGTTTCGGCTCGTGCCTTAGACAAGCGTTGATTTAACTGGTAGGAACCACTCAGATCCGTATGCCCTTCAATGGCAAAGCTAAATTCGGCCAGTTTATCCATATTAAGCGCTCTACCGACTTTATCCAGCGCTTGCTTTGCACTATAAGTGAGATTCGCAGAGTTGGTATTGAAAGTGATTAGCAAGGAAGCGCTGGCTGGTTGATTTGCTACTGGATTCAATTGATCATCCATTGGCCTAAACGACCGGGTTAGACCGCTCTTTTCTGGGGCAAGTTTATCAATGATGACAGCTTCGGTAATTTCATCCTCAGGCAGCAATTTGACTTCTTGTGCATTGATCTGGAATGCCAAAGCCGTTAATAGAATTACAATCAATGCAAAAATAGAATTTACTTTCATAATCGAGTTCTCCACGTAAATAACATCATTCCTATCAATTCCACTCACCTGGCATTAAGGTCTTGTCATCATCCGAATCCTTACACCATACGACAATGGCTGAATAATTATCTTGCGTGGGATGCCCTTTTATAAGCACTTGCTTCTCCAAAACACTTAGCCACGCCGAAGCCGAAGATGTGGAATTCAGCATCGATTCCATCTCATGCTCTTCGATATATTCCCATAATCCATCGGAGCACATCAAAAAAACATCGCCGCACATCACTGGGAAATCCCTCGGAAAAATATCCATTTCAGAAGAGTCCCCATTGCCCAAAGCTGCATATAACTGATTCCGAGCAGGTGATGAACGTAGTTCCATTGGTTTCAAGTATCCTGCATCCACCATATTTTGCGAAATACTATGATCGCGGGTTTGCGAACTGATCCGCCCGTTGCGAAAACAATACAAACGTGAATCGCCGATATGTCCCCATGTTGCCACATGATTTTCCGTATCGATGATAAGAATCACAGCGGTAGCACGCATATTTCTTAATGCACTATTTTTTTGCTGTTCTCTGACAATTGCGTCATCTGCCGTATTTAAAAGCAATTCGATCGCTTTGGCATTACATTGCGGTTGTTGTGTAAAACTTTCACGTATGCTACTTACAACCAATTGCGATGCAACCTCACCACCAAAATGTCCACCTAATCCATCTGATAAGACACAACACGACAAATTGGAACTAAACCAATAATCGCACGCATCCTCATTTACTTTTCGTCCACCCGTTTTTGATAATTTGGCAATTTCAAGATACATAAAAAAAAAAGATTACCTTGTGACTCTGCAAGTATTAATGAATAAGCGCAATTCGTAATTAGCGATAAAATTAGACAATGAATAAAGATCAACAGCCCGTTTTATGTTTTTTTATCATCCATCTCGAACTTGGCAATTTGCGCTTCATACTCCCGCAAAAATTCTTTACCAAACAAAACATGGAAATCTTCCTCAACCTCGCTAGAAATATCGTCATAACGATCAGTAAACATATCCCAAAGATTAGCTTTCCGATTTAACGAGAAAACGGAATCGACCAATGTTTTCTGCCCAAGTCGCTTTTCCAATTGATTAGGATTAAAACGCCCGAGTATTCCAGACAACGCTGCACGCATTCCCGCCATAAAACCAAGTTGATGAGAGCGCAAATCATTATAGGCATCCTTCATCGCTTGTAGCGGCGGCATAAATCCTTGTTCTCTAGCTTTGGGGAAAAGCAAATGCATTAAAGCTGCCTCGACACTTGGCGAGAGTTTGAGTGGATTATTTTCTCGTGACATAATCATAGTCAGTTCTGCACGCATTTCGCGCTTCATCAACGCACGAGCCTGCAGCAAATCCAGTGTGCCTTGCGTTGACATGCGCAATAACTGCCCGATTTGATTCATTAGTTGTGGCGTCAATTCGATGGGCTTATCCAGATTTGTTATTCCAATGCCTGTTAAAAAAGCTTGCAACAATTCTTCATGATTAGATGAAGAAGCCGTGACCGATGCTACCGGTTCAGAAACGGGTGGCGCTACGACAAACTCTTCTTGTACATGCATCGGTGGCAGTGACGATGACAATTCAGAAACATCATCCCGTTGTGTTTTATGCGCAGCTCTGTCAAGCGCAACCAAAGGACCATCAATGCTGCTTTTATTTACAAATGCCGGCAAATCCATTATTGCATTGGAAGCGTTAATCACATCATCGATGTTTGGCTGTTTCTCTTTTGATTCCGGTAGCAAATGAAATTCATTAGAATGATTGGAATCGATAGAAGATGCCATTTCAACCAGTTTGTTCTCTTCCGCAGCGGGCTCATCAAAAGGATTAAAACCAGTTGGTATGGTTTGTTTCTGCGGTGTCTCAGCTACATTATCAAAAAAATTCACGTCATCCAGGTCATGTGGTGTCATTGAATTTGACGCGTTAGCTTTTGACACCATCTCACTTTGCTTTTCTTGTCCCTCTGGGAAATCAATTAAATCGGCTAGCGACTGGTTCTCCGAATGATCCTTTACAGATGCCAGTGAATGTTGCAAAAGCGTCTCATGCGATATATGGTTGGATGCATTATCTGGATCCATAACCTGCATCACATAATCACCAATGCGAATTCTGTCGCCATCCGTTATGGGCGTATCCTGGCCATTATTGAGTGGCTGATCATTTAAGTAGACCGGCATCGTGCTCCCAAGCCCACGGATAAAATAATTTCCACCGCGGCACACTATCGATGCGTGAATCCTGGAAATGCTTCGCCCGGGATCATTCAGTGTCAGGGCATTACCATCAGCACGACCAATATTGCCACCCAGTTCATCGAAAGTGGCCGAAATTAGTTGCACTGATGGCATACCGCTATATGTTATTACTTGGATTTGAATCATATCTAACCTCGATATTCAGCGACCAATTTAATTTCTAGAAATACACTGTGTCTATAGTAATAATTCCTAGTTACCAATATTTTCCAATTGCCTAAATTCAAACAGATAATCGCCACCCTCCTGATGCCCTGCCGATACAGCCGCACCATATTGTGGTACCTGCGGAAAGCTTTTCTTAACATCGTTCTGGATTTGTTCAAAAATATTGGTACCTATTTTCCAATTCTCCACATTTTGAAGTGCCTGCATCAGAAACCAAGCAAAAATTGAATGGCCACCTCGACCCTCATCAGCTACAGGTTCATCACCCCCAGAAGCCATTACCACGACTGAACGCTTGCCAAGAATATCATCGGGTTTAGCATTCTGGATATTCAATCCAACTTTTTGTTCTTTGGTAAAGGCGCCCGAGTAACAACTATCCGAAATCATGACCATTTGCTTTGAAGTAATATTCGCTAACATTTCAGAGATACTGGCATTGGATATCCAGCTTTGAGGATCCTTTGTAGAAGCATCAGATGGAATCCAGTAACCATTGCCCGTTTTTGCATTCATGTAACCATGACCCGCATAATAAATCACGACACTGTCATTGGTCTCCATTTCTATCGAAAGCTCATTCAATGTACGAACAATATCTGCTTTGGTTGCATTTCTAACAATACGTACTTCATCATAACCCAACTTATTCTCAAATAACTGACCGATCGCTTCAATATCAGAAACTGCACTCTGTAGGGCTGGGATAGTTTTATCCACATACTGATCAATACCAAAAAGCACAATAACTTTTCGTTCTATTTGCGGGAGACTCGCAACTCGCACTTTATGAATACTTCTGTGTTTACGTTGCTGTTCTTCTATCCGCTTGGATTTTATTTCTTTACGTTGATCATCAGTAATTCGGCAGGAATTCAAATCTTCCTTTCTGATACTCGTGCAGATCATTACATCAGATAATTTCGGATCAATTTCCAATTTGGAAACCGCATCAGAAAACAGATTTTCTTTAAACTCTCTCCTAAAATCAATGAGCTGCTGCATTTCTGGAAAACTCATTTGCGCCAAACTGAGGCGACCAAAACTGCTTGCAGAAGAAGTTACAGATGATGCAGACGCGGTTGCATCGACTACTTTACCCGTGGCACCAGAATCTGTTGCAGATCGGGCAGCAGAAGCTGCGGTATTCACAGACTGTACGGAGGTATCAGTAGATTCTTGTTTCCGAGAAGGCGGAGGATCAAGTGATGCCAGTTGCAGTGCTGTAAAATTTTTTTCATCATTAATAAGTGTATAGTTTCTTGCCGATAATCCGTCACCTAAAATCGCGTACTTACCTACCGGAGAATTTTCTGTGGCTGGAGTCGACCATATCAAATCACCTGTTGTAGCATTCGCTTGGTTTTCACCAGGAATAAAACCAATAACTTTCCCAGTCAATCCCGTGATCGTCTCTCCACTTGTTCTGATGGTTTCATCAGCAAGATAGGTTAATAACGCTTTAAAAATACTGCCGGTAGACTTTGCCGTACTACCAGTGCTTAATTGATAATTGTCAACATCAGATCCTGAAAGTCTTATCCCTTCAATAGTTACAGTCTTACCTATCCCTGCATCCGGATCACTAAAAGTAGCCGACTCAGCAGAAAAAAATACAGTATCTCCATCAATCACTCCTTGAGGAATATTGGAATTTTCCACCAGCGTGGCAGTAGGATTTCCATCATAAACTTTGTTATTTACTGCAAAACCACCCACTGATAGATCTTTTTTGAAGATATCCGCTGTTGTGGTACCAGTCTCAAAATCGAGTTGACGGCTATAATTGAGAGAATCCGTTCCTGTCAATACAAAATCATTACTTGAAAAACTGACTATCTTGTCACTCCCCGCATCTTCACTATCAAAATTACCCGTACCCGTTAAAAACACGACATCACCAGCAATAAAATTCACCAAAGTGGCATTAAGTTTGGCTTCAGTGCCACGGTCATAAATCTTATCTTCAGCAATGATATTTGTAAGGCCAATATTTAAAGCCAGAGGCGTAATTGTCGCCAAATCAGTCACACCACTATCGACGGCGAAGTTGTAATTATTACGATCTGCGCCAGCTAAGGAGCCACTTGTAAGTGTCACAGTTTTATCGACACCTGCATTTTTATTATCAAACGTACCGGTCGACAACAACACATCGTCGAATATCGGAAGCTCTCCACCACTACTGACGACGCCAACCAATTCACCGCCCGTAATTATAGCGTTGCTATTGCCATCGTAGACCTTATCATTCGCCGTGAAACTGGTTGCAGTAATCGTTTTTGGTGTAACATTCAGCTCGTTGGTATTCGCAGAATTATCGACAATCTGATAACCCAGGGCAGTGGAAAGTCCGTTCACATAACTCACATCATGCACCCCTACAGCGATATTACCTGTTGAAGAGCGCCCACCGCTAATGTTCCAGGCTATGCCCCCTTCTTCATTTTGAACAATATCAACGGTATCGTCATCGATGAATCCAGTAATCAATGCGGTTTTTTGCTCAGGTGTCAATATGATATTTTGAGGATAAACGTCGCCGTAAGTTAAAGTGGCAGGATTAGTAGGGGCGCTTACCCTTAAAATCGGTGCAATACTATAATTAAACAAGATGCCACTTACATCTGGATCATCGCTCTTGTTAAAGATCTGATTATATAGTTTGCTATAATTAGCCCTAGAAAAACCTTCTGTGCTTGTTGCTGGATTGGCTGCATAAATTAGCCAACGTCCTGCTTCTCTATCGGAAATAGCGGCATCACCGTTATTATTGATGAAATTTCCGTTTACAGCAGCTAGCCTTGCAGCACCAAGACCAACATTCAATGTAACATTTTCTGCAATCGTCAGTGTTGGGGGACCAGAGTCTCTATTATTTTGATCAGCGTCAGAATCACCGGCTATTGCAGTCAAATTGCCATTATCCGTCGTGACATTGGCATTGAATGTGATATTGCGTCCAGCCTGCAAAGTGAGTTTACCACTAGCACTACCACCTGCGTTAACATTAATCGCAGACCGCACCGTTAGGTCATTATTGGCTTGCAGCACAACATCTGAGCCTGCATTTAAGGCCCCTGTGATGTTAGCAGGTGTTATGTAGCTAGTGCTTGATGGATTAGCAGAAAAGGTAGCATCGCCTAAATCAATTCCACCTACACTAGATAAGCCGGTATACAAATACGCAGCTCCAATGTTATTTCCAAAATCTCCACCTCCATCGTTAAATATAGCTCCTACTGCCATACGATCGCCATCCAGAGCAGCACTCCAACCGAACAAATCGCCTTGGATTCCTCCATCAAGCCTTTTCTGAAAAGTCCATCCAGAAAAATCTTGCTTCATATTGAATATATGTATTGCACCTGCAAAATTATTACTCCAAATCTCACCCACTACCAATTGGTTTCCATTTAGCGCAACTGACATACCAAAAGCTGTATCATTTCCCGCATTTGCTTCGCTAGGGTTTAGCACTTTTTGGAAAGTTAAATTAGAGAAATCATCTAATACATCATCTGTAAATAAATAAAGTGCACCAAAGCCCGTCCCTATCTTTTGAGTACTCGTTGATCGCCAGTCCGTGGCTCCAACTACCAAACGATTTCCTTCAAGTGCAATCGAGTTACCAAAGAATCCTTCATCCGGGAGAGGCGCCATATTTTTTGCACCCTTACCATTACCAACTATCTTGTTGAAGGTCAACTCAGAAAAGTCTCCACTTGCACCTGTAAATAAATAAACTCCACCGGTATCTTCATGATTCGATGCGCCTACTGCCAATCGACCACTATCAAGCGCGACTGACTTGCCAAAACTCTCAGCAAAAAAGGATGGCATCTTTATAGCTCCACTCCCGGAAGTAATTGATTTGCTATAAGTTAATCCTGAGAAATTATCACTTACGCCAGTAAATAAATAAACCGCACCAGTAAATAACGCATGCCGATTAGCTCCTACAACTAGTAAATCACCGTCCAAAGCTAATGCTGTGCCAAAAAAATTGTTAGGCAATGGCACCATCTTATCTGCACCAGTTTCTGATGCAATTACCTTCTGAAAAGATAATCCTGAAAAATTATCCCCCACCCCAGTAAATAAATATACAGTATTCCTACCTTCAGCCCCGATGGCTAACCGATCGCCATCAAGCGCTATTGCCGATCCAAATCGATCACCATTACTCAGAACAATATCTGGAAAGCTACCGGAAGCTATTGTGCTAGCGAGCTTTACATTATCCGGAGGATTATCAGTAATGATCAAATTCTTGGGGTCAAACAATACCATTCCACCTATACCAGCCTGTATATCGCCCGTTTGCTTGATTACTCCTTGAGAAGAAAACTCTATACGCCCACCATCTTTAGCTTGTAGCAACCCATAGTGTTCGCTACTTTGTGTCGACCACACCGCTATTTCTCCACCTTTGGCACCCAAGCCTGTACCGCCATTGGCTTTGACTTCGCTTCCCACCCCTACCAACACTTCACGCGCATGGGGTAGATCACCGTTACCCTGCCAACCTCCACCCAAGTGCACAGTACCACCTTGCGTACCGCCTGAAGCATCAATGTCGGCGTTGAGCAAATACACGCGATCACCCGTTACTTCGATGGCTCCACCGTGCGTATGGCCCGTTGCAGCGAGTGTCGATGAAAAGGCGATCGAACCATTGCCTTCAATCCGAATATGTCCACCTTGCTTGCCATCGGCACGCAAAACACCGCCTGCCATGCCTTCCAATTTATTCGTGGAGAGTCGTATATTGCCACCTGTACCTTGGGCATTTGAAACATCGACTGTACCATCAAGGTACGTTGAAGTTTGCGCGATCAAAGCCACGTTCCCTCCTTGTGCGATAATCTGGCCTTGTTGCAAAATCTCACTGGCGTTAAGCGCTATATCTTTACCGCTGATTGCACCCCAGTTATTTAAAGTGGAACTGACTTCCATGTGCACCGTGCCTTGGTCAGCCTGGATCTGGCTATTTTTTGCCAGTGTTGCCTGGTCCGCTTTCAATACAATGCGCCCAGTCTCATCAGTGCCAACACTATTGGCGCGAACGATACCTTGCTGGTTCACAATACTGCCATGCAAATCCACTTGACCACTCGATGCTACTAAGGAT
>ERZ1292633.327-Hain-H41-02um-R1-327-length-60361-cov-184_pt1 | contig 60361 bp, 66 predicted proteins | sample MGYA00564406_ERZ1292633 | MGnify/ENA primary metagenome ERZ1292633 (study PRJEB36523, sample SAMEA6512639) | groundwater metagenome | collected 2019-01-08 | study: AquaDiva: Metagenomics assemblies of 32 groundwater samples | reverse complement strand
ACCAGTTCCGGAACGAATTTCTGAGCAGAAACGTCAATTAATCAGACCTTCCCTAACAAATTCTCGGGAGTTGCTCGCCTGAGAGCAGATCCAGAACACGATGCGTGCCGACAACAGTCCGCAGGACAACCATGGAAGGGTCGCGATCCGTCACCATGCCGATGTGAGCCGCCAGGCTGGCTGCCTTGTGCCGTCGCATCACAGCGAGCGCGGCTTCGGCTTGTAGAGCCGGTACGATCGCGACGAAGCGTCCTTCATTCGCCACATAGAGTGGATCGAGCCCTAACAGCTCACAGGCTCCACGCACCGGCTCGTTCACAGGAATGGTCGACTCATCCACCATCATGCCGACCTTTGCCGCCACAGCCAGTTCGTTCAGCACGCTAGCCAGTCCACCACGAGTCAAATCGCGCAGACAATGGATGTCGATTCCGCTGTCGAGTAAGTCCGCCACGATGTGATGCAACGGTGCTGAATCGCTTTTGATGTCGCCCTCGAACGTGAGTCCTTCCCTCACACTGAGCACCGCCACGCCGTGGGAACCAAGATCACCGCTCACAAGAATTGCGTCACCCGGCTGGATCAACGTCGGCAAGACACGAACACCGGCTGGCACCAGGCCCACCCCGGACGTATTGATGAAAATCTCGTCGCCCTTGCCGCGATCCACCACCTTCGTATCGCCTGTCACGATCGGCACACCTGCCGCTCGCGCGGCCTCGGCCATGGAGTTCACCACTCGCTGGAGCACGCCCATATTGAGGCCCTCCTCAAGGATGAATCCCGCGCTCAGATAGAGTGGCTTCGCGCCACACATGGCCAGATCGTTGATCGTGCCGTTCACCGCCAAACTCCCGATGTCACCACCTGGGAAAAACAGCGGATGCACCACATACGAATCAGTGGTGAACGCGAGCGTGCCCTTCTCCATCGGCCAGGTCGCGCCGTCGTGCAGGGGCGCCAGCATGGGATTGTGAAAGGCCCGCACAAATACGTCTTGAATCAACTCCTGCATGAGGCGACCGCCGCCACCATGTGCAAGCTGCACGGTGTTCTTTGCCGAGATCGGCAGCGGGCAAGCCTGTTCAAATGGTTTGTTGTCATGCACAGTCATTTGCTCACTCTTTCCGTCTAGACCTTACTTGTGGCATGGGAGCGGTACCGATAATACGCGGCGCACGCCCCTTCGCTCGACACCATCGGCGCACCTAACGGTTGCTCCGGCGTACAACGAACTCCGAAGGCCGGACAGTCCATCGGCTTGAGCAATCCCTGGAGAACCAGCCCGCTCTGGCATTCTGGATCTTCAATACCTATTGTGAGCTGGGAAAGTTCTCGTTCAAACTTCTGCTCGGCGTCGTAGGCGCTATAGGCAGACTTGAGGCGCAGGCCGCTCGCTGGAATTTCGCCGATACCGCGCCAGGCCCGCGACACTGGTTCAAAGACTTCATCGACGATGGTCCTTGCTGGTCGGTTCCCCTCCCGGTTGACCGAGCGCACATACTGATTCTCGACCTCGACCCGTCCTTCCTCCAACTGACTCACCAGCATCGCGACACCTTCGAGCACATCGAGCGGCTCGAAGCCAGTTACGACGATCGGTACTCGATACTTCTGTGCGATGGCCTCGTATTCTTCATAACCCATCACCGTACAAACATGTCCCGCGGCCAGAAAGCCTTGAATTCGGTTCTGAGGTGACGACAGGATCGCTTCCATCGCGGGGGGCACTAACACATGTGCAATCAACAAGCTGAAGTTCGTAACACCCAGCTGCTTCGCTTGCGTAACCGCCATAGCCCAGGCCGGTGCAGTCGTTTCGAATCCCACAGCAAAACAGACAACTTCTCGATCTGGATTTTTGCGAGCTATTTCGAGCGCATCCAACGGCGAATAGATGATTCGGACATCCCCACCCGCCGCCTTCACACTAAACAAATCACCACGGGAACCAGGCACACGCAGCATGTCGCCGAACGAGCAGAAGATCACCCCCGGCAAGGATGCGAGGCAGACAGCCTGGTCGATCAGGGATACCGAGGTCACACAGACCGGACAGCCTGGACCATGAACAAGCGTAAGGCGTTCCGGTAATAGGCTATCAAGTCCGAACCGCACGATCGCATGGGTCTGCCCGCCGCAAACCTCCATGATCGTCCAGGGCTTAGTGACGGTGCGCTTGATAGCGCCGGCCAAGGTCTCAGCATGGCCGCGATCCCGAAACTCATCCACGTATTTCATGAGCGTGATTCCTCGCAACTACGTTGGCCGATATCGTTCCCGCGACTAGCTGGGTCTTCGTGGAGACTGACGACTTCGAAGAAGCGGGGAGGCATTAATACTCCTCCTTGTGAATCGGGTGCCGGCTCAATGCTCAAGTTAGGTCCCGCACGTGCGCTCCTCGTCATCGACGACACGAAACATTACTCGATCCGCTAGCGTCTCAAACGTAACTCGCTCTTCAGACACGTCCTCACAGTCAGCTCCAGATGCGGCTGCCTCAAGACACTTACGACCGCTCTTGTCAATGTACGTGACGCGAACAAGTGGCCTGTGGAAGTGCGCCCAGGTTCCCACAAGAAACTGCGATGCATGCACGCCGCGGAGTCGTGCATCCTGGTCCGTCGCGTCCTGGACATGGAGATGCGCAACATCACCAGAAACATCGACGTCAACGATATTGAAACCTTGGGTCGCGATGCCCACTGCAAATTGGAAGAACAAGATCTCTGGTCTGGGTTCAACCACACGGCGACCTCGGAGTGCGACCACGTTGTCAGCGATGAAGATGGACCTCGCGGTGCGCACGATACCCAGCACCTCTTGCATCTTGCGCGCAACAGCTACGAGTTCGTCGCGAGTGAGCTCGATCTGGTGCGTAACCTTACCGATTCGGTAGTTACATACGATGCGGCCGTTCTGGATGGTTGCCGAGTGATGCTGTGCCACATTCCGCCAGTGATGCAGCTTGATGTCCCACGGCGGAGGCTCAACGATGCCCGGCGCCCGAAGCGTCTGATGGAGCTCCTCAACCGCTGCTCCGAACTTCAGAGCCAGAATGTCCTCAACATCAGTCTTCCGACGCCGTCGGATACGAATCTGATGAAGGAGGGCCTTCAGCTGTGGCTGCACGCAAGCTTCAAGAAGGCCGCCGACATTGCGCAGAACCTCGAGGCGAAGTTCATCGAGCTCAAGGCCCGTCTTATCAACCTCCATGAGATAGAGCGACATGAACTCTGACATCGCTCGCGCAATCGGCTCGTCCCAGGCTTCTAGCGCTGCAACCGATTCGCGCTGGTCCTGAGCTAGAGCTTCACGGTATTCGGCCAGAACGCCTGCGAGCATTGATGAAGCCCAGGCATCGACCTGAATGTTGCTGATGCTTACAGCCTCGTGGGCGAGAATCGATATGGGGACATCCGTTAGCACCGATGGATTCTGAAAGTGTGGTCGTAGGATCGCCAAGGTCTCAGCCTTGACTTCGTCCGGAGTCCGTCCCTCTGCCGCCCAGGAGAGGTAGGGGCTGTGAGCGCGGATGCTCGCAATCAGCTTCTCGTGGACCTTCACCAAAGTGAACCTAACACCCTGCCGCTCAGCCGCGAGCGGCGTTCATTTCCCGCTCAAACCGCGCCGGCTTCTTAGTAAATAGGGGGCTGAGCACTACTTCAGATGGCCGATCAGCCCGTTTGGGACATCCCGCGTTCTTTCCCATTCAAATTCTTCTCTGACCCCTATTTTCCTTATGCATAAAATTTAGGGGGGTCTGCCCCCTTAAAGTCCATCTCATCAAGTACGCGGTCAGTTCCATCACAGATCTCGATCTGTGCCTCAAGAGCCTTGATGTAGTACTCTGCCTTTCGCAGAGCACCGGGGTTGGCCTGGTCTACGGAAGCACGCACCCCCGCGATGAGCTTTTCAATTATCAAGCGCATGTTGAGGTTTGACTCTCGTTCGCTCTTCACATCAAACTTGTGTCCTAGGAAGTCACCGAGGACGACCGAATGGGACAACATCGTAAAAGGAAAGACAGCCGCGGCGTCTCCGTCCCAGCGAACCATTCGTCTGAACATCTGTTGGACACACGTGTCTTCGCAGTTATCGACGTACTCGAGCACACTTCTAGCCACCTCCACGAACGGCGTGCCACGTTCATCCGCCTCTCTTTTAAAAACAGCGACTTGGGACTCCTTTTGATACGCTTCTTGGTAGCCGCTCCCAACAAACTGACTGTCGGTGTGAAAGATCTTCCCTCTGGTAATGTATCCGCGGCACATTGTGCCGGATTGCAGCAATCTAAAGACAGCCCTGCGGCACTGGTCGATTAGGTTAATCACTCCGGCGGGAGAAACTTCAATTGATAGTACAGCACAGTCCGAAACTTGGGTGAACCGGAAGTCGAGATCTTTCTGTAGATAGGACGCAGCAGGGCAGATGATGGGACCGTATTGCCCGAAGTGATCGCGCTCACCTGCCGAACCCAACTTCTTCAGTATATCCAGAATCTCAGGCAGCGACTTGCCAGTGCCAACCTCCGCCGAACTTACATAGTCCTTGAAGCCTAGCACATCAAGGAAGGCAATGAATTTCTCGCGGAACTCCATCTGTTCGTGGCTCCGGCCAATAGTGCAAGTCAATACTCATAGGGCTCAGAGTGCAACCTGAGAGAGGCGGTCAGCTCGTGTCGGACGCCCCCGCGTCTCCCCTATCAATCGCCTTCCGACTTGAGTGCCAACCTCTTCTTGGAAGGCGTCGCTTCCCACCACTCGCCCCTGCTGCGTCGCTTTCCGGATGCGATCCCATTCATTATCAGACACCGAGGCCTCCAACCAATTGGCATATACCGCTGCTCGCACCTGCGGGCTGTCCCCAAAGTGACGATGAATAGTTCTCTGACCCCCATTTTTGTGATTCAATGTCAGATCTCATCTAGATTTCGGCATCTAAATTCTGGAGCTGATTTACCACTCCGCAAAGGATTAGCAGAAAATATTTCAGCTTGTTATTCTCCCGATCTTTGGGATCGGCGCCTGGTGCATGAATGTCGATGTGGCGATCGGCTGTCTTATACATCTTCTCAATTCGTTCCGGAAGATGTTGTGTCTCAATATCATGCGCAAGACGATTGCGGACGGAATTTAAGGATCGCAGGGTTTTCCACAACCATTCTTCCTTGGAAGATTTCTTGCGCAAACTTTGTACGAGTACCAGTATTTCCGAGTAAGTCCATTGAGCCAAATCGAGTGCTTCCGGATTCGCAGTTTTAGTTTGAATAAATCGGAAAAGCATTGCTTCAGACACCAGGTGGGCTGCCAAGATAGATGTGGCATCGTCTGCTGCAGACCAAATCTTTCGAAAGGCTGTCGAACCAGCTTCTTCACGAGAACGTACGAAATGCACTTGCGGCATAAGGGAGATCTACCAATGTTTAGGCCAATCCGCGTAAGAGCCGGATGTGCCGTTTTCTGCCGTCTAACACGCCATCGAATGTTCCGAGCATAACGCCATTGGAACGATTTGTTAGGCCGTTGTTTGCCGGGTTACTTTTCCAACAACCTGCCACTGCGCCTCGATCGTGTCCGCTGACAAGTCGGCCCCACAATCCCATTCGACAAAATACCCGCCATTGACGACCTTCTTAAATTCGGTCTCGTCTCGAAGCGCCTCGAACGCCTCATACTGTAGATAAGGGCTGACATCAAACCGGCCAACCCGGCCATCATCCGCCACAATGGAGAGTACGCAGTTTGGTTGTGCCTCGAGTTCCACAATTCTCATTGATCAAGTCCTTTGATTGGAAAAGGTGTCTTACCGTTGACAGCCAAGTCCCAGTCAGCCAGCAAATCTTCTTGATGAATCTCAATCCATGCGATAACCAATTTGTGCTTATTCGGGGGCAGACCACCGGCCAAAAGCGTTCCGTCGGGAATTGAGTACACTGCTACTTGGCCTTGGTAATCGGCATGGATGTGTGGCATGTGATGTTTCTCGATGTCTCGAAAGAACATCCGAATGAGAATGCCGTAAAACATGGAAATCGTTGGCATACTATTTTGCTCTGTTATCTATAGCATCGAGCCCTGTATAGGCCGATCCGCATAGGAGCTGACTATGCCGTGTTCCGCCCACATCACACCCCATTGAGCGTTCCGAGCATAACGCCATAATTGTTGGCGTTTCAATAATGAGGGCGGGCGGGACCTCTGAATGCAGTATATCGCTATGCGGCCAATTTGACAGCGACAGTCAGGCCGGCCTTAGCACAGAGACCAACCAGGTAGTCGAGGGATAGCTTGTCGACCTTGTTGCACGCGATCTCTGAGATGCGCGGTTGAACCACACCAAGACGTTTGGCCGCCTGTGCCTGCGTCAATCTTTCGCGAGTCGTCCACTTGCGCAGTGCTTCCGCAACATAACGGCTGCCTCGTGCGTGATCTTGTAGCGCCGCGCTGCCAGATTTATGTCCGTCTTGAAGAGCCACTCATCACGTTCTCTTCGGATCAATATGCTTCGTCCATTCATCCATCGTCGTAACCGGATGAATTGCGCCGATTTGGGTCGGGGCCAACGGTTCGAAAAATTCCAAGAGAGACTGATAATTCTTGGCCTGAACGGTGATGTAGTACGTATGCTCCGTAACCGCCACATAGGCACTCAGGATCTTCACCCCTTTCTTGGCGGCGAGGTCCCGCTTGGCCCAGAACTCATTGAGCATCGTGGCTCCCTCTTTACTTCTTCCCGGGCAATTCTCAGGCGTGTGCGTCCAATGAGCTACAAACAACATCCCGTCGTTATCATCCATAACTTTCCTCCTCGTTTAAGCCCAATAGGGGGTCAGAGTGCAATTTCAGCTGAGCGATCAGCTCGTTTCGGACGCCCCGCGTTCTTTCCCATTAGCCGTTCTTTCAGCCCATCACCCTGTTGGGGAATGACACTTCGAGCACAACACACCCGACATCGGTCTTAAACGGACCATGACGTTCCCCGGGAGGGCGACTGGCGTAGTCTCCCGCTTCAAGCCAGCAATCGAAGGCCTGGTCGTACAGCCGCCCGCTGACAATGAAGACCTCCTCCGGGTAGGCATGGGTCTTTCCCCCGAACGACGACGTATCAGCGCCAGGCAAGAAGCGAGTCAGCCTGGTGTATTCGCCCGTCACCGTATCGATACTCAGTGTGATCTCCTCGGCCATCCCTTCCAGACGTCCAGCGGGTCCGTTGATCGGGAGCCAATGGGTTCCAGTAGGTTGTGGTCGATTTCGACATTCCAGTCGTGGCGTAATGTGAAGTCTGGCAGCTAACCAATGCTACGACTTAACGATCCATGGCCTGCTTCCGCGACTGCGGAGTTACCCGGCGCGCGCTAGTTTTGGGCGTGTTCGAGTCGAGCGTGAAGTTCGAGAGCGCGAATGATGCTCCGCATAGGCATCGAGCAGCCGCCGGATCATGCGCTGGTACTGCGTGTGATGTTTCCGCGCCTCACCCTTGAAGAACTCGACGCTTCTCTTGCTCAACGCAATGGTGACCTTGACACCTTCGTCCCGAAAGACCAGTTCTTCTGGCCGAGGAAGGAAGTCAGGAACGACCCTGAGATCTCCGAGAGGTTCGTCGGTGTACTTGGTTTTCTCGCTCATAGATGCGCCTGCCTTTCCGCCAGTAGCCGGCTCCAAAAATCCTAATGACATCATGGCGAAACGTAAATCGAACGGTCAGGACTCCGCCATCGACCCAGCCAAAACAGTAATGCCGCTGCTCGTTTGAGCTATGAGACAGATCTTCCGCGATCACGCGGCGTGGGTCAGCAAAGGCAAACTGGGCCTTTGTGAAGGAGATTCCATGTTTGCCTTGGTTTTCTTCATCCTTCTTTGAGTCCCACTCGAATTGGGCCTTCGCCATCGGTGAAGGTTAACACGAAGAAACCTAGATAGCCATACGTTTGTATGGGCATGAGGCAGCCGTTTCATGCTCTCTAAGTCGTATCTACTTCCAGCGCGATATCAATCCACCGCATCTGACGATCCCGAGGCAGCCAGGTCGGCGTAAGTCTCCAACGTGCGTCGTGCGGCTTCCTCATCCAGTTTGCTGATCGCAAACCCGACATGGACGATGACATAGTCACCCACCCCTGCTTCCGGTACTAATGCCAATGAAACGGATTTCGTCACGCCGCCGAACGATACCGTCGCCATACGAAGCTGGTCACCTTCGATGTTCAGAACCCGGCCCGGGACTGCGAGACACATTCTAGGTTCTCCCTCCCATGTCGACCGTCAATTTCAGTTGGTGAGCAGCAACCACGGCCTGCCCAAGTGAGAGTCCACCGTCGTTGGGTGGAACCAGCGCATGGCTATAGACAGTAAATCCTGCTGCCTCCAACTGTTGTCTCACGAGTGACAGGAGCAGCCGATTTTGGAAACAGCCGCCGGTCAGGACGACACGAGGGAACCCAGCCACTTGCGCCACGCGAACAATCGAGTTGGCAAGACTCACATGAAAGCGCGCGGCAATGCGCTCAAGACGACAGCCTCGGCGAAGCTCGTCCAGCATGGCGCTCACCATGGGACGCCAATCGACCGTCCACTTGGTGTCTGGACTATCACTGGGCACCAGATCCATTGGATATCCTTCGACCGTGACTCCACCAGCCTCCACTTCTTGCTCCGCAGCAAACTGAACGCCCATGGCCGACTGCCCTTCAAAGGATGCCTGGTGGCAGAGGCCCGTGAGCGATGCCACGGCGTCGAACAGCCGCCCCATGCTCGTCGTCCAAGGTGACGCGACGCCAGATCTGAGTACGCTCGCCAACTGCGCACGTTGATTGGCTGTCACTTTCCAAGAAGAAAGAGAAAGCGTCAGCATCTCTTCTCCCATGAGTTCCCACAGGACAGCGGCGGCGGATCGGCCCGGCTCCTTCATGGCCGCTTCTCCACCCAACAACCGAAAGGGTTTGAGGGACGCAAACCGAGTGAACTGCCGGTAACTTGCGATCAAGAATTCTCCTCCCCACACCTGGCCGTCCCCTCCATAGCCGGCCCCATCCCAGGCAATGCCAAGCACCGCGCCATCAAGTTGGTGTTCCGCCATGCAAGAGGCCACGTGAGCATGGTGATGCTGTACTGGGATTAACGGGACGGACAAGGTCGCGGCCAGTTCTCGCCCGAAACTGGTCGAGCGATAGTCAGGATGCAGATCGCAGGCAATGGCCAGTGGTGTGACGTGAAGCAACTGCCGGAGATCCTCGACAGCCTGTCGGAAAGCCCTGTCCGCTTCCAGGGTAGAAAGATCTCCGAGATGTTGGCTGAGCACGACACGATTGCCTGTCAGAAGAGCGACGGTGTTCTTCAGGTGTCCGCCCAGGGCAAGGATAGGACCCTGCACTCCACTTGCCAGAACATCATTCCAGCGGATGGCTAGAGGCACATAGCCTCGCGCGCGCCGAAGGATCATCACATCAGCTCTTGGTTTTTCCTTTTGTTCCCCATCCACCGACTGAACTTTTCCGGGAACCACCAGCACCACCGAATCATCGACCGGCCTCGCGATCGGCCGGTCATGCACGAGCAGTGCATCGGCGATCCCTTTCAGTCGAACCAAGGCTTCTCGCTCATCAGTCACAATCGGTTCTTCGGATCGATTGCCGCTCGTGGCAACCATAGGACACCCGAGCGACGCCATCAAGAGATGATGGAGCGGTGTTGCTGGCAACAGCACACCCAGATAAGGATTGCTCGGCGCCACGGCATCGGTGAGGGCTGCATCTCGCCGCTTGCGGGCTAAGACGATCGGTGCTTGCGGCGAGCAGAGGAGCGCTTCCTCGTCTGACGACAACAGGCAATAGTCTCTGATCGCGTCAATGGACGGGAACAGCACGGCGAAGGGCTTCTCCAGCCTTCGTTTCCGATCCCGTAAGCGCCGGACAGCCTCCTCTGATTTCGCATCGACCCAGAGTTGAAATCCACCCAGCCCTTTCACCGCGACGACAAGTCCTTGTTCGAGCAAAGTCGCTGCCTGTTGCAAGGCTGCTTCATCTTTCGCGGTTTCGTGGCCCTGCTCATCCCACAAATATAGGCTTGGCCCGCAGATCGGACAGGCAATTGGTTCCGCATGAAAGCGCCTATCTGATTCGGCGGAGAACTCGGTGCAACAGGCAGAGCAGAGTTCGAACCCAGCCATGGTCGTATTGGACCGTTCGTACGGAATCGCTGCGAGCAGGCTATAGCGTGGACCGCATTGTGTGCAGGTGAGGAATGGATACCGGAAGTGACGGTCGTGTGGGTCGGCGAGCTCACGCTGACAGTCGGCGCAAGTCGCGAGATCCGGAGGAATGACAAGGACTCGTTGGCCGGATTCCGCGCTCTGGTTAATCGAAAAGCCGGCGTCGTCGAGTACTGGAACGACCGTCGTGCTCATTGTCTCGACGGAAGCCGCGGACGGGGCGTCGGTGCGCAACCGCTGGAGAAATTCTTCGACGACCGATAAGTTCCCTTCTACTTCGATCAGCACATCGTTTCTTGTATTCTGAACCCACCCGGTCAGCCCCAACTCACGTGCCAGCCGATAGACGAACGGGCGGAAACCCACACCTTGCACCGTTCCCTCCACCTCGACCCGCAGGCGCTGTGCAAGAGCGTCACTCATTCCTGGACTACCAATTCGTGGAGCACGACTTCCGGTTCTGTTGGTCTCGCGATCACCGCATCTCCGCAAACCGGACAGACATGCTCTGATTCCGTAACCATTGTGTCTCGAGTACAGCGGGGACACCAAGCCTCTCCTGGGACAGGGATGATTTCCAATGCCGCACCTTCGGCCTTCGTGCCACGAGCAGCCAGCTCAAACGCCATCTGCAATGCGGAATGATCATGAGTCAGCAAGTGAGACAGTGCGCTGACTTTGAGCCGCACTGCGGATAGTCTGGCGGATTCAGTTCCGTTCAGCTTGTCCCCCACCGCCTTCACGACTTGTGTCATCAGATGAAACTCATGCATGACAGGCTTCATATTCCTGGATGATTTGTTTCACGACTTGATCCAACGCCTCGCCCATAGGGGGCGACAACGGTTGGCCGATTTCCGTATTCCCTACCTCAACTCCGTACACGATGACGGTAGCTGGAAGGACGTCCATTGCTCGGGCCAGCTCGATCGCCTCCGAGACCCCGATGGCATGGCTGGAGCGAGGAAAGACTTGTCCACCGATCGGGCTCACCGAAGCATCGAGTCGATGGACGCTGCCAGGAGCCTTCCCACTGCGCACTGCATCGATCAGGATCGCGACGGACGCACCTTTCATCAGGTCGATAAGGTCAATGCCCGCCATCTCCGCTTCGATCACCTCGACTCTGTCACCGAATTCTTGTCGGATCCGGCGAGCCGTCACGAGTCCGACCGCGTCGTCGCCTCGCATGCCGTTACCAAGACCGATGATCCGAATAGCGGATGAATGAGGACTGTCTTTCTTCACGCTACCCCTTCCCGTGTGATCTCCAGATTCAGAAAATGCGTCGCGCAGGAAATGCAGGGATCGTAGCAACGGATGACCCGTTCACAGGCAAGCGCTACCTCCTGATCGGGAAGATGCAACAGGCGTGGCATGAACAGACGCAGATCCTGTTCGATACGAGATTGGTTCTGCGAGGTCGGTGGAACGATCTTGGCTTCACGGATCACACCGTCGCCGTCTACCTGGTATCGATGGTAGAGAATTCCCCGTGGCGCTTCCGTACAGGCCATGCCAGTGCCTGGTCGAACAACGACCGGGAGCGCCGGCAAGGGTGGAGGTTCGTACCGTTCGATAAGGCTCAGTGATTCTTCCAGCGCGTAGAGGATTTCGACCGAGCGTGCAATGATCCCGTGAAACGGATTCCGCAACGGGAGCGACAGTTCCCTGTCAGCCAGCACCTGCTTGGCCAACGGCGTCACATGCTCCTGATTCAGGTTCAGACGAGCCAGTGGGCCGACCTGATAGGGCGAGCCTTGTAGGGCACAGTGGAGCGCGGTGGAATAGGCTACTTGATGCTCGGTGAAATGTTGTTCGAACTCGTTGACCGAGATCTGCAACCCGCTGGAGGCGACGATCTGACCTTCATTGAAGGGGTACTCATCAGGGTGACGAAGCGCGACATATGTGTAGTCGGGCATAAAATCGGGATAGTCGAAATCTGCGACCCAGCGCACCGTCTCGATTGCTGCATCGCGCGCCCACAGAAGTTCATCTTTCAATCCCTCCAGCTCGCTGCGCCGGGGCACCCGCGAGAAACCACCCACCTTCACGGAGACCGGATGCACGGAACGGCCGCCCAACAACGTCATGATCGCATTGCCGGCCTTCTTGAGCCGCAAGCCTCGGGTCACCACAGCCGGATGATCCTTCGCCATCGCAATGCCGCTGGCATACCCGAGAAAATCTGGCGCCTGGAGCATGTACACATGCAGCGCATGGCTTTCGATCCACTCGCCGCAATAGATGAGCCGCCGCAGGTCTCGCAACGCCCCTTCGATACGCAGGCCAAAAATCTGCTCGATCGCATGGACTGCGCTCATCTGATACGCCACCGGGCAAATCCCGCAGATCCGCGCGACGATGTCTGGCACTTCGCTGTAATGCCGTCCCTGCAAGAAAGCTTCGAAAAACCTGGGTGGCTCGAAGATTCTGAGTTCTACGTCCTGGACAGTGCCGTCTTTCACGGTGACACGGAGCGCGCCTTCACCCTCCACGCGTGCCACCAGGTCGACGGCAATCGTTCTCGTGTTCCTCGCCTCTTCTTTGCCCGTCACCCTCTACTCCTCACCTATTACCCCTTGTTCTCCCAAACCGTGCTTTCATTCCGAAAGGGGTCCACAGCACCGTTGATACCACGAAATCGTCGCAGGACTTCGACCGGAATCAGGTGCAGTCCCTCATGGAAGTGCCTCGCGAGGGAGGCCGTGTTAGGGGGAAGACCTGGCCCTTTTCGTGCGCCTTCGCTTGGTCCAAAACAGCCGTAACAGTCCCGCCCCATAGCCGGACAGATCGCCCCGCAACCGGTCCTGGTCACCGGCCCAAGACAAGGCATCCCCTTCGCGACCACCACGCACACATTTCCTCGCCGCTTGCACTCCAGACAGACACTGTCAGCCGGCAGGTGAAGCTGTACATCTCCCACCAGATCTGTAATGACGCGCAGGAGTTGGCCCTTCTCGATCGGACAGCCCCACAATTCGAAGTCCACGTGGACATGTTCCGAGATGGGAGTGGAGGTGCTGAGACTCTGGATATAGTCCGGCCTGGGATAGACAGCCTGTTTAAACGCCTCGATATCGCCCCAGTTGCGCAACGCCTGAATGCCGCCGGCTGTCGCGCAGGCTCCGATCGTGATCAGGACCTTCGCCTGCTGTCGGACGTTCAGAATGCGATGGGCATCCTCTGCCGTGGTGATGGATCCCTCCACCAGCGCGATGTCGTATGGGCCCGCATTCATCGCGCTTGAGGCTTCTGGGAAATAGGCGATATCCAACGCCTGGCCCAATGCCAGCAGGTCGTCCTCAAGATTCAAGATGCTGAGCTGGCACCCGTCGCAGGAGGTGAACTTGATCACCGCCAGTCTTGGCCGCTGCCTCAATTCAGGATTGGACATGGCTTCGCCTCACACGCCTGTCTGTCCCAACCACTGCGCCACTCGATCGTACCGCATGACTGGGCCGTCTTTGCACAAGAAGTACGGACCCATCTGGCAATGCCCACAGAGGCCGATTCCACACTCCATGTGCCGTTCCAGGGACAGGTAGATGGCGGTTTCAGGAATGCCCCGTCTCATCAAGATGGGTACGCCCAGACGCATCATGATCTCTGGTCCGCACATCAGCACGATGCTCTTCATGGGATCGATCGCCACTTCCTCAAACAACTCCGTCACCACACCGATGTGATAACTCCAGGTCTTGTCCGGTTGACCGCTGGCCAAAAGGACTTCCGTATCGGGAGCGCGCCGCCATTGATCGAACCGCTCACGATAGAGCAGGTCATGTGGAGTCTTGACGCCGTGAAGGATCTTGATAGAGCCATACTGCTCGCGCCGTTTAAAAATGTATTCGATGGCTCCTACCACTGGGGCACATCCCAGACCACCGGTCACGATCACCACATTACGCCCACGTGCCTCGTCCAGCGGCCACCCCTGTCCGAAGGGGCCACGAATGCCTAGCACATCACCTGATTGGAGAGCGGCGATAGCCTTCGTGATTCGCCCCACCGCACGGATGGTATGGTTCAGAAACTCCGGCTCATCCGGGTCCGAGACGATGGAAATCGCCACTTCGCCGACGCCAAACACATAGACCATATTGAACTGGCCGGCCTTGAAACGAAATGTCCGTCTGACTTCCTCATCAACCAGCTGCAGTCGGTAGGTATGAATATGTTCAGCTTCTCGGATCTTCTCAACGATCGTCGCCGGCTGGATGACATAGGGATTGGTCATGGGATCAGGCTTCAGTGCACCAGTTACATACCATCTACCCGTTGACGAACGATTGACGGCTGAATGCCCGGACTCAGCAAAGCGGGCAACTCTTCGGTCAAATCGATCCCGACCGGGCACCAAGTGATACATCGGCCACAGCCGACGCAACCGGACGCGCCGAATTGATCGATCCACGATGCCAGCTTATGCGTCAGCCACATGCGGTACCGATCTTTGATCGTCGGGCGAATATTCTTGCCGTGGATATACCCGTGCTCCTGAGTAAAACAGGAATCCCACAATCTGGCATGTGTAGTGTGCTGGTACGAGAGGTCCGGTGTCTCCTCGACCGTATGACAAAAGCAAGTCGGGCACACCATCGTGCAATTGGTGCAGGCAAGGCATCGACTCGCCACCTCGTCCCATCGAGGATGTTCGTGAGCATCATAGAGAGCCTGCGGCAAGCGTGAGTGATCCAACCGTCTGACTTGACTCTGGGCGCAGGCGTCAACCCGCGTCGCTACCTCAGCACTCAGTTGTTCTGAACCCCTAGACAAGCAGAGATTGGAGAGAAGATCGCATCCTGCCTCACTACCCGCTTCGATCAAGAGCTGGTCCTCTAGCTCCGTCAAAGCGAGATCGAAACCATGCTTGGCACGTGGGCCGGTCTCCATGGATGCGCAAAAACAGGTGTTCAGCGCTCTGGTGCAATTCACAGCGACTAGGAACAGTCCTTCACGGCGTGCTGCGTAATAGGGATCTCGGTAAGCGCCGTTCAGAAAAATCTGGTCTTGCGTAGCAAGCCCGGCCAGATCGCACGCACGAGCGCCGATGACTGCTACCTTCTCCGGTTGGGGAAGCGTCGGACGAGCGGAGAATCCGTCCTTGCTCCGCTCAATCTGTACGAGCGGCTCGCGTGGCGCAAAGACGAACTGTTTGAGTGATTGCGGCCCATGGACAACTCCGAAGACTTCCTGAGAGCCGGTCTGTTCGAGCCGATAGCGTCCCGGTTCTTGGTGATCACGCCAGCCAACCGGCAGATCAGACACAGACCGGACGGTCTCCCACACGACCGCCCCATCCCGCACCGTGGGTCCGACAATTCGATATCCCTTTGCACTGAGGGCATCGAGCAATCGCTGGAGGTCGCCTCTTGGTAAGGCGCCGCGCATCCCGCTGGTCATTTACACACTCAACACTTTCTTTATAAAAGCATCCCTCTTGTCGCCATCGTAAATGCTCCTCTCCGGTCACGCAAGACGAGGAATCGGACTACTGACCTATCATGAGCGTTTTGCTTTCATTCCGTATGGAATATTTTTCACGATGGGCAAGAATCACGGGATCGATACGCTCACCGCAACTCACACAACGGAAGTCCATTGACCTGATTTCTAATACCTGTTCGGGAACCATGAGCCCGCCACAGCGGTGGCAATGATCACTCCATACATCGCTCTTCCCAGTGCCTGTTTTAATCATGATGGGTCCCTCCTTTTTCGTATGAGCCAGACTTACACGATAAGATTCACTGGAAGGATCTCTTCGTCCACTTCGCACCTTAGTCTACACCGATCAATGATGAATGAGGCGACAGCCTCACGTGCACGACTGCCCCGTAATGCCACAGTTCAAATTGCTGTCCGTGCCAGGCTCCAATCCAATAGGGATCTAACTCTCCGCATTTCCTAGAGGGAGGCACCAACGTTCGTCTCTTTCCCCCTGGCACCGTCAATGCACTGGTTCAGTGGCGGGGCATCCAGCCCCTCATCAATCACACAAGGAGGCAATGGTCATGAGCGCATTAACCAGATGGGAACCGACCACGCGATGGAATCCGTTCAAGGAACTCGAGGAGATGGAGAAGCGGCTTTCGACTTACTTCGGCCGCACATCGGTTCCTTCCGGTGGCGATAAGAAGGAGGCAATCACCGTGGCAGAATGGTCGCCGTTGGTGGATATCTCGGAAGATGACAAGGAGTACGTCATCAAAGCCGAGATCCCAGAGATGAAGAAAGAGGACATCAAGCTGAATGTGAATGATGATGTCCTCACGATCACGGGCGAGCGGAAATACGAGAAGGAAGAAAAAGGGAAGAAGTATCACCGTGTCGAGAGAGCCTATGGCAGTTTTATGCGAAGCTTTACGTTGCCGGAAGATGCGGATGGAACCAAGGTGACGGCCGAGTACAAAGACGGCGTACTGAAGGTCCATCTCGGGAAGTCGGAAAAGGCCAAGCCCAAAGCGATTGAGGTGAAGGTTGGCTGAAGGGAAAGGAGGACATCATGTTTCGCCATCCTCGCTACCTGGAAATGCCCTGGCAGATCCACTGGGATGAGAAAGAGAAGGAGCCGCACCACCACCTCCTTCTCACACTCATCCTGATTCTAGTGGCGATGTTCTTGATCGGCGTTGGTGTGACGAGCGGCCTGATGTAGACCCGTGAGTCCAGTGGACGGAAGGGAAGAGCGTGACGTTCAAGAATCGCGAAGAGGCTGGCCGCCGACTTGTGGAGCGACTGATCCGATATCATGAGGATCAGGCAGCTCTGATCTTGGCGCTGCCACGTGGTGGGGTCGCAGTCGGCTATCAGCTGAGCCTAGGACTGCACCTACCGCTAGACGTATGTATCACCCGTAAGCTGGGAGCACCGGATAACCCCGAGTATGCACTAGGCGCAGTGGGTGAAACAGGAACGATCTATCTGAATCCTGATGCCATGGCAGCCTACAGTCGCTTTCGGACGGATATTGAAGAACTGGTTCAGGTGCAACGGCGAGAGATCGCTCGACGGCAAGACCTATACCGCCAAGGTCGACAGTTTCCCACGCTCACTGACCGCATTGTCATTCTCGTGGATGATGGGATCGCCACCGGCTCCACGTTCTTCGCAGCCGTCCAGTCCATCAGACACCTCAAACCGCGCCGCCTGATCGGAGCCGTCCCGGTTGGCCCGGCGGAGACCATCCGAGAGGCCCGTCTACAGGTGGACGAGTTAGTAGTGCTTGCCACACCAGACCCATTCTTGGCTGTGGGTCACCACTATATCGATTTTGCACAAGTCAGCGATCACAATGTGGTGGAGTATTTGAACTTGGCGGAAGAGTCGCTGTTGGAATGGAAGGAGCGATCTCGCTCTTCAACAGCCTCACCGCCACGATAAGGGAGCACGCATGACCGCGAAAACGAAGACACCGGCAGGCTTGTGGGCTCGACATGATCGGACCGTCCAGGAGTATCAGCACGACACCTATAAGCTGCGCGGGAAGCTCAAAGAGCCGACCGTCTGCACCGAATGCGGGGCCTCGTTTCACAAGGGGCGGTGGACTTGGGGCACGAAGCCAGCCGACGCCGACGAGATCATCTGCCCCGCCTGCATGCGGATCCGTGACAAGTACCCTAAGGGATTCGTCACGCTCAAAGGTTCTTTTAAGGATGAGCAACATGAGCAGATCATCGGCCTGGTGAAGAACACGGAGGAAGCAGAAAAGAAGGAACACCCGTTGTCTCGAATTATGTCGATCGGCACCAAGCCAGAGGGCCTCGTGATTTCCACGACCGACAGTCATTTACCAAGGCGCATCGGCGAAGGTTTGAAGCATGCCTATCACGGCGAGCTAGAGTTGCACTACGACCAAGACGAAGATTTTGTGCGCGTCACATGGACGAGATGACAGGTGCTTCTGTCCTGACACGAGGACGGCAGCAGAAGGAGGGGTGAGTGAGCTTACAAGGGAGATCTCTATTGAGAGCAGTCGTTCATCTCACTATCCTGATCGCCTTTCTTGCCGGTATCGGGAGAGCAGAGGCAAAAATCGTCGTTCCTCCATCCGGTTCGGTGATCGAAGTCGACGGGGCCACGCTCAAAGCCGTCGTTGGCACGTTTGAGCAAGCGGAGGAGGCCATTAAATCCCATGACCTTGAAAAGGTCATGGCCATCTACTCCGCCCAGTACAACTACCATGGGCTCAAGAAAGACGATCTCCGGAAGATCTGGAAAGAGCTTTTTGATGAGTATCAGGAGATTGCGAGCACCCATCTCTTCACAAAAATGGCCAAAGTCGGATCGGGCCGCGATGCGGTGCTGGAGGTCACCTGTACGGGCCATCTCTGGGCCAGGTCGAAGACCAGCGGTCTGTATGTCCCCATCGACAGCTGGTATGAAGAAATACACTATCTCGTCCTCGAAGACGGAGCGTGGCGTATTCGCGGCAATGTGGGTGAATCACCGCGCGTGCTTCCGTTCGGGACCGCGCCACATCCACTCTTCTGATGTGTGGGTGGGAAAGGTTGTGACATGAGAGTCGTCATCGGTGTTGATTGGTCAGATCAGGCATTCGCCGCTGTCACCCAAACGTTCCAGCTCTGTCATCCAACGGATGTCACACTGGTTCACGGCGTCGATTTAGGGATTTTGGAACATCCGGTCGTGGCCCAAGCCGGCAACGTGCAAGGGTACGATGATTTCCGCAAGGCGATGGTCGATTCGGGACACCAGCTGCTGGAGCGCGCCGCTGCCATGGTCCCCGCTGAGGTGACGTCGATCAGGAAGGTGAATGAAATCGGCAGTCCTGCTCAGCTCATCCTCGACAGCGCCCAAAACCTTTCCGCCGACCTTGTCGTCGTCGGCGTGCGCGGACGAAGCCGTCTGTCCGAGACTGTCCTCGGGAGTGTGTCCCATCGGGTTCTCATGCACGGCTCTCGCCCAACGTTGATCGTCAGGGGAGCCGCGCGGAAAGTGCAACGGGTCCTCATCGCCATCGAGGAGCGAAACGATGCGGATCGAATCGTGAAATGGTTGACGGAGCATCCGCTCGCCGATCCGGTAGAACTCCGTGTGGTCCACGCCATTATCCCGATCGGAGTGAACGATCCCTATGACGCCCTGGGAACCAATACCTGGTGGGAAGGCGCGGAACGCTATGCGGAGGAGCTCGTCAAATCGACCGCCGGCAAGCTCTTGAACCCGCGCTATACGGTCAGCACGAAAGTCGCTCAAGGCAATCCTGCAGCGGTGATCGAACAGGAGGCCAAGGATATGGACTTGGTGGTCGTGACCTCTCATGGGCGCAAGGGCATTTCCCGCTTCCTCTTGGGGAGTGTCTCCCACGCCGTCGTACATCACGTGACCTGTCCGATACTTGTCCTGCGCTGAAAGGATCGAACATGAAACCGATGCTAACCGTCGCCGTCATCTTCCTCTTCGTCACAACATCCGTGGTTTCGGCACAAGTGATCCGCGGGAACCCAAAGGCCGGACAAGGCGTGTATGAGCAACAGTGCCTCCGTTGTCATGGGTCCAAACTGGACGGGAACGGACCGGACAGCCGAGATTTAATCGTCCGACCAGCCGATTTTCGATCTCAGACCAGCCGTTCGAAGACGGATTGGGAGCTGCTCGTGGCCATCTCGAATGGCGTGTTGTTCAGCCCGATGCACGGCTTTCGCGGCAAACTGACGAACGAGCAGATGTTGGATGTGTTGTCGTACATCCGGTCCATCTCGCCACCTGAGGTCGTCAGTTAACGGAGGGCAACTATTTACAGCTCAAATCAAGGCGATTGAAAAGGTCCTTCTGCACATCTCCTGATTTCCGCAACATTCAGTCCTTTTCCGGGTTGGGATCTTTTCTGATGAACGCCAGATAGAACAAGGTATCGGCCATGTCCCGATCGGTCATGGTGAAATCTCGAAACCTGCCGGTGCTCGGATGGCCTTCCCGGATGGCTCGGGCTCGTTCCTTGTTCGTCTTCAGGCGAAGCACGCCGGGATCACGCAGGTCAGTTGGAGGCGGATTCAGCCGCACAATGCGCGCGGCGATGTCCTCTTTCATATGTGGCAATCGATCGAGATAGCCGTCCATTCCATGGCAGTAGGAGCAGGCCCCGTTGCCGTGGAAGATGTCTCGGCCTCGTTCAACACTAGCCTTGCGCTTCACACCCGGTTGTGAGACGGACGACTCGGCCCAGACATTTCGGTCGAAACCCGGTGCAAATACTACCCCCAAGCAGCCCACGAGGAGAATCAGGCCAAGGTTGAGGCTATTTTTTGGAGGCACCGCGAGATGTCTTCCCTTAACCTTGACCTCAGTCTGTTCTATGACTACATCGCGCTGTTCCATTTGGTTTACCTCAGTGCCCGCTACAACAGGCGTTGTAGTGATCTTCCGGAATAGTATTCATGTTGCTGAAGACGATTGCGCGTTCTTCCGCATTGGTCACGTTATCGATTGCGGGATAGAGCGCCCGTTCTTCTTTTCGATTATGAGAGCCCAAGAGAGTTAACAATGCCTGCTCGTCCTGGTCGGACTCGAGGTTCTGCCCTTCCACCTTGTGGTGAATTGCGTCAAGCAGCTGTTTGATCTGGCTATGCTCGTGTCGCATCATGGGTGTCGGTCCGTCTTCGACCATCCCAGTTTTCTCTTCCCAGATTGGAAAGAGCAACTCCTCTTCCCAGACGATATGCCGCTGGAGGCCGACTTTGAATTCCTTGAAGGCTTCCTTGGCCTTGGCAAAGTCCGACCGTTTCGACATTTGAAAGGTCTTGAACAACTCATCCAGCCGATCGTGATCCGCCTCATAAAACGCCGTAATTGTCTTCTGCTCACTCAATTGTATCCTCCCATGATTTATCAATTGTCCCTGACTTTGTACTCCAGATGACAGCTCACACAAGCCTTCAAGACATTATTCAACGACGGCAGGATCTGCTTCAAGTCCTTGGTGGGAATAATTCGCGCCAACTCTTCCGCCGCCTGATGATGGGCCATGGCCAGATCATGGTAGGCGGCAGGAAACTTCTCCGGCTCCTGATGGGCCATGGCCTGGCGATGTTGAAAGAAGCCCAGATGCATTTCGGTCAGACCCTGTGCCAACTCATAATCCTCTTCCACCAACGCGTTCACGATCACCTGAATCGTTTCCAGGTGCTGCAACATCACGGCGCGATGTTCCTTCCCGGCGGATGATGACAGGGGAATGGAGTGCCTTGTATCCGGGGTCAGATACGGATTCGGTCGCGTCGCTCTCTGTACCTGCCCGACGTCACCACAACCGGCAGCTACTGCGGCGCAAAGCAGACCTCCAAGAAGGATAAGTTTCCCTCTACAATGCACGGAAAAAATAGGAACAGTCCACATCACATGGAACCTCTCCAATCACTCAAGCCGTTGAACACACTCGACTCCCTCGGAGCTTTGCTCCTCATACCAATCCTTTGTTCCCACATGAAGGGTCACAGGACTCCTCTTTAATACCGGAAGCAATACGCATACCTCTGCATGGCATATCAGAAGTGCGATGGGTGTCTCGCATAGACAACAATTTCATGGCTGGTTCCGAAGAGGAAGCGGACAGAATGGGGTATAAGTGCGTGTGGGACGGCTTATCGAATTAGCCTTGTTCCGCCCCCCACGGTGTGCCACGCCTACTCCACATCCAGCCCTGCCAGTTTCAGGCGCGCTCGCAATTGCTCGATCTGATCGAGCAGATCGAGCATTACTGCGGCCGCATCGAGGCTGGCATCAAAATCCCGTTGCAGGCGCGCCACTCGGCGGGCACAGGTGAGATCCGTTGCGCGGAATCGCCAGCGCGAGATCTCTCTGCCTTGCGGCTCCAACACCCCCACAGATACCAATTCGATGATCCATTGAGGCTCCGCACTGCACGCTCTCGCCAACTCCTCGATCGACAATACCCCCTCATCACCGATCACGCTGCCTATTAGAAGGTCCTGCTCCCTGTCCATACTTAGACCTCCAGTGCTTCGCGTGGATTGAAGGCCAGTTCCCGAGCCATGGCCTGATAGATCTGTTGTGCCTGTTCTGTGTCCGCTTTCGGCAGAACCACCTCCAGCGCAAGATAGAGATCACCCGCCGGTTCGCCGGGGATACCGCGCCCCTTGAGTCGTAGCTTTCGCCCGCTCTGTGAGCCCGGAGGGATTTTGACTTCCACCACGCCAGTCGGGGTCGGCGCTTTGACCGTCGCTCCGAGAGCCGCTTCCCATGGTGCAATCGGCAATGAAAGCGAGAGGTCTCGGCCCTGCACCTGATAGAGAGGGTGGGGGTGAAAATGGATCTCGAGATACAGATCACCGGGGGTAGTCCCCTTGATTCCCGGCGCCCCTTGCCCGGCAAGTCGGATATGCTGGCTCTCATGGATGCCTTTGGGGATCTGTACGTTCAGCGACCGCTCCCGCAGCACCACTCGACCTTGCGCATCCACCTGCGGCGAACGCAGAGTAATCGTATGGGTGCCGCCGTGAAACGCGTCATCGAGAGTAATGAAGATCTTGGCATGATGGTCCTCGCCATGAATGCGAGTTGATGCGCCGCGATGAGAGAAGTTGCCAAACAGAGTGGAGAAGAAGTCGCTGTAGTCCTTGGCAGCCGCCTCGGAAGCGCCGTCGGAGGTGAACTCGAAGCCCGCTCCCCATTCGGGCGGAGGCGTAAATTCCTGTCCCTCTCGCCAGCGATTGCCTAGTTGGTCGTACGCGGCGCGCTTCTCCGGATCCTGAAGCACTTCGTAGGCTTCGCCGATTTCCTTAAAACGCGCTTCTGCTTGAGGCTCTTTGCTCACGTCTGGATGATATTTTCGCGCCAGCTTGCGGTAGGCACTTTTGATGTCGGCGGCGGTCGCCGTGCGGTCAATATCGAGAAGCTTGTAGTAATCCTTAAATTCCATCTCGCGTCGTCTCCGGCTGTTCACTCGGCCACATCGGGAACTCCCGGCTGTACGCTCCTGATGAATGATCAGGGCAGGATCTTCCCACGGTAATCCTCCTTAACGATGAGTCGTCTCAGCTGGTTAAACATACACACACGGGAACCGACGCATCTTGCCTTTCTGCACCTTGGACAGACACATCTTCTCATTAATTGCCTTCAAGACGCGTCGCCCTCTCCACTCTCAACCAGAAACATAAACAGCTTGCTTGCTTATTTCCTCAGCGCCGCCTGGGTCTCCTCCGCCTGTTCGCAAGGCATGCACATGGCGGCCGCGGGAACCGCCTCTAGCCTGGATTGGGGGATGGCCTTCCCGCATTGTTCACATCGACCGTAGTGTTCAGAACCCAGCTTGAAGAGCGCCCGATCGATCGCCTCGATCTCGGTCTTCGCTCGCCCATCCAGACGATCGAGCAGCCGAACCATAGTCTCCCCCTGCCCCCGCTCCTCCACTTCGCTTTCGATATCGCTTTGGAGCCAGCGCAGATCCTCTTCCGTCTTGGCCACTTCCCGAAACAACTCACGCCGTTGAGTGATCAGCTTCGTTCGAATATTGTCGACTCGTAGCATCCCGCTACTCCTTCCTGACGATAACCGCGTCAGCTACAGCATTTATCCCTCTTCTCTTTCATGGCTTCCTTCCCTGCCATGACCGCAGCTTCAACATCCGCGCGTTTCTCCGCCACGAAATGCTTGCCATGCTCAATCATTTCATCAAGAGCGGCTCGCGCCTCCTTGGCTTTCTCGATGAGCTCTTCTTCCGTCCTTCGAGCCTGGCTCTTTAATTCACGGCGCGTTTCCTCGCCCGACCTCGGAGCGAGGAGGATACCGGCGATCATCCCTCCGATTGCTCCGCCGAGAAATGCGAGGACAACGGTTTCCGGTGAACACTTGGCGTCCGGATTTGGCATGAGAAATCCTCCGTAGATTAAGAACGTTCTGTTCGTTGAGAGAGCCAAGTCCGTGCCACGGAAGTTACAAGTGTGGCAAGAATTGTTGTGATATGACGGGAGCTTGCTGAACGATTTGAATGGGAGACCTCTCGCCTGTGGCGTTCTAGGTCTCACCATGAAATACCCCTGTCGCAGAATGCGACAGGGATCTATGAGTCGTAGTGAAGCGGAGCTAGCCGAGTGGGTTGAACGGAGCCAACGTACGGATGTAGCTCAAGACATCCCACATGTCCTGGTTTGATAACCTATCCGCCCAGCCGTGCATTGGACTGAAGAGAACTCCCTGCTTGACCGCAAGATACAGTTCCATGTCGGTCTTTGTGCGCGACCTCGCCGCGCGAAAATTGGCAGGCGGGACGATCAACTCCTTGATCTCAGGTCCCAACCCATCCCCGGTCGTTCCGTGACAGCCAACACAGTATTGTTGGAAAATTCTCTCCCCGTTCTTTGGACTGCCAGAATGGCTCTGAGCCAGAGCCCAGGAAGCAGTCAACGCCACCACGACGAGGCTAACCACAATACGTAAGAACATGCGCGCTCCCCTTCTTTCAAGAAAGGACGACGACTCTCGATGCTCAATGCTGGTGTTGCTGTCCCCCACTGGCAGCGCCACTGCTCTGTCCATGCCCGCTGCCTCCCATCATTCCACCTCCCATACCCCCCATCATGCCTCCCATACCGCCTCTGCTTCCCATCATCCCTCCCATTTCACCTCCGTGCTGTGCCCCACTCTTCATGTGTTCATGGACGGCACGGTCCTTTTCCCGTTGGTCGGGAGTCAACAGGGCCATGGCGTTACGCTTACTGTTGATGGCTGTGAACAGACAGGCCGCTTCCGTTTTTTTTAGTTGATCGACTTTCGCCTGTATTGCGGTGAGGTCGGCCTGCTCATCGTCCAACAGCGCATGCAGTTCGAGTTCTGCCACTTTCGTGTCGGCTTCCAACCTAGCCTCGGTTCGTTGGAAGTCCAGCTGCATGGATTTAAGCTTGGTGATTTGTTCTGGCGTCAGCCCGATCTCTTTGGCATGTTTCAGCAGATGCTTCAGATAATGCCCACTATAATCGCCCTGATCATTCTGATCGTGGCCACCATGCCCCATCTGCCCATGGCCTTCATCGGCAAAGACAGGGAGCACTGTCACCGCGGTGATCAGCACGGCTCCTCCAACTGCATCCATCCAGCGTTTCCTCACCTTCGTCATAATCAAGACCTCATTGCTAAATGTTGGTTTTTCCCTATAGAGAGGTTCTCAACCTCAAGACCCTCACTCATCTTTCCCTCCCATTCGCCCGCGATGCCCCATTCCTTCTCTTCCACCCATATTTCCTGGTCCCATACCTTCTCGATGCCCCATCATGCCCGGCCCATGGCTCCCGGCGAATGTACGCTCATACTGTATGAGGGCCCAAATGTCGTTGTCGGATAAGACCGAACCAAATGCGATCATGGCGGTCCCGGGTGATCCATACTTGATGGCCCAGAAGACTTCGCCCTCGGTGCGATGTCGCCAGAAACCGTGATGCTGGAAGTTGCGAGGCGAGGGATTCATACTCGCCGCCGCCGGCCCCTTGCCATCGCCATCTATTCCATGACAGGTAACGCAGCCGCCTTTGCCGTTATACACCGTCTTGCCCTGCGCAATGACCTCGGGAGAATTCGACAAGGGGTTCTTGAGCGCCCTCGCTTCAGCCAACTTATCGGCAGGCACGACTTGTTGCATCATGTGGCGCTCTGCGGCACCGGCAGGGACCGCACAACACATCGCGGCGACCAGTAACGTCAACAACCTCGTCTTCATTCTTGTGTTCCTTTCGTCGGTGGCGCTAACTGCCTTCCGACATTACAGGTCCAGTTCCACCATCTTGCGGTGGAATCGAACGATCACGTTCGGATCGGGCGTCAGCCTGATCTGCGCTTCGTCCTTTCCTTTGTAGGGGAGAAGGTTCAGGACATAGCGCAAGCTTTCCAGTCGCGCAGCCTGCTTGTCGTTTGCCTGCACGATGATCCAGGGGCTAAAGGTCGAGTGCGTTTTGCTGAACATTTCCTCTTTGCAGCGGGTATACGCGTCCCACAGCTCCTGCGCCTTCTCATCGACCGGACTCAGCTTCCACTGCTTGAGCGGATTCTGCCGCCTCGCTTCGAATCGCTTGGCTTGTTCGTCCTTGGAGATGGAGAACCAGAACTTGATGATGGTCACACCGTCTTCATAGAGCATGTGCTCGAATTCCGGTACCTGTTGCAGAAATCGCTGGTGTTCCTTTTTTGTACAGAATCCCATCACCGGTTCGACCACGGCACGGTTGTACCAACTCCGGTCGAAGAAGACGATTTCACCCCTGTTAGGGAGTTGGTGAATATAGCGCTGGAAATACCATTGGCCCCGTTCTGCGTCGGTCGGCTTCGGCAGCGCCACGACGCGCATCGCGCGAGGATTCAGATGCTCGGTGAACCGGCGGATCGTGCCGCCCTTCCCAGCCGCATCCCGTCCTTCGACCAAAATTGCGATACGCTCCCCACTGCTCTGCACCCACCGTTGCAGCCTGACCAGTTCAACTTGTAGTTGCCGCAACTCTTGTTCGTACAACAGAGTCTTGCGCACTTCTTCGACATCGACGGCTTTGTTTGCGAGGAGCTTCAGAAACCCTTTCCTTGTGTTGACCCTTCGGAGATCATCCGCAGTCAAGGCGTAGCCCGGCTCGCCAATACGTCCGAGCCCCTGGGCGATCAAGGTGCTGCGCGGGACCTGGTACCCGTCCCCCTCCCGCGGCACCTTCGTGGGAATCGCCTCCAGCCCATTCATATCTTCGTCGACATTTGCCGGATCTTTCCGCTCTTTCCGTTCCTTAGACTTCCCGGCCGATTCGCCATCAGCTGCCATGCGAGGCCTCCTTCATTGCGTCTTCGATCAGAACATCACGTTTCGATCGCGCTCGGCCACAGCTTTGATATAGTCCGGCATCCCCTTGATGAATGCGCCGGCCACGAGATCGGTCGCACTAACCTGTCTAGCCACGGCACAGGCACCACAGACCCAGACCGGCACACCTGCCGCCTGGATGGCGGCAAGCAACTCTTTCAGCGGTGACAGGTTCACGCCGGTCACATGATCAGCGACACCTTTCCGCCCCAAGGTGACGGCTTCATTCCACAGCCAAAGCACGACATCATGCCCCTGCTCTTTCGCCGTCTTCGCCGCCATGAACGGCAAGGTCGCCATGGTGGGATCGTCAGTTCCTCGACTCCCTGAAATAATAAATGTGGCCATACCTAACTCCTTAGACAAGCTGATAGCTGTCAGCTATCGCGGTAACGATCGTATATAGTGAATCAGCTGCCACACCTGCTCATCCGGCAATCCCCCAAACGACATCATGCCGGTGCCCGGTGATCCGTTCTTAATGACCCAAAACAGCTGGCCGTCAGAAATATCCTTCATCATTGCGCCACAGGTGAAATTTCGTGGTGGCGGCACTAAGGCCGCACCCATCAACCCCTTGCCATCACCTTGCTCACCATGACACATCACGCAGGCGACTGGCTGCGCCGTTCTCAGGAAGAGCTCTTTGCCCGCCTGGATTGAACCGGCAGAAGCTGGAACTGGATTCGTTTTGCTCAGGAAGTCTTCCGGTGCCTTGGCTGTCTTGCGGGGCTGCACGCAAGCACCGCCCTGACTACCGCCAGATGCAGCGGCAATATCCGGAACTCCCTTGAACGTCACTTTCAAATAGGCGATCACATCCGCCACGCCCTGTTGACCGATCGTCAAATTCCAATAAGGCATGTTCGGCGATTTACCGACGGCCGGTCCGCCATGATTGATGACGTTGTAGAGGTATTCGATCGGGAGCTTTTCGAATGGAATGTTGGCATGTATCGCCGGTTTGGGTTCCAGGCCGGAAGCTGCCGGTCCGTCGCCTTTGCCCATCGCACCGTGACACTGCGAACAATACTCTTTATAAACCACCTTCCCTCGATCCACGCTCGCCATCTCGAATTCATGGCTCGTCCATGGCTCGTAATACGTGAAGTCCTTCACGCCCTGCACCATCAGGAACCCGATCACCGCGCGGAGTTGTGGTTCCGTCGCATCGGCCAAGAACTCGCCGCTGTGCGGTGTGAAGTCTTGCGGATTCTGTCCGAATCGGAAGAGCCAGTCCTGGTTGTACCGCTGTCCTGCCGTGACGAGCGATGCGCTCTGCGGACCTCCGATGAACTTGCCGTTTTCTTCAATCACGTGACAGCCAAGACAAGCATGGGCTTTAAAAGCCGCTGCACCAAACTTCACGTCGAACTTGGTGACTTTCGAGAGTTCGAACGCGCCGATGGTGACGCGCGGATCTTTGTTGTGTTCGGCAAAGTAATCCGCGAGTGCGTTCGCCTCCGACTCCGTGACCATCGGGTGCTTGGACGGAACGGTGGTCAGGTCCCACATATATCCCTTCGCATAGAGCGGAGCTTCCTTACCCGTCAACCAACGAATGAGCCACGACCGTTGGTACTTGCTGCCGGCCCACATCAAGTCAGGAGCGTGAAGCTTGAAGCGCGAATCCGGCTGACCTTCCAGCCGGTGACATTGCACACAGGTCTGTTGGATCAGCTCCTTGGCGCGCGTGTGATCGCTCCCAAACGACAATTGCGGGGACGACATGAGTCCTAACCACGCGAGCGCAGCGCTTCCAATGAACACCCGGGTTCTCACATTCAACATCGCTGCTCCTTTCACGAAGGTTTCTCCGCACGAGGATGGGGATTAAGTTCGATCGCCACGCCGGCAGGAACCGCGAGGGATTGATGCACGGTGCAGCCATGCGCGACCTTCAACAGGCGTTCTTTTTGTTCTGCGCTGATGCGATGGGGTAGATGGATTCCGATCTCGATACGACCGACACGGTGCGGAACTTCGGCCATCGTCCATTCCGCATCGACCGTCAAGCCGTCTCGAGCAATGCCGTGCCGCCCACAGAATTGCCCGACGAAGTACGCCACACAACTCGCGACGGACCCGACAAAGAGTTCGACCGGACCCATTCCGGCATCCTGCCCTCCATCCTCCGCCGGCTGGTCGGTGATGACTCGATGTTTGCCGCTCACAATGTCGTAGCGTGTTCCTCCGTGAAAGGTAGCCGTAAGTTTCATCTCGCTCCTGTCGACCACTCAATAGGGTACATCTGCCGGCTTGCCCCCCTTCGGCCAGTCGTGGACCTTGTCGGGAAAATCCGGTCGTGGCTGCGTATTGATATAAGCCGCAGCATCGATGGCTTCGTCGTCCGTCACCGTCCAGCCCCAGCCTCGCGGCATGTTGGCTTTGATAAATGAGGCGGCTACACTCACCCGCGCCATGCCTGCGCCAATGTTGTACGAACGAGGCCCCCACACAGGCGGTGCCGCCATGGTGCCTTGCCCGTCGGAACCGTGGCAGAAGACACACTTTTTCTCAAATACCCTTTTGCCGTTGAGAGGGTCAGGCTGATGGGTCGAGATGAGGCGTGGGATTCCTCGCCATGGGACCTCAACGCCGGGCGGCATATTCTGTGATAACCATGTGATGTACGCGACAATGGCCGTGAGCTTCACACTGTCGGGCGGCAGAGGTTTTCCGTTCATACTGCGTTCGAAACACTCGTTGATTCGATCGGCCAGCGTCATCTGTCGGCCGGCTCGTTCACGATACTGGGGATAGAGAGTGGCGATACCGACGAAGGATGCAGAATTTGGATTGAGTCCCGCATCTAAATGACAATTGGTGCAGTTGAGCGCGTTTCCAACATACCGTTTCCCATATTCCTGCGTGTCAACAATCATCTTGTAGCCCAGGCGAATCTGCTCGCCCCTCAGATCACCTGGAATTGTTTCAGGCGATGGTGGGACAAACAGCGCATCGACTGGCGACCCCGTGATCCGACGAACAGCCCCCTCCTCACTCTCCGTCACTCGTGGAGGTGGGACACAGCTGATCGTCCCCACCAGCATACTCACCAACACGACGCCTGCAATGACCGGTCGGCTCACAGCGTTCACCTCATTTCTTGATACCGGACGCCCGAGAGCAGGTGCTAATTCCGAACAACGTAAACAGCGGACAATATCCCACCGCTCCCGTGAGCAGCAGTATGGCCCCCACCGCAAGTGCTGTTCCCGCTACTGCAGTCGAAAGCCCAGCAAAGATGCCGATCATGATGGCCAGTAGCCCTGCTCCAATTCGTAAAGGTCTCTCAATCCCTCCAACATTGCACGTCATGGCATTACCTCCTCATCGAAAATGGAGTTGATCGTATTTCCCTGACACACTCGTATGAGACAACTCCCACCCATTGGATTCAACTTTATGGTTGCCCACCGGACTCCACCCCGAATGTGCGCACATAGGCCAGAACATCCCAAATTTCCTCATCGGAGAGCGCATGTTTCCACGCACCCATGGCGGTATTGGGTTTTCCTCCATGAATTCGTCGAAACAAGGTCCCGTCGAGCCGACTCTGAACGGCGAGTGAGGTCAGATCCGCCGGAGGTGGAACAAGTTTAATTCCGAGTGCACCTTTCCCGTCGATTCCGTGGCAGCGGATGCATGTGTTCACGTAGATTTCGCGTCCACTGACTGGATCACCGCCCTTTGCCGTGACATCAAGCTCTTTCACTCCAAGATTGCTGAACCCCAGCCCGAACAGACCGGCTAACATTGCGCAACAGACTACCAGTCGTCGTGTGATATGCATTTGCACTCCCTTCGAGGGCCAAACCTTGCGATCAATGTGCCATTGTCTCTCAACGGGCCTAGAGAGTTTTCTCATTATATATCAATTATTTAGATGGTTTTGCTAGGATGGTGCGGGGAATAGGGGCCTGAACTGACGACAAATACCCCAGGACCTCCTCACCAACTGGCGCAAGATGCTACAGCCTTCACAACAGAGTGTGACCTGTGCATCAGTTTGCGGACAGGGTTCCTCGTCTAGGCATGAGGGCTCGCCACAATACACAGTGGTCAATTTCTGAACCGGTTAAAAAACGAGAAATTCTTCCCAATTATGATCAATCAATCTACGTTTGTACTCGTCGCTAGACAGATAGTTGATAGCGGCTATTCTTAGCGATTCAAGGGCAGCCTGTGTCTCGCATCCATGTCTAAACTTCCACCTCGGGCGATCCACAACCTCCCTGATCTCTTCGAGCATCGATGCCGCCAACAGCCAGAGGCACTTGCCTATGCGCTTCTTCGTGACAACCTCGAGATTGAGAGTCAGCTGACCTATGCTCAACTCGAAGGGACCGTACGTTCGCTAGCCCGCCATCTCACACACGTGGCTCGACTGGGAACCAGAGCCCTTCTGCTCTACCCTCAGGGACTCGATGCCGCATGCGCCTTTTGGGCATGTGTCTGTGCCGGGCTTGTACCAGTTCCTGCTCCGGCTCCCGACCCCATCAGGCGGAAACATGCTCTGCCCAGACTGCGCAGCATTATCGAGGATGCCCGGGTATCGCTGGTCCTCACGACTTCAAGTATCACGGCTTTGTCTTCGGAGCTTGCGATTGCCAACGAGACGGGCCCGATCACATGGGTCGCAACCAATCAACCCTACACGTCAGTCGATTCGGTTGAGTGGCCACGGCCTCACAGGAACCCTCTTGCCTACCTGCAATATACGTCAGGATCGACGGCCACTCCTCGCGGTGTCATGATCAGCCAGGAAAATGTCCTCGCTCACTGCAGGGCCTTGAGTCTGGCCGGAGACGTATCGGATAGCAGCCGGTCGCTCTGTTGGTTGCCCTATTTCCATGACTATGGATTACTGCACGGAATCATCGCCCCGTTCTACGCCGGCATTCCTGCCTATCTGATGTCACCCGTCACGTTCCTCCGGCGGCCATTACGTTGGCTCGATGCGGTGTCTCGATTTGAGATTACCCACAGCGGGGGACCGAATTTTTCCTATGAGGCGTGTCTCAGGGCTGTGCGGCAACAGAAGGAGTGGCGAGCTGACTTGAGTACATGGCTCGTCGCCAGTTGCGGCGCCGAACCCATCCGTCCGGAGACAGTGAAGCAGTTTATCGATATCTTCGGTCCACATGGCTTCCGGCGAACGACGTTTGCCCCGGCGTATGGACTCGCTGAAGCCACGCTCTTGGTGACGGTGAAGCGGGCCGGAGCAGAGCCGAGCTTCTTGCATGTTGAGACCGACGCATTAGCCAACTCGATCATCAAAGAGGCTCCCGCCTCAGAACAGGGAACGCGGACATTGGTTGGATGCGGGGAGCCTCTCGAAGAGACGCATGTACGGATTGTGAATCCTGTGACTCACGCTGAGTGCCCAGCAGGCGTGGTGGGAGAGGTATGGCTGGCCGGAACCGGGATCGGCGCTGGATACTGGGGCAAACCAGAAGAAACGGATGCCACATTTAAGGCCGCTCTTGCTGGGTCAGGTGAGGGTCTCTATTTACGGACTGGCGATCTGGGATTTATCCACAACAAAGAGCTGTTCCTAACCGGACGCCTCAAAGATCTGATCATCGTGCGTGGACGGAACTATTACCCCCACGATCTGGAGTGGTCGGCCCAGCAAGCGCACCCCGGCTTACGACGAGGATATGGAGCGGCCTTCTCGATTGAGGACAAGACCGGAGAACGTGTGGCACTGGTCCATGAGATCGAGAAGCAGGTATCTGAATCCGACCTGGCGGAGGTGGTGGGCTGCATACGTCGCGCGTTGGCTGACGAATATGAACTCGAAATCCACACGGTGGTGCTGATCAAGTCCGGCACAATCCCACGAACCTCCAGCGGGAAAATTCAACGAGGCGCCTGCAAGGCCGCCTTTGAGGCCGGCCAGCTCGCTGTCGTCGGATCGAGTACGCTGGAGTCTGATCGGAGCGCTGAGACCGATGGGGTATCGAGCGAGAGCCCACAAACCAGCATCGAAACAAGGCTGGCCGATATCTGGCAAGAGGTGCTTGGAGGACACCTTCCGCACCGTCACGCGAACTTCTTCTCACTCGGCGGCAATTCGCTCCTTGCCGCACAGGTTGTTGCGCGTATCCTCGACGTCTTCCACGTTGAACTCCCCCTCAGTGTACTGTTTGAATGTCCGACCTTGTCCGCACTGGCCACTCGGATCGATGAACTAAGCACGAGTCCAGATGACGCAGAAGGCGACAGGGCGGGGATTCCGCGCATTCTGCTTCGCTCGACATCCACAAGGGAGGGCAGAATTCCTCTCAGCCCTTCTCAGCAGCGACTCTGGTTCTTGGAGCAAGTTCATCCTGGGAGCGCGATCAATCATATTTCCATGAGCGTGCGCATCCGTGGACCGGTCAATCCCGAGGTATTGGAGCGGTCGGTGCGGGAAATCGTCCGCCGTCACGAAATTCTTCGAACTCGTTTCGGATCGGAGCGAGGTGAAGGATTCGCGGAGGTCTCCCGTGAGGCGATCATCACGATAGGACGGCAAGATTTCCAAGTATTCGACCCTACGGAACAAGAACTTCAGATGCGGCAATTCCTACGAGCGGATAGGAGCCAACCATTCGACTTGCGCCAAGGACCACTATTCAGAGTGACCCTGCTGTCGCTTCAGCACAATGTGCATGTCCTGGCACTGACATTCCACCGCCTCGTCGCCGACGGGTGGTCTCTCCGTATCTTCTGGAAGGAGCTGGCCCTTCTATGGGAAGCCGGTGGTGATGTTCAAAAGGCTCTACTGCCCACATTGACCGTTCAGTATGCGGACTATGCCGATTGGCAGAGATCCAGGCTGGATCAAGGCCTTCGTGAAGTCCATCGAGCCTACTGGATCCAGCAGTTGAGCGGCGGCCGGCCGCCTGCTGAACTACCGGTCGATCGTCAGCGGCCGCGGGTGCGCACGTTCGAGGGAGGCGTGCGGTCACGATCGCTTTCTCCAAGACTTTCAGCCAGTCTCGATCATTTCTGCCAGCGTCAGAACCTCACGATGTTCATGGTGCTGTACGCCGTCTTTGCGACGTGGCTCCATCGTTACACACACGAGACAGATATCGTCATTGGATCGATCGTGGCCGGTAGGCGTCGGAGAGAGCTCGAAGACCTAATGGGGTATTGCGTCAATACGGTAGCATTGCGGTCCGAAGTATCGGATGGACTCACAGGACAGGAGTTGTTGAAGCAGATACGCCGTGTAGTGGTGCAGGCCTATGACCACCAAGAACTCCCGTTTGAAGAGGTGATCGAGGCGCTGTCGTTACAGCGTGAGCGGTCACTGTCTCCACTCTTCAACGTGATGATGGTGTATGAAGACGATCCCTTGTCCACGTTCACCGTCAGGGATCTTGAGGTCACTCACCTCCCTTGGGAACCGACGGCATCGGAGTTCGACCTCGTGTTGATGGTCGTGAATAAGGCTCACGGCCTGGAACTGGCGTTCCTCCATGACTCGACGATTTTTGACGATTCGACGGTGGACCGAATGCTGGGACAACTTGAGATCTTGCTTGAGGAATTTCTCAAGAAGCCTGAGGCCCGTCTTGATCAACTGTCATTACTCACCGCCGAGGAGCGACGGAATATTCAGCTGACGTGGGACGAACCGTCCACCCAGACCTCCAGTATCCATGCACTCATCGAGGCACAGGTAGAACGGACTCCCCTGGCACTCGCCGTCACGTGCGGAGACCAGTCCATCAGCTACCAAGAGCTAAACCGACGAGCGAATCGAGTCGCTCGCGCGCTACAGAAATTGGGGGTCAGTGCAGATCTCCCGGTTGGGCTCTGTGTCGAGCGCTCCGTAGATGCCCTGGTGGGCCTCTTGGGTATTCTCAAAGCAGGGGGCGGTTATGTTCCCCTGGATCCGTCCTTTCCCGATCACCGCCTCCAGCTCATGCTGGAGGACTCGCACGTTTCCATCGTCGTCACACAGGCGCATCTCCGTAACCATATACAGAGCTATGGCGGCCAGATTTGTGATGTAGAAACCCTGTCTACACCCACAGGAAGCGGAGCGGAGGAGGAGAACCTCGCTCTTTCGGTCTCCCCGGATCAGCTTGCCTATATCATATATACCTCGGGTTCGACAGGGAGGCCCAAGGGTGTGGCCGTGACACACCGCAGTCTGGTGACCTCTCTGCAAGCCAGACTTCAGTACTATCAGGACCCGGTATCCCGATTCCTACTGACCTTCTCTCTGGCCTTTGATGGCTCTGTGACAGGTATATTTTGGACGTTGCTGCAGGGGGGGGAACTGGTCATTCCATCGGAGACCGCCCACCGTGATCCCACAGAGCTTGCTGCGCTCATCGAGCACCATCGCATCTCACACATCGTGTGGGTCCCTTCGTTGTACCATGCCGTGCTGGGTGAGGCGTTGAGTGCTCAACTGGAATCGCTTCGTGTCGTCATTACTGCCGGCGAGAGTCTGTCCCTTGAACTCGTGCGACGACATTACCAGCTCCTGCCTCATGCCACGCTGTACAACGAATATGGACCGACGGAAGCCACGGTCTGGTGCAGCGTGTATCACACAACTCGAGAAGAAGCTGCAGCCCACGTTCCGATCGGAAAATCCATCGCCCACATGCAACTTTATGTGCTGGATGCGAGTCTGCAACTGATGCCGATCGGCGTGCCTGGAGAACTGTATATCGCAGGAGAGTGTCTGGCCCGCGGCTATGTCAACCAGCCGCAATTGACACAAGAGCGGTTTCTTGCGAATCCCTACGTGGCCGGCACCAGACTGTATCGGACCGGCGACCTGGCTCGGTATCGCGCCGATGGCAATGTGGAGTTTCTTGGACGGATGGATCAACAAGTTAAGCTGCGTGGCTATCGGATCGAACTAGGGGAAATTGAATATGTGCTGAGTAACTTTCCGGGTGTGCATCACGCGGCGGTGCTGCTTCGGGAAGATAAACCGGACCAACACCGGTTGGTCGGTTATGTCGCCGGTGAGTCGTCGCTCAAAGACAGGCTCGAACAGATTCGCAGTGATCTGGCCTCTCGACTCCCGCACTATATGGTGCCATCCGTCATTCTATCGCTCGACACGATGCCGCTCAGTGCCACCGGAAAAGTGAATCGACATGCGCTTCCCGCCCCAGAACACATAGCCGATCAAGCGGCAGCCAGAATGGCTCCCAGAAATCAGGTCGAAGAATCTCTGGCTGAGTTGTGGAAATCCGTGCTTCAAGTCCCAGAGGCCGGTGTCCACGACCATTTCTTTGAGCAGGGAGGCCACTCGCTCTTAGCGACCCAACTCGTCTCTCGAATACGTGAACTCTTTGAGAGTGATATCTCACTCCCGGCACTGTTTGCGCGACCAACGATTGCAGCATTGGCCCAAGAAGTGGCGCGGTTGCGCCAGAAGGACCAGCCGGCTTCCGTGATGCCACCGATCACTCCGGTGCCGAGAGATCAGCCACTCCCCTTGTCCTATTCTCAGCAACGTATGTGGCTGATGTATCAACTGGCCCCTGAGAGCACGGCGTATAACATGCCGTTTGCATCACGGCAAATGGGACGGCTCAACAAATCAGCTCTCCGGAGGACGGTCGATGCCATCTGTAACCGCCATGAGGCATTTCGAACGACGTTCATGATGAAGGGTGAGGGACCAGTCCAAACGATCCACCCCTTTCGCCCTCCCCATTGGGTCGAAGTCGACCTTACCCAGCGGCCTCGCGAGGAGCGACAACAGCAAGCGGCCCAGCTTGTGGAGCAGGAAGCAAACCAACGGTTCGATCTTGAGCAAGGCCCGCTGGCACGATTCCTCTTGATCGAAATCGAGCCTGAGGACCATGTATTGGTGCTCACAATGCACCATATCATCGGAGACCAGTGGTCATTCGGAGTCATCGGCCAGGAGTTTGCCTTCTTCTACAACGCGTTTTGCCGAGGAGACATTCCGTCGGCAAAACCGATCCCTCTTCAGTATGCCGACTACGCTGTGTGGCAACGACGTTGTCTGACCGACGACTGGCTGAGCACACAATCGGACTATTGGCAGAAAAAATTGGCCGGGCTGTCAAAGCTTTCGTTGCCGACCGATTATCCACGGCCCGTCGTACAAACGTTTAACGGCTCACATCGCATGCTGGAATTGCCCACCTCGTTGATCGAACGACTGAAACAATTCAGCGCGGAACACAATGCGACGGTGTTCATGACCCTGTTGGCCTGCTTCCAGATTCTCTTGCGTCGCTATTCCGGCCAAACTGATGTGGCCGTCGGCTCTCCCATCGCCAACCGAACTCAATCCGCGGTCGAGTCGATCATCGGCTCGTTTGTCAATACACTCGTGCTCCGTATCGACCTCTCCGGCGATCCGACGTTCATCGAGTTAATGGCGCGGGTGCGTGAAACGGCATTAGAAGCCTATGCCAATCAGGACTTCCCGTTCGACAAATTAGTCGAGATGATGCACTCCTCTCGTGACCAGAGCTCCGCCCCCCTGGTGCAGGTCCTCTTCAATGTCCCGAATGCTCCAATAGGGGAGATCAACGTCCAAGGGTTGAGTTGGGTGCCGTTCGAGGTGGAGACGCAAGCCGCACAATTCGACTTAAGCTTGACGATCGAGACAGAGTTCTCCCGGAGAGCGTATTTGACGTTCAACACCAATCTCTTCGAGCCTCAGACTGCTGAGCGGATGCTCGGACAGTATAAGCTCCTACTCCAGAGCGCATTGGCAAATCCCCAGCGTAAACTGTCCGAACTCCCAACCGTGACGGCGCCCGAGCAGCAACAGATGTTGCAGGATTGGAACCGCACGCAACGAGAGTATCCACAGTCTGAATGTTTTCCTCAGCTGTTTGAAGCTCAGGTCAAGCGGACGCCCGAGGCCGTTGCGTTGTCGATGGGATCGAAGGCACTGCGGTACGGTGAGCTTAATGCCAGGGCCAATCAACTGGCAGGCTACCTGCGAACCCTGGGCGCTCAGCCTGGTGTCACGGTGGGTATTAGTCTCGATCGATCCTTGGATATGGTCATTGCGTTGCTGGCCGTCCTAAAAGCCGGTGCGGCCTATGTCCCGCTCGACCCTGAGTTTCCACGGAATCGACTCCGGTATATGGCCGAGAACGCCTCCCTCGCCGTCGTGCTTACCTCCGCATCACTCGCCGCTCGATTTGATGCGAAGGTCTGCCGCTTACTGTGTCTGGACCGCGAGGAGGAACGCATCGTGCAGGAAGCAGACCACAATCTAGGCCCGATCGCCACGCCTCAAGACCTGGCGTATATCCTGTATACGTCTGGTTCCACAGGACAGCCCAAGGGTGTGGAAATTCCGCACCGCGCCCTTGTGAACTTCTTGAGTTCGATACGGCAAGAGCCGGGATGTACCGCTCACGATGTCATGCTCTCGGTGACGACAATCTCCTTTGATATTTTCGGCTTGGAATTATATGTGCCCTTGCTGGCCGGAGCCCGTGTCGAGATCGCCCGTCGAGCAGTCGCCATGGACGGGCGACAATTGCGTGATCTCTGTGAAACCGTCCAGCCGACGATCATGCAAGCGACCCCTGCCACATGGCGCATGCTGGTTGATGTGGGATGGCGCGGCAGTAGCAGACTGACGGTACTCTGTGGAGGGGAAGCCCTTCCTCCCGATCTGGCGGCGTCACTGCTGGAACGTTGCCTCGCCTTGTGGAACATGTATGGTCCGACTGAAACCACGATTTGGTCGACGATCGAACGAATCGACCGGACGGATCGGGAGATCACCATTGGCAGACCAATCGCCAATACAGACGTGTACATCTTGGATCAATTCCTGCAACCAGCCCCAATCGGAGTCTCCGGTGAGCTGTATATCGGCGGCCATGGGTTAGCCCGAGGCTATCGGGGGCAGCCTGACTTAACAGCAGAGCGATTCATCCCTCATCCATTTTCTCCAGAGCCCCTCGCAAGACTCTATCGAACGGGAGACTTGGCACGGTATCGCCGAGATGGACGCATCGTCCATCTCGGTCGGTCGGACCACCAGGTTAAGATCAGAGGGTATCGGATCGAATTGGGTGAGATCGAGACCGCACTGAGCCGTCATCAAGCTGTCCGTCAGGCAGCAGTCATCGCGCGGGAGGACCAGCAAGGTGCAAAGCAGTTAGTGGCGTATCTGGTCTGCCAAGAGGGCCCTGCTCCAAGCCAGCAGGAACTTCGCTTATTTCTTCGGTCCGAGATCGCGGATTATATGGTCCCCTCCGTCTTTGTCTTTCTGAAGACCATGCCCTTGACGGCCAATAACAAGGTCGACCGGAAAGCATTACCATCGGCCGTCTCCTCGATCTCAGATGAATTGGTTCACAGTGGCCCCCGTAATCAGGCAGAAGTTCAACTCACGGCCTTGTGGCGGCAAGTACTGGAAGTCCCAAAAATTGGGATCCACGATAACTTCTTTGATCTCGGCGGCCACTCACTCAAAGCCGCCCACCTCTTTTTTCTCCTTGAACAGGTGTATGGAAGACGTCTTCCGCTCGCAACGCTGTTTCAAGCACCGACTATTGCGGAACTTGCGTCGGTGCTTTCGCAGGAGAACTGGACCCCGCCATGGCAATCGTTTGTTGCCATTCAGCCGAATGGGTCTGCAGTACCGATCTTCATGGTACCCGGAGTAGGGGGTAATGTCTTAGTCTTTGCTCAGCTGGCAAAATTGCTAGGTCCGAATCAACCCTCCTACGGGTTACAAGCACGAGGACTAGACGGAAAAGAGGCGCCATTTACATCGGTGCCGGAGATGGCAAGTCACTATGTTGCACAGATCCGTCGCTTTCGCCCGAATGGGCCGTATACTGTCCTTGGAGCCTGCACCGGTGGACTGATCGCGTATGAAATGGCTCAGCAACTGGTCGAGCAGGGACAGGCCGTCACACTTGTGGTAATGGATACATGGTATCCATCCACATATCGCCCACATCGCTATAAGTTGCCGATGAGGTTTGGGTTGCCTCTGTTTCTGCTATGGAGGATACTACGTACAATTCCCAAGCTCGCTCGTTTGCCAGTCAAAGACTGGGCTTCAGTTCTCCAGCATAGATACAAAAGACTCATGTCGTTATCGCAAACCAATGCCGCTAACGATCAGCTATTTTTTGAATTCCAAGTCGAACAAGTGACTCGAGCCACGCTCCAGGCTGTGGCTCGCTACGACGTTCGCAAATACCCTGGGCATATTCTCAATATCATGGCATCAAAGCGATATGTCGCTCAGTCAGTAACAGATACCAGACATGTCTGGCCAGACTTTGGGGGCGAAGGGAGCAAGACCGTGCAGGTTGCAGCCATCAATTCAGGACAGCTCCTTGTCGCGCCACATGTGGAAGAAGTAACAAAGCATCTCCAGGCTTTCCTTGGCGAGGATACTCAAAACAAGCCAGCCCCTTTGGCCAACGTAATTTAGGTGTGCACATCCATTCTCCTTTCCTGGTGACAGTGAGGCTAGTCGACGATGCCCTTTGGACGATTTTTCCGCTTTATCGTGCAACGGTCGAGCTCCATGGCCTGGCTCATGCTCTGTGTCGGCATCCTGTCTGGGCTGTTGAGCGCCGGAGTCTTAGCGCTCATCAATTATGTGGTTCATCATCCCTCTGACCATTCCCCTCTTGTACTGCTAGGATTTGTCGGCCTCGTCGCCGGCAAGATTCTGGCAAGCCTTGGATCCCAGGTTCTGCTCGTCCGCTTTTCACAAGACACAATCCTGGACCTCTCGTTGTCTCTCTGCGCAAAAATCCTACGGGCTCCGTTACTTCGCTCCGAGCAACGAGGGGCCAACCATATTCTGATCACCTTAACGGATGACGTCAGTTGGGTGACCTGGGCGATCCAATGTTTCCCTAGTTTTCTCATGAATGGCGCACTTGTGTTGGGCTGCGGAATCTTCCTTGCTTGGTTGTCGTGGAGCGTATTTCTAGCAGTGCTCGGAGTTGCTGTCGTGAGTGTCGTAGTACATCAGTGGTTACACACCAGTGTCCGCGACATCATTGCCGCATCCCGGGATGCCAGAGCTGAGTTGTTTCAACGATTTCGCTCGCTCACCGATGGGCTAAAGGAGCTATTGATGCATCGGGCGCGGCGACAGGAGTTTGTAGATGAGGAAGTGCGAGGAGCGGCGGAACTCTATAGAAAGACGAATCTGGAAGCAACGCGGATACAAGCGCTGCTTGGAGCCTGGAACGCCGTATCCCTCTACTCCCTCATCGGTTTCATCATTTTCCTATTTCCATCTTTTGGGCTTATCTCTTCAGAGGCACTGACTGGATACATTGTCGCCATGATCTATATGATGGGCCCCATTTCAAGTATTATCAGCACGGCACCAACTCTCGAACGAGGTCAAGTGGCATTGGATAATATTGAACGATTGGGCATATCGCTGGATGTCTGTCCGGAGGACGTCCAGACGAGAGAACTGGTAGGTCTCGAGCCTGAGATCTCTCCCATCGTGCAATGGACCGATGTCGTGTTTTCTTACGGGCAAGATAATGATGCCGAAACGCCCTTCACGCTGGGTCCCATCAGCCTAGAGTTATGTCCGGGCGAATTGGTGTTCATCATCGGAGGGAATGGAAGCGGGAAATCCACACTCGTAAAAGTTCTTTCGGGGTTGTATCAGCCGCTACGAGGAGACGTGAGACTGGCTGGTACGATGATCACTGATGCCAATCGAGAGTGGTATCGCGAACACTTCTCAGTCATATTTTCAGACTTTTACCTCTTCAAGAAACTCCTTGGTCACTCGGATTCTCAAGTCCATAGCCTCGCGCCTCAATACTTGCGATTGCTGCATTTGGATCACAAAGTCACTGTACGCGATCGCACCTTCTCAACCCTTGATCTCTCTCAAGGGCAACGCAAGCGGTTGGCGCTTATTACGGCCTACCTGGAGGATCGCTCGATCTACGTGTTTGATGAATGGGCGGCGGATCAAGATCCGCAGTACAAGGAGGTGTTTTACAAGACATTGCTTCCAGACCTACGCTCGCGAGGGAAAACGGTTATCGTGATTACTCACGATGATCGGTATTTCCATCTCGGCAACCAGGTCATTAAATTGGATGACGGGAAGGTTGTGGAGCATGTGAAGGACAGCGGCGCAAGGATGACGACATGAAGTCGGGACGTGTGCATTTGGAACTGCAAGATGCTGATTTCGTTCCAATCACTTGAGCGCCTAGCCGATATAGGTCGGCAGAATCATATCTGCCTTCCATCGAACACCGTTCACCTGTGGGGAATCGAGCTCGACGGATCGAAACGCTGCCTGGAGCAATGCACCAGCTGGTTGGATGAAATCGAGCGGCACCGAGCGGCGCGCCTTGTTCGGGACGATATCCGGCAGCGTTACGTGCTGGCTCACGGAGGCTTGAGAGCAGTGCTGAGTAGGTACCTTGGAGTTACTCCGGATGTGGTCGCGCTGGAGCGCAGTGCAACAGGCAAGCCCTTCCTGACAAGGGAACTACGAGATCGGTCAGCGATCACGTTCAATTTGTCTCATGCCTATGGCCGTGCGCTCATCGCGGTCGCACAAACGCAGGAGGTTGGAGTGGATCTTGAATGCGTTCGTTCGGAAATCGAGGTTGCGAAATTATCCAAGCGCTATTTTACTCGTTCCGAACACACAGCGATCATGCAGGCTCCTGAGGAACAACGAGCCATGAGATTCTTCCGCTACTGGGTTGCGAAAGAGGCGCTGCTTAAGGCGCAAGGTATCGGTCTCCGGGGACTGTCCGACTGCGAGGTCTGCATTGAGGGGGACGGAGTCGATATGGAAGTTCGGGCCCGATTGGGTGCGCAGTTCACGGATACGTTGCAGGTTCGCTTTCTCCCTTGCGAAAATGGATGGGAAGCAGCGGTGGCTGCCCAGAGCGTAGACTCGGTTATACAGTTTGATCTCGGGCAGCAGTAATCTCTCTCCGTCGACTGTGACCTCACAACTCCACCTTCGTGCTCACCAACACAAGCCTCAGTGGCAAGGAGTTCTGCAGTGCTAGCGAATGACCGGCTCCAAGGTTACTGCGGCTTTCATCGAGTTGGAAATCAGACAATTCCCCTCGGCTTTTTCAATCAGCTCCTTGGCTTTGCCCGCATCCTCTCCAGACTTCAAGGTGATGGAAGGCCTGATCGTGATGGCAGTGAATTGAAATTTTCCCTCCACCAACTCCAATCGACCTTCCGCCGTGCTCTCATAGGCAGAGAAGGCGAGTCCGGCTCGTTCCGCCACTGCGAGAAACGTCGTCATCAAACAGACATTGGCGGAGGCCACGAAGAGATCCTCGGGAGACCAGATGCCGTCATGTCCCTTGAACTCCGGCGGTGTTGCCACCTGCACATCAGGCTTCCCCGTACAAGCGATCACGCCCTTGCGCTGTTCCGTCCACTTCACTGCGGTCTGATACAGATACACTTTACTCTTTTGTTCCATTCTTCCTCCACGGCTCTAGTTTTGAATCAATAACCATCGGTTACGGCTTTATGTACACCCAACCTTGTTCCTGTCGCTCCATGAGCCGGACCATCGCCGGTACCGTATCACCTACTTCACTGATCAAATCCTCCCTCGTCACCTGCATAGTCTTCATGGTGTTGGAACAGGCCGTGTAGTTCACACCGTAGGTGCGTTTCAAGTGAGTCAGCTCGTCAGCGAATGTCGTACCTCTCTTCGTCAAAAGTGGGAGTCCGGCCCCATGCACGACCAGTTCAACCGTGAGGTTCTGCGGCCCAAGTTCCTGATAGAGATGCGTGATGTTGTTGAGCGCACCACGTTGGACTTTCTCGTCACCGGAGTTGAGATGCATGACGACACGGTGCGGCCGATTTATCGGAACAACCTCGCCAAGGTCCGCTCCCCAAGTCGGTGGCTGACACATGAGCAATGCACCGACTGTGATCCAGAGTAGGCTCCGTGTCCACCCTACGTGTCGTCTTCTCATCGTTTCGTCCCCGACCGCTTTATCCCATCACTCCGTTTCCACAAAGCCGTTCACCCAATCGCCGACCGCATGCGTCATCGCTACGACACACAGGGCGATGAGGAGATGTTCACCAATCACCTTCCAGGGCGCAATGGTCTGCGCCCGTGCGATGAAGAAACTCAGAACTGTGAGTAAGAATAGTCCCCAGACTATGCTGATGACAATCGCCTGATCGAGCGGACTGATTAGGACCGGGACGACGAAGGTGGCCGAGACCACAAATTTCGCAGCGAATGTGGCGAGCGTGGCTTCCCAGACCTGGCTCACTGGGGCGCTGTTCTTCGACTCTTCGGACACATGGATACCGAGTGCATCTGACATGGCATCGGCGATGGCTATCGTCAGGATTCCACCGATCACGATAGCGCGCGAATGCGTTCCGGAATGGAGTCCTACCATCAGCCCGAGCGTGGTAATGACCCCCGACGTCAATCCGAAACTGATCCCGGTTTTCCAGGAGGTTTTCATGTTGGTTCATCGGCTCAATCAGCGAGGGAAGGTCAGAACATAGGCCAGAACATCGCGGATGGCCTCGTCTGATAATTTAGATTTCCAGGCATCCATGGCTGTATTCGGTCGTCCCTCATGGATGCTCTTCAAGAGGCGGGAATCCGGCTTCACGAGCACGTCGCTCGATGTCAAATCCGCCACCGGGGGATCAAACTGGACAACCCCATCCCCTTTTCCCTGCGAACCGTGACAGGCGAAGCAATAGTTCTCATAGAGCTTTTTGCCTCTCGCGAGATTGCGCTCACCCGCGGCGGGGTCGGATGTCGAAGCCACAAGCCAACAGGCCGTCGTCAACACGCAAAGGACAGAGAGGCCAGGGCCTTTCACGACATCCCCTTTCTCTTTGGTCTTGCAAGCACCCCGTTAACGACCGCATTCCGGCGAGTGCCGAACACATTCCCGAAGCCACGAGGCCATCTGATCGAGCAGCGCCGCGACCGCTCGATTGGCGGCTTGGACACCCCCATAAGGATTCTCGCTTGTGGCGTTCTCTATGATCTCAAAAACCCGCGTGCTCAGGATCGTCGACTCTTTCAGGTCGACCAGCTGCGCCCGAACCATCACCCTCATGCGACTAGGTTGTTGGAGAAACTCCTGCTGTAACAGAAATCCGTGCGTATCAAGACGATAGTCTCCGCGGAGCGAGCTCGGCAGTGGAAGCACAGCGCGCCATGCATCATCTTGATTGAGCGCCTGGACCAGCAGCGGTGTGAACATTCGTGCCGGTGTGTCGGCCCATTGATTCGCTGCAAAATATTCCAACTCATAGGGTCGCTTGACATACACCATCCGAGGCGTCTCAAATCCGGGCTCGGCTTGCGGAGTGCTGACCAGAAAAACCGGACCGTTCCCGCCGGCAGGACGAGCCTCGTTGTGCGACCCATCGAGACTCAGCTGATAGGTGTGGACCGCTTCAGAGCCACTGCGGAGCGACGGGCAGCCGGTCCCCGTCATCATCAGCAGCGCGCAGGCTGCATGGACCAACCAATATCTCATCTGTAATCTCTCACGGCCGTAAGCCTTATCAGAAATAAAACAGCCGAAACGCTTCGTCACATCTCTTGAGATTATTCCCCTGGTCCGCGAGATGGCGCTTTTCGTCCAAACACGAGCGAACTCGGCTCTCGTTCCAATTCTCTGGCCACCCGATTTAGTGTACCAGTGAGCTGTCTAAGTTCCGTGACCAACTGCCCGGCTTCAGGCAAAGTCCGCCGCGTGAACTGCTGCAGCTCTGGTCTGGCTTCATTGACAACGGTTCCAATGGTCTTGCTGGTCTGAGCCAGTTCATCTGTCGCTGTACCCAACGCAGCGACGCTCTTGTTGAGACCGGCGAGCAGAGTTGGAACTTGCTCGTTCAGTGATGTCGTGAGTTTGACTAGGTTGTCGGCACTTCTGGCCGCACCGTTCAAGCTTTGCTCAATCTGAGCCTTGTGAGTGGCAATGGTCTGGGCTACATCCGAGACATCCTTGATCGTCCGCTTCAGCAGTATGCGATTGTCTTCATCGAGAACCTTTGCTGCTCCTTTCGCCGCGGAATCAAGATCAACCAACAGTTGAGCCAGACCTTCCTCCGAGAGTAAGCGGGACACTGCTTCATCCAAGCGGAAAAAGAGTGAGGGACCGGTCTTGATGACCGGATAGGCTTGTCCCTCCTGGGCCTGCAACGAAGGCGCATCCCGACTCCCTCCGGTCAAATTGATGGTGGCTAGCCCGGTCAGCCCCTGGGTTTCCAGTACGGCGATTGTGTCGTTCTTGATCGGCGTTCCGCGCACAATGTCCATCGTCAGCAGAACTTCCTCCGGATTATTAGGATTCAAGGCAATAGCCTTGACCCGGCCCACATCGACGCCACGATATTTGACGGTCGAATCGACGCTCAATCCTGCGACCGACTCCTTCATATGGGCCTCGTATCGGTCGTATGTACCACGGTAGTCGGTCTTCCCTAGCCATAAAATGCCGACTAGGACAGCCGCTCCCAGAAACGCGACAAACGACCCGACCAAGATATAGTTGACTTTTGGTTCCATCTCTTTGTGCCTTTATTCGTCTCTATCTCGCCGCTCGAATTTCAGAGACGAACCGTGTTCCTCTGACAATGGGCCTCACGTGTGCGGCCCATTGTGGTTCCACGCCGCCTGTTCGCTTGCCGCCCTTCCACGTGGGCCACGGAAGTATTCACGGATAATGGGATCGTCTGATCGGGACAACTCCTGCATGGTTCCGATACCCAGGACCGTTCCGCGACCGAGCACTGCCACACGATTGGCGATCCGCCACAGTGAATCCAGATCATGTGTCACCATCACCACCGTCAGCCCCAAGAGACTTTTCAATGAGAGTACGAGGTCATCAAATCCTGCAGCGATGATCGGATCGAGCCCAGCGGTCGGCTCGTCGAGAAACAACAATTCCGGATCCATCACAATCGCTCGGGCCAGCGCAGCTCTTCTTCGCATCCCTCCGCTGAGTTCGTTGGGATACTTCACGGCACTCTCCGACGGTAATCCCACCATGGCAATCTTGGCAGCGACAATATCACGGATTAGTGCCTCACTCAGCGTCGTATGCTCGCGCAGCGGCACGGCAACATTTTCCGCCAGCGTGAACGAGCTGAACAACGCGCCATGCTGGAACATCACACCGAACCGCCGGTGAATCGGTCGGCCGTTGCCCTCTTCGAGCTGCCGACTGTCTACCCCAAGAATTCTAATCGTTCCGGCCGAGGGCGTGATCAGACCGATGATCTCTCGTAATAACGTGGTCTTGCCGCACCCATTGCCACCAGCAATTGCGAAAATTTCTCCCCGGTGAATAGAAAGAGTGACGTCTTCATGCACCACGGCCTGTCCGAACTTCGTCGCCACGTGGCTCACGTCGATCACCGGTATCTCAATGTTCGTAGCCGACGGCATCAGAAACTACCCTTCACATCTGTCTGTATAGCCGCTACAGGTCCCACCAATTGAGCAAGATACTGCAGAGTGCGTCGAAGACGATTACGAGAAAAATCCCCTGCACGACACTGATGGTGGTGTGTCGGCCAACGTCGTCGACACCACCTCTGATCTGAAATCCTTGATAACAGCCCACCAAGGCGATGATCGCCGCAAAGAATGGCGCCTTCCCTAATCCGATCAGCAAGTGTCGCACAGGAACCGCTTCCTCGAATCGAGCGACAAACTCGACGAAACTCACATTGAGTTCCCCCAACGCGATCAACATGCCACCGAATACGCCCACGACATCCGCATACACCGTCAACAGAGGGAGAGCGATGACCAGGCCAAACGCTCGCGGCAGCACGAGCAAGTTCATGGGCGAAATACCCAGTGTCCGCACCGCGTCCAATTCTTCCGTGACCTTCATCGTGCCGATCTCGGCAGCATAGGCCGATCCCGACCGCCCGGCAATGAGGATCGCCACAATCAACGGCGCGATTTCTCGCAACAGGGATATACCCACCAGATCCACGATGAAAATGTTCGTACCGAACTTACGGAGTTGTTCTGCGCCCTGATAGGCAATCACGACACCGACCAGAAACGTCAGGAGGCCGGTGATCGGCAAGGCCCGCACACCATCCACTTCCACGATCCGCAAGAGCGCCCGCCACCGAATGGAGCGTGGCCGTATCAGTGCTCGACCGAATGCGATGGTGCTTTCTCCGACGAATGCGAGCGCACGAATCGTGGACACCTGCCGGGACTGCACAGCACGCGTGAGACGTTCCACCCAGCTCATCCCGCGACCCGCACCGCTTCCCTCGGGTCGAGACCACTCGACTTCTACTTTCCTGAGCAACTCGTCGAATTCAGGTTTCAGCCCTTGGAGTGCAGTCTGCTGCCCCTTGTGCCGCACGCCGTCGATGCAGCGCTGCAGTATGAGCGCGCCGCCCGTATCCATGGCCGTCACTTCGCCGGCGTCGTAGAGGACGGTAGGGGTATCAGGCCATCGAAGTGCTCGGCCTTTCCGCTCCAGATGGGACAAATTTGGAAGAGTCCAAGACCCCCGGCAGTGAATCACATTGTCCTCGACAGAGATCGTTGCCTGTTGTTCCACCGGCTTCACTCCGTCAGTCGCTTCGACTCGTCACGCCGTCACACATAATGCCATGCCTCATGATGACCATTGCCTGAAAACCACAAGAAGGCCATCACGTCCGCTCACAGCTTCCCCATAATAGCTTTCAGCTCAGCCCCTGTAATCACCTCGCGTTCCAACAACAGTGTGGCCCCCTGTTGCAGAGCGGCTTTGTTCTCCTCCAGCAAGGACTTCACCCGTCCGTACTGCTCGTCAATGATCCGCCTCACTTCACAATCGATTTCACGCGCAGTCTCTTCGGAGTAGTCCCCTCGTTCCGACGCAACCGGAAGTTGGAGGAATTGAGACTGTCGTTCTCGCTCCAAGCTGATAGTACCGAGCTTCTCGCTCATTCCATAAGCCTTCACCATACTTTTCGCAATGTCGGTAGCCTTGAGTAGATCATTCTGCGCCCCCGTGGAGGCTTCCCCAAAAATTGTTTCTTCAGCAATCCGCCCACCGAGCAACACAGCGACCTTATTCTCCAATTCCGATTTCGTCATCAGAAACCGGTCTTCTGTCGGAAGCTGTAAGGTATAGCCGAGAGCCGCCACACCGCGCGGAATGATCGAGATCTTCTGTACCTGATCCATCCCCGGCAAAGACATGGCGACGAGGGCATGGCCCGTCTCATGGTAGGCCACCCGCTCCTTCTCCATCTTATTCAAGACGCGGTTCTTCTTCTCCAAACCGGCAATGACTCGCTCGACCGCCTCCTGCAATTCAGAAAAACCGACCTGATCCTTGCCGCGCCGCACCGCCAGCAACGCCGCCTCATTGATGATGTTGGCCAAATCTGCTCCGGAGAACCCGGGCGTCATCGCAGCGATGTTTTCCAGATCCGCGTCGGGGCCCAGTGTCACCTGTTTGGCATGCACACGAAGAATGGCAAGGCGACCGATCTTGTCCGGACGGTCCACCACCACATGACGATCGAATCGGCCGGCACGCAGCAACGCGGGATCAAGAATCTCGGGGCGATTGGTCGCAGCCATGAGAATGACGCCGATGCGAGGATCAAAGCCGTCCATCTCGACCAGCAGCTGATTGAGCGTTTGCTCCCGCTCCTCATGCCCCATGGGCCCCGCGCCACGGGCTTTTCCAAGCGCATCCAACTCATCGATGAAAATAATGCAGGGGGCTTTCAGTTTGGCCTGATCGAAGAGATCACGGACCCGGGCCGCCCCGACCCCGACGAACATTTCGACGAACTCCGAGCCGCTGATGCTGAAGAACGTCACCCCGGCCTCACCGGCCACCGCACGAGCCAGCAACGTCTTGCCGGTCCCGGGTGGACCGACCAGGAGTATGCCCTTGGGAATCTTGCCGCCAAGTTTGGTGAACTTCTCCGGCGTCTTCAGGAACTCGATCACCTCACCCAGTTCTTCTTTGGCTTCGTCCACCCCGGCGACATCCGCGAACGTGACCTTAATGTCCTTCTCCACGTAGATCTTCGCTTTGGATTGCCCCACCTGCATGAAGCCGCCTTGGGCCTGGCCAAACCGGCGAAAGATGAAGAACCAGATGCCCCCGAACAGGGCGACCGGGATCACCCAGGATAGAAGGTCGCGCCAAAACGTGGATTCAATGACACCGGTGAACGTAACCCCATGTTGGTTGAGTTCGCGGACCAGGTCCGGATCGTCGACGCGCACGGTCGTAAAGGCTTTCTGCTCCTTGGATTCGCCTTCGGCCTTCAACTTGCCGGTCAGGATGTGGCTGGTTACGGAGACTTCCGCCACTTTCCCGGTCACCACCAAACTCTTAAACTGACTGTAGGGGAGCTCTTCGACCTTATTCAGGGCTAGAATGAAATCATGTACGAGCACCACGGCCATGATGGCGAGGAGCACGTACCAAATGGAAAAGGAGGTTGTTTTATTCATCATTCTCGCTCCTTTTCAAGAATATGGGGGTCGCGACCTGAGAGCCGCTAAAACATGAAGTAGGCCCCAAGCCCTATCGATTCGATCTTCTGGTTGATCGCAAACAGCCCATAGGGATTATAACCGTGGAAATACGTTGCCATGATCCGAAAACGACGAAAGGAGCCCGTCCGGGACCATTCGAATCCGCCGAGCACATTGGTATCGATGATCCACTCATGTGCCTGGGTCGACTTGAAATCTGCAGACAGCACGGGCGTGACGACCAACCGGTCGAGGAACGATCCCAAGATCCGTGTCCGAATCGACGGCGCCCTCGCTTCAAATCCCCACTGGATCTTCCCTCGGTCGAACGTTGCTGGTTCGCGGTGCACGAGATACCCGCCTCCTCCATAGAGACGTAGCCATCGGTATTCATAGGAAAGAATCGCGTCCACTTCCTCAAGAATAAAGGTAATCGATTTGAACCCTGGATTGGCCGCCAAGAATTCGTCGCCGATGTGGCTGCTTTGGTGATAATAGCGCAATCGTGCGGACCAATTTCCAGAGCGCCATGTAATCGGGATCCCGACATTAAAGTCCGTGTTGATCAATTGGGCGTTCTTTTCATCTAAGTCGAATTGAGCAAAAATGCCGGTGAGCAGGCTGATCTGCCACCCATTGCATCCTTCCCGCCTCGTATAAAAGCCGAAGTTTTCTCCGATCGCCACGGACCCAATGTTGGAGGAGGTGCGGTCAGTACGCGATCGCGTCGCTCGCCAGGTCGCAAAGAACTGCGGCTGCTTGGGATCCGCCAGCAGGGGACGGAAGACGTCGTCGGAAGGAAAGGCCTCTCCAATGGTTTCACCATCGGTTTTCTCATAGGCTTGCCCATACCGACAATCGAGCAGCTCCTTCGGCTTCAGATCATCCGGCTTCTTGTTATCTGAATCATCCGCATAGGCTGGTCCTACCAGCAGAACCATAAGAGAAAATGCTCCGATAATCCAACGAACGCAAAACAACACCCTCCGGCCCATACCTTTCCTCTCCTTTGGCATGTTTGTATGAAGCGAGCTGGACACCCTTCATAGGGTCCCTTCGATATCATATTGTGGGAGGAAATTCATAGAGATCGAGAAGCATCATCGGCCGGAGTCACGCTCCTATGCACGGCAAGTTGTGTCCGTCCGGGAGCCGTTCACTGTTTATCCGCGCGTCCCTCGCACAGGTTTCTGGCTCCAGTTCCACTTCCATTCACGGATCTCCGGCATGTCCTCTCCATGTTCGGCAATGTACTGTTTATGTTCGATGCGCTTGTCGCGGAGGGCCTGCTTGGCATAGTCGGCCCGCGAGCCGCGTAGTGGGATCCGGTCGATGACATCGGCGACCAGATGAAACCGGTCGAGATCATTCATCACCACCATATCGAACGGGGTTGACGTAGTCCCTTCTTCTTTGTACCCGCGCACATGCAGGTTCTTGTGATTCGTCCGTCGGTAGGTGAGCCGGTGGATCAGCCACGGGTAGCCGTGGAACGCGAAGATGACCGGCTTGTCCGTCGTGAACAAGGCATCGAAGTCCTTGTCGGACAATCCGTTCGGATGTTCAGCGGATGGTTGTAGTTTCATCAGATCCACCACGTTGACCACCCTTACCCTCACGTTCGGCAGATACGTCCGCAGTAAGGAGACGGCCGCCAGCGTTTCCAGCGTGGGCACATCGCCGCAACAGGCCATGACCACGTCCGGTTCACTATTCCGATCGTTACTCGCCCATTCCCAAATGCCGATGCCGGCTGTGCAATGCTTCACTGCAGCATCCATGTCGAGCCATTGCGGCGCCGACTGCTTGCCGGCCACGATGACGTTCACATGGTTGCGACTGCGTAGGCAGTGGTCGGTGACAGACAGCAACGTATTGGCATCGGGTGGCAAATAGACCCGGATCACCTCGGCTTTCTTGTTGACCACGTGATCGATAAACCCAGGATCTTGATGGCTGAAGCCATTGTGATCCTGCCGCCAGACATGGGAGGACAACAAATAATTCAGCGAGGCAATCGGTCGTCGCCACGGGATGTGGTTGCAGACCTTGAGCCATTTGGCATGTTGATTGAACATCGAGTCGATGATGTGGATGAAGGCCTCATAGCAGGAAAAGAATCCGTGCCGGCCCGTCAACAGATAGCCTTCCAGCCACCCCTGACACTGGTGCTCACTGAGCATCTCCATCACCCGACCGTCCGGTGCCAGGTGGTCGTCGTAGGGCTGGCGTTCTGCCATCCAGGCACGGTTGGTGATATCCAAGACGTCTTGCCAACGGTTGGAATTGTTCTCATCTGGACTGAAGAGACGGAAGTTCCGGTGCTCCATATTGATCTTCATCGTGTCCCGTAGAAACGCTCCCATGATGCGGGTCGCCTCGGCTTCAACGGCACCAGGCCTTTTCACCGCGACAGCGTACCGACGAAAATCCGGCAGCCGCAAATCTTTCAACAGCAGCCCACCGTTTGCGTGAGGATTGGCACTCATGCGCCGATCCCCCTTGGGCGCCAGTTCGGCGAGTTCGGGCTTGAATCGCCCGGACTTGTCAAACAGTTCCTGAGGCTTGTAGCTCTTCATCCACCGTTCAAGAATCTTCACATGTGCCGGCTTGTCCATGTCGCTCATGGGAACCTGATGCGAACGCCAGTAACCCTCAGTCCGCTTCCCGTCGATCTGTGGAGGACAGGTCCAGCCTTTGGGTGTTCGGAGCACAATCATGGGCCAGAGCGGCCTTCGTGTAATACCTTGTCTGCACGCATCCGCCTTGATCCGTTGAATGTCCTTCACAACCGTATCGAGTGTGGTTGCCATGAGCCGATGCATCGTCCGCGGATCGTGGCCTTCGACGAAATAGGGGATATACCCATAGCCTCGGAACAGTTGCTCCAGCTCGCCGTGGCTAATCCGGGCCAGGACTGTAGGATTGGCAATCTTGTAGCCGTTCAAATGGAGAATGGGCAGGACCACACCGTCAGTGACGGGGTTGAGGAATTTGTTGGAATGCCAGCTGGTGGCGAGCGGGCCGGTTTCCGCTTCGCCATCTCCCACTACGCAGGCCGCGATCAGATCAGGATTATCGAACACTGCCCCATAGGCATGCGAGAGGGAGTAGCCCAATTCACCACCCTCGTGAATGGAACCAGGCGTCTCCGGCGCCACATGGCTGGGAATACCACCGGGAAACGAAAACTGTTTGAACAACCGTTTCAGGCCCTGTTCGTCTTGCGACACATCCGGATAGACTTCGCTGTAGGTCCCTTCGAGGTAGGCATTGGCAACCAGCCCCGGCCCTCCGTGGCCAGGCCCGGCGATATAGATCATGTTCAGATCGTGTTGCGTGATGATGCGGTTGAGGTGCGCATAGATAAAATTCAAGCCCGGTGTCGTGCCCCAATGGCCGAGCAGGCGTGGCTTGATATGAGTCCGCGCGAGCGGTTTCTTTAGTAACGGGTTGTCGTAGAGATAGATCTGTCCGACCGACAGATAATTGGCCGCTCGCCAATAAGCGTCCAATTTCTTTAGTTGGTCCTGATTCAACATCTTCGGCTCTGTTCGTTGCATCGTCCCCTCCTACTGCTTCGTCACGACTCGGCTCCGATCATCTCCAGCACGGACCGGGCAATCTCACTTTCTTCATCCGTATGAATGACTCGCACAGTCACCCTACTGCCTTCGCTAGAAATCACGGCCCCGCCAGCCTCGTTGCGCGCAGAATCGATGACGATACCGAGAAATTCCAATCCTTCACAGATCCTCACTCGTACGGTCGGCGAGTGTTCTCCAATACCCGCACTGAATACCAGTGTATCCAAGCCGCCCAAGGCCGCAGCCAATGAACCGATGGCTTTTTTCGCGTGATAACAAAACAGCGCGACCGCCTCGGCTGCTCTCGCATCGTTCTGTTCCTCCTTAAGGAGATCGCGCATATCGGAACTGGTCTCCGAGACCCCGAGCAAGCCAGACTCGGCGTTGACCATCCGATGGAACCGATTTACGGTCATGCCTTCCGTCCGAGCCAGATAGGACACAAGGCCAGGGTCGAGATCCCCCGATCGGCGGCTCATCGGCAGGCCGGAGGTCGGCGTAAAACCCATGGTCGTGTCGATCGCTCGTCCATTTTTGACCGCCGCCATGCTCGCGCCATTGCCAAGATGGGCCATGATGACGCGACCGCTGACTTCGTGTGGCGCACCGACCCGCTCTAGTTCTCTCATGAGAAAGGCATAGGACAGGCCATGAAATCCGTATCGTTGAAGACCCAACTTTTCATACCGCCGGGGAATCGAGAAGAGACGAGCCACACGTGGCATGTCGCGGTGAAATGCCGTGTCAAAGCAGGCGACTTGCGGGAGATGAGGGTACCGTTGCGCAAACCACCGGATTAATTCGATCTCACCCGGGAGATGTTCTGGATCGTTGGAACTCAATCGCTGCAGCTCGTCCATCACAGCCGGCGTCAGTGGTTGTGGAGCACGATAGTGCTGGCCACCATGCACGACCCGATGTCCGATCGCGACCACTGGACAGTGTCTCACCCGGTCGGCGATACAGGTTAGCAGGAGCTCAATGCAGGCAGCATGGTTCGGAGCGTCTACCGACTGAGGCCCAATGGTGTCGGCTCCCTCAGGCGCCCATCTCAGTGTTGCTTCCGGTGATCCGATGCGATCGATCGAACCCGTCAGCTCACGAACTGGAGCCGTCCCGATGCGAAAGAGCGCAAACTTGAGCGTCGATGATCCTCCATTGATCACCAAAATCGAGCCGATAGGATCAAGCTGTGGCATGGTTATCCTCGATGCCTAGTCTATACAGTACCTGCTTCAACTGCGATATCGATACTCCCAACACCCGCAGGTAACATTGATGGCATCACGTAGACTGAGCTTCCGTGCAGGTGGATTGGCCCCACGCTCCTCCCCAGCAGCAACCTCTGTGAAGATTGCACAAATGAGTGCGCTGGGGCGAGAAAAGGGATGCATCCTGTGACTAGGTGGAGCCGTCCTATTCCCATGAACGATATCATGGTTACATTCCATGCTTCCGAGGATTACCCGGAGATCTAGTTGGTGCAGAGAGAAGAGCGGTCAGAGAGTTGGGTCGATAGAGTGACTTTGGAGCTGAACGTTCATGAGTTGAGCAACAACAGAGCGCGGTAGGCCTGAGCGCAAGGGGAAATGTGCGACAGAGAGAAACCCACCACTGTCGCAGAAGACAACAGGTCAAGGGATAGATGTGTGGAGTTGGAGGAGAATTGTGCGCGCCCTTTTGGCGGCTCTTCCGCTATGCGAGGGATCGGTGACCGAGCAAGCCAGCATCGAGACTCTTGTCGACCGCCTGATAAATCGCATGGGGCAGATGTGTATGCGCCGTTCCCTTGTCGAGCAACAGGCAGGCACCGGCATCCAAGAATGCTTCTCGATTTCCACTTCCGACGTAAAATGAGAGGCCAATGACCTGTAGGTGTGGATGCTTTTGCATGATGGATTCTGTCGCTTCAATACCGTTCATTCTCGGCATGTGAATGTCCATCACCACGACATCGGGCTTGAGCAGGTCTGTCAGCTTCACCGCCTCTTCCCCATCCCTGGCCTCACCCACCAATTCAATGTCGAGGTGATGGCTCAAATACTTCCGTAATCCTTGACGGACGAGGAAGTGGTCGTCCACCAGAAGCACGCGAATAGATTTCATCTTCGTCCGGTCAGCGACGGAACTCTGCGTATAAGAGACTGAACCTATCGACATACGGCACTCCTATTGGTTCATCTGGTGCTTTCCTCAGAAGAATCGTCAACCTAATTCTTGAAGAAGGAGATTAAGACATTGGAATAAGAACGCTTCCTTCGAACAAGTTAGTTATCTCTGACCGCGATATGGGTCGTCGATCTCAGCGCCACATTCAAGACAACGAACCTTGCCTGTGCGTTTGCCACCTCTGGTCAAAATATCATCAATAAGACGCTGATGAGCGCATGCACTGTTGAGGGTGGTTGTGCCGCTTTCTTCCTCCGTGTTCTGAAGCACCTGGATGTACATACACACCTCCGTTCCCTCCGGGAACTATCTCAACTCCTGTAGATGAGCGGACTCCTCCTGTACTCGTAACTCAGGCCCTAGCTCGCCTCAGAACGACGGACCTGTACCCTGTAAGTCCTGTCGGCTTCTATCGTCACCTGCACTTCTCCCCTTCTACTCAAGTCATCGATGGCGAGAAACATCTGATTCCAAGTCAAATCAGGACAGAGGTCCATCATTTCTTCCAGCGGACAGTCCGTACCCACTTGCTCCAAGGTGATCTTGACTCGATCAATGAGTGTTGTCGTGTCCATGGAGTCTCCTCCTTGTGTTTCGACTTAACACTCTAGAACAAATAGGACTCCTTATGAACTGGTAAAGGACCTAGTTTACGATGGGATTCTTGCCAGGGGCGTAGTCGGAGAAAACCTATCTGCTACTGGACGCACCCATGTCGACGATCTTCTATCGTGAAGTCTATAGGACTATGGGAGAGGTTAACCCGCATTGTTCATGATGGTTCGTGACGAAACCGCCGAGACGCCATGCGAGACGGGTACGCGGAGCCCTGAGAGGCTGAGGCATACTTGAAACAGTATGTCGAGGCCGAGAAGGGCGAGTCTGTCCGCTGGCCGTGCGAAGCTCGCGGCCACACTTGTCATAGCCGCGTCTCGACGGTTGCAGTAGAAGCATTCATGAATAATGCGGGTTAGAGTTGATCACTCGCGAGGCCCTGCGTGATGGCGTAGCGCATCAATTCCGCCGTCGTGTGAAGATCCAGTTGTTTCATGAGGCAGGTCTTGTGAAATTCTACCGTTTTCACGGACACATGGAGCAGTGAGGCGATCGCTTTAGTCCCCTTGCCTTCGCCGATTAACTGTAAGACTTCACGCTGCCTCGGAGTGAGTGCTACTGCGGAACCTTTGAGCACCGGTGCCTCTTCTCGCTCCATCGTCTGCGCAAGCACCGGCTTGGTGATCGAGGGCGTCAAATATTGCTGCCCCTTCAGCACGGCCTCAATCGCCAGCGGCAGCTCCATGGGCGCCGACCGCTTCAGGAGATAGCCGCTCGCGCCGACATGGAACGCTTCCGTCACATAGCTTGGGCTCGTGTGCATGGTCAGGAAAATAAGCTTGGCCGGGTGATGGAGCTTCCGGATCTGACGCGCGGCGTCGATACCGTTGAGCAGCGGCATGCTGATATCCAGAAGGATTAGGTCGGGCTCCAAGTGCTGAACCGCCTCTACCAGTGCCCGGCCGTCTTCTACCGCGCCGACGACATCACAGGTCTCTTCAACCAGTCGGCGCAGACCAGCAAGCATCAAGCTGTGGTCGTCGGCTAAGAGCACCCGCGGCCTCCGCGTCACCTCATCCATGGTCGTGGCTCACACCTGGATTGGCACACGTTGCTCGCTCGAGGTCCTCGCGTCATGGTGCCACCTCCTGCCGGACATCGGGAAGCGGCACCCATGCGTGCACTTCTGTCCCGTCGCCTGGGCGCGTCCGGATGTGGAACGTGCCCTCCGCCAAACGAATCCGCTCTTCCATGCTGAGGAGTCCGAGCCCCCGACTGCGGGCTTCCTTCTCCTCAAACCCTTTCCCATCGTCATAGATGCAGACCCCGACTCCATGGGAAGTCCCAAGCAGTCGCACCACGACTGTCGAGGCCTCGGCATGCTTCAGCACATTCTGGAGGGATTCTTGCGTCACGCGATAGAGGCAGGTGGCTATATCGATGGGCATCGCTTTCGGCACGTTTCGCGCGACATACCGAACGGCAAGCGCCGTGCGTTGTGCGAACTCGTGGCTATGATCCTGAATCGCCGCTTCCAGGCCTAGATGTTCCAGACTGGAAGGGTGGAGCCGGTAGGAGAAGCCGTGGACGTCATCCGCAAGCCGTTCGGCAGCCTCTCGAACACTCCGACAGTGCGGCAGCAGGTCCGGCTTAGACTGACACAATCGTTCGAGCGAGCCGGCATCGACCGCCAGACTCGCAAGCCGTTGCGTCACATCGTCGTGCAGGTCGCGCGCAATGCGTTGTCGTTCGAGCTCTTGCGCCATGAGCAGTTTCTTGGTGAGCTCCTCCAGTTTCGTCTGATGCCGGCGCAATTCCTCTTCGGCTCGCTTGCGCCTACTGATGTCGATCTGGAAACCGATGAGCTCAACCGGTGCGCCGGCCTGATCGTGAAGGATGCGCACCTCATCGTGCAACCAGCGATACCTCCCGTCCCGATGGCGGAATCGGTATTCATAGACATGCCGCTCCTGTTCAAGAACGGTTGATAAATTGGCAAGCACCTGAGAACGATCGTCAGGATGAAGACGGGTGACCCAAAAGTCCGAATGTTCCACAAAATCATGTGGGCTGTAGCCGAGTTGCTCGACGACATTCTCGCTGATGAACGTCGTGCTGAAGTCACCGGTGGTTCGACGTGCATAGAGTACCATCGGGGTGGATTGTAATAGTAGCTGCTGTCTCGCTTGCACGGTGCACAGGGCCGCCGTGCGTTCAGCGACTCGCTGTTCGAGCAGCTCGTTGAGCTCGCGCAGTGCTCCCTCCGCTTGTTTGCGTTCGGTGATGTCGCTGCCGATCGTCAGCAGACATCGTTTTCCGTTGAGGGTGATCAAGTCGGTGGAGATAAGGAAGTGACGAAGGTCTTTATTCTTCATCCGCATCGACACTTCAGCATTCCTGATCGAACCTTTCGATCGAAGTCGATCGATCAACCTGGCTCGTTCTTGAGGATCGGGCCAGATCCCCAACATCAGCGTCGTCTTCCCAATCACCTCGTGTCGCTGAAATCCATAGATCTGGAGGCAGGCGTCGTTGATCTCGAGACAGCGCCCGGTGTCCAGTTCCGTGATGCCGATCGGGTGGGGACTTAAACGAAAGGCCTTGTCGAAGAGGTCTTCCTTCGGCTCGATTTTGCCGGAGTGCGGGCGCGTGCTGGTTCGCCCACGCACAGCTCGTCGGCTCGGACTGTTCTTTGTGGATTTGGAGGGCATAGGCCAGCCTCCAATTCTAGGCCTGGAGTCACGGCTGAACAAGAGCGTGGAGGCTCATCATGAAAAACAACTCTCGTTCCTAGTAAGGTAATCGACCAAACCAAGGCCAATCCCTAGCTTCTCCACAGTCGCGTCCCGATCGCAGCTGCCTCTTTCCAATTCTAATGGCTATACGAGGCTGGAACTACCCGTGACCGTTCGCGGCGAGGGACGGCATCTCTCCGTTTCCTAGCGTCGCGCGATTACCCTCGGAACTTGATCCTCGTGGCCTCCCCATCACATGGTAGTACAGGACTGGAATCATGACGAGGGTCAACAATGTGGACGCGCCAACACCGAAGAGCAACGAGACGGCCAACCCCTGAAAGATGGGATCGAGAATGATGACGAAGGCCCCTACCATCAATGCCGCCGCAGTCAGCACGATAGGACGCGTTCGAATCGCGCCCGCCTTAATGACGGCTTCTGACAACGCAACCCCCGCCCGTTCTTGCAGCTGAATGAAATCGACCAGGAGGATGGAGTTCCTCACAATGATGCCGGCCAGCGCGATGAAGCCGATCATGGACGTAGCAGTGAAGTACGATCCGGTCAGCCAATGCCCAGGCAGGATGCCGATCAGCGTGAGCGGGATAGGAGCCATGATGATCAACGGAGTCATGAACGATTGGAACTGCCCGACGATCAGGAGATAGATCAGCAACATAGCCACGGCAAACGCGATCCCCATGTCACGGAATGTTTCATACGTGATGTGCCATTCGCCATCCCACTTCATGGCGATCTTCTCTTCCGACCACGGCTG